>ERZ842401.117-NODE-117-length-101010-cov-29.295191_pt1 | contig 101010 bp, 132 predicted proteins | sample MGYA00521270_ERZ842401 | MGnify/ENA primary metagenome ERZ842401 (study PRJEB31892, sample SAMEA3878208) | bioreactor metagenome | biome: Moose rumen | place: Sweden | collected 2011-10 | study: EMG produced TPA metagenomics assembly of the PRJEB12797 data set... | reverse complement strand
GTGCGGCGAGGTGATACCTCTGGAGGTCAGCGTGAAGGAATGAAAAAAGCCCCGGCCAGTGGAGGTCGGGGCTGCACTCGGAAGTGTTGGTGTCAAATAACAAAATCAGAGTGTAATGCTCAGCAGCTCACGTGCGAACTTGTGCATGCCCGTGATGATGCGGTCGGTCTGCTTCTTTCGCGGCACGGCGCGGTGGTTGAGGTAGTTGGAGAGCTGCTTCTGGTTGATGCCCGTCAGCCGCTCCATGCCCGCCAGCGACATGATGCCGCCGTAGTATTCCAGGAAGCTGGGCACGTCGAACTTCCATTCAATCTCAAACTCGCCCCTGATCTGTCCCGGCCATCGTTCCTCGGGCAGGTTTTTCTTAATAAGCCGGATAGCCTCGTAGACATCGGCCTTGGTGGCCTCAATAGTATCGCCTGCGGCATAGATGCCTTCACAGTTTTCTGAAAATGCGCCGAACATGTCCTTTGACGCGCTGATGTTCATAATGATTTTTTCCATATCCTTTGAGCTTCGTTGTTTTAGAGGAAGTGCGGGGTCAGACGCCGTACTTCCTGATGAGGTGATTGGCTAACGGCTGCGGCATCTCCTTTGCCCCGTGGTAGGGAACAGGCTCTGTCAGCACGCCGCCCTTGATGTAGAAGTAGTGGCTTCCCTCGGCATGGTCGAACTTGTAGCCGGCCTTGGTGAATCTCCTGTGCAGTTCCGTGTACTTCATTGATTACTGATATTTGTTATTTGACATTGCAAAGATAGCGATTTTTCTATTATCCACCAAATTTCCAGCAGCAAAAATGGCAATATTTCTATTATTTAACATTTATGGAAATGCAAAGAAGCCCGCACGCCTGCTGAGAGACTTGCGGGCCGGGCCCTGCTACGGAAAAAACATGTGCTAATCACCGGAAATCCCTGCGCTTCGCTGAAGTATATCAAACCGCTGCGGTTTAATGGGCAAACCCAAGCGGTTTGGTATACTTCGCCGAAGCGGGGGCATGCGGGGCGTCCCGCCCGCCATGCTATTCCACAATCTCACATACCCTGGAGTCCCAGAAATGGAACTCGCTGGGATGTCCCTTGATGACACGGTAACGCAGGCGCACGACGTTTCCCACCTCCGGCTTGTGGTGCTTGCTGAAAGCATTGACCTGACTTGCGAAGTCCGGCAGATTCCCGCCTGAGGACGGCGGCGGCACGATGCCTAACGGCTCGATGCGGTAGCGGGCCGTGAGGTGCGACTTGCCGAACACCTTGGTCACACGCCCCTCCCAGTACACGAAATCTCCCTTTGGCCGCGGAGCCATCGCCCTGGCTTTCTTCGCCCTTTGCTTCAGCTCGTCCTTCACCGTTTTAATGAGTGAGCGCAATGTTTCACTTTCCAGACCGTGGAGATGAATCTTTACAATGCCCTCACCAAAAGGCTCTCCCGGAAGGCATATTGAATGCTCGTCAAGCACTAAGTCCGTAACTATTACTTCCATTGGTTGCACACCCATGACCGCTATGTCTTCCGCCGTGTAAATCTTTCCAGGTCTTTCTTCTTTCATCGTAGTTTCCTTATTTCTTTAATGCCTCACTCCACCTTTCCCTGTTTCCTGTCCAGCTGCTTGTTGAGGCTGACATTACGGCCGTCCTCGATACCTTCCTCTACTGCCTCACGATACAACTCCGGCCGCTTGGCCTTGTGAGTCTTACCTGTATTTCTGTAGCGGCTTTGCGTCATATAGTCTTCTATGAGGCGGCTGTGACTCAACACCAGCGCGGTCTCTGCCGTTGTCGGCTGGTGTTCTTCGTAGTTGTCTTCAAGGCCAAAAGGCACACCCTCCATATAAGAGCGGACATACAGTTCCTTGTCTTTCTCCATCATCCTTATATGACGCTTCATCAGTTCGTTCACCCTGTCATTGAGACGTTCCAAGGCAAGGCGGCGGAATACCTGGCAAAGATACACAAAGAGCTCCCTGCAGACAGCCACATTATGCTCGGCCCCCACAATGAGCATCTTCTTGTCACCGCGCACCCACATCTTACAGTAGTTGTACTCACAGATAACTCTAAGCAAATCCCTCTTCCAGTTTGCACCATACTTGTCAGCATAGGGTATGGCATCCTCGCCCATCTTTATTGTCTCACCTTCACCTGCTTCCTGACCGATGTCGCCCAGAGAAAGGTTATATTCCGTCAGCAGCTTGCGAATCATCTTCGCTGCCGCATACGCCTCGCCAGTGGAGCCGATTTTCTCGGCTCCATACTGGAGGCGCAACAGCTTGCGGATTTTGTTGATGACGTTCTCTTTCTCCATGGAAACTACTCTTGCTCGTCGTCTTCGTCCGTGGTGTCATCTGAAGACTTCTGATACTCGAACACGTCCATATAGGCGGTCTCCTCGACCTTCTCAATGACATAGTCTATCATGGTGCCACCCATCACCTCGTCAATGCTCTTCTTGGCTCCGTCGAAAGAGCCGGCCTGCACAAGATACTGCACCTTAGACTTTTTCTCCTTTTCAGTCTTCTCGTCGATAGTGATGAATGCCAGCTTGGCCTTATACCAGCGGTCGGCCATTTCGTCATCACTAAAGAATATCTCCTTGAAGGCACAGGGATTGATATTGTTGATGTCGAACTCGCCACTTATGTAGCTTGACATCTCTTCGGTAATTCGCGTCTCGGCCTCTGTAAACGTGAGGGCGTCAACGACATACTTTTCTGTCACTTTTTTCTGGAGGCCATCTTCCATGGTCTTCTCGTAACGGAGTATGCACTCCATCCAATTGGCTGTTCTGCTACGCATAATTGTAATTGAATTAAAATGTTAATAACTATGATTGATGTTACCATCGTTTCACAAGTTTCGTCTTAGGCTCAAGCCCGAAGTGAATACGCGCCTTATCCAAGCGAATAGTCTTGTTGCGTGTTTCCTGGGCCTTCTGAAGCCTCGCCTTCCTGCGTTCAGGGGTCTCAGCGGCAAGGACACGGAGAGCTTTCTCTGCCTCAGTGATCAGCACGAGATTGCCGATGTCGCAGTTGAGGCGGTTGCCGTCAATGAAAGCGACGTACATTCCCTCCGGAACCGGCCCGTTGTGCTGCTCCCATACCCAGCGATGCTTCAGCACCATCTTGCGCCCGCCCTCCACCTTTACATATACATAGCCGTCGCGGACGCTCTCGTAGCCCACGGGCCGCGTGTTGTGAGGCATCTGACCGGGCCGGAACCGCGTGGCCTTGGTGCGCTCGATGGCCTCAGCACTCATAAAGTCCGCCTGACGCTTGCCTTTGTTATGCGGAACGCTGCCTTTCTTGATGCGGTTAGCGACCGCCTTCGGATGGCTGGCCATTCTGCGCCCTGCCTCCACGTTCCACTCCTTGGGCTTCTTCAGGCCAAGTCTGTCGGCACGCTGGTAGACAGCTGAGGGGCTGTGCCTGTTCCTGAGTCTTTCTGCAATCTCGTTGGACGACATCGTTGCATAATGCTTTCGCAGGTATGCGTCCTCGCGTTCCGTCCATGGCTTCTTGCCATCGTTGCGCCGCACCTTAATGGTTTGCGCCCTTGACTTCAGGGCTGTATAGGTCACACCCAGGCGCACTGCCAAAGCTTTGGCATCACCATTCGGATAATGCCGGCGTATCAGGTTGTCCTTCTTCTCATCCCAGAACTTCTTCATATCGTCTGCATCTAATCTGTATAGTCTGAAAATCTTGCGCACATCTGCGACAGCCACCACCGGACATTGTCGTAGTTGGTGGAGCGGAAACGGTAGCGCTTATAGTTCACGACGATCTCACCTACCCAGCGTGAGGTGTAGATGACGGTGTTGCATCCCCTCACGCCCCGGGCAATGGTGCTGCGCCCGTGGTTGGTTATCTCGCTGTAGATGCACCCCGTGCGCTTACGCCCCCCGCTTGTATCTCTTTTCATCCTCCTGGTCGTGCTCCTTGCGTGTCTTGGCGCGTTGAGGCTGCTCTCCACGTCTCTCTACAGGAGTAAGGCCCAGACTCCAGTCTGGCAGATGGCACTCGTTGAGGCCGGCGCCATACTTCAGGGTGGAATACAGCAACGATTTGAGCTTGATGCGGTTGGCTCCATCGGCTTTTGTGGCATCCAGCCATTGTTCTACAGCCGAAGACGTCATGTCATCCCCCATTTTTGTGCCTATATGGGGCAAAAAGTGCTTCCTGACGAGCCTTGTCGTCTGCACAGAGCCTGTAAAACGGGCATTTTCGGGCAAATCAGCCCATTTTTCGTAAATCTGAGCGATGTTCATACTGATTTTTCCTGTTTTGTGGCATTTTCAGCCTGTTTTGCCTTGATTTCTTCTTCAAGAGCGACCACTTTGCCCTTGTATGAGGCGATTGTGGCCTTCATTTTCATTGCGAGAGGGTCGTCTTTCGGGTCAAAGAACATATCGGAAGCATTCTGGGCGATATAACGTTCCATTTTGTTCGTCCACTTGGTGATATTGGCCTTGGCAGAGACCAGTTTCGACATCAGGCTGTTATATCCGAGATCCAGTCCGCTCTTTTTGTCGTAGAAGCAGAGGACTGTGGCTACATGCATCCTTGGGTGCTGGCATTGGCACTTTGACCTTCGCCATGTTATCACCCAGTCGTATTTCTGCCACATTTCCCGTGGCAAATCGTACTTGTGAAGCACTATTTCATTCTCGACACCAGACTTGCCGGGTGGATATGCCACGATATATACCTTTACCCATTTCTCAATCTTCAGTTCTTTCTCAACAGCGGCCTCACGCTTGGCATCCTCAATCCATTCCGAGCCTACATATTCCTGTTTGCTTGCCGACTTTTTCATACGTCACTCCTGTCATTCTTCTTTGCCATAGTCACTCAAGTTTCAAGTTGCGGAATGTTTTATTTACAGCTTTCCGCTTTGCATTATCGGAAGGGTGTGAATAGACATCCATCGTAATCTCCACACTAGAATGCCCCAAAATATCACTGATTGTCTTGATGTCTGTACCGGCCTCCAGCATCATAGTTGCAAAGGTATGCCGCAGGGAATGGAATCCCTTGTATTTCACTCCTGTTTCCTTGCATATTTTCACAAAACGCTCACGAAGCAAACGAGGCTCAATAGGTGAAACCGAATTAGAGGTAATGTAGAATTCTGGACGCGAAACACGGCTCCAGTCTCTTAGCTTTTTCTCTATGCCGCTGCTGATAGGCAATAGTCTGTTACTACTTTCCGTCTTAGTCGTGTTTATATAGACTACCGTACCACGACCTTCCACGGCGACGCCACGCTCAATTGTCCTCTGTACATGAATGGTCTTTTCAACAAAGTCCACATCCTGCCACTTCAGACCACAGATTTCTCCAATCCTGGCACCGGTATAAATACCAATGTAGATTCCAAGTGTCCAAAAGTGAGGGTTCAATTCAAGCCAGTTCACTATTTTTTGAACCTCATCTTTCTTGTAGACCTTCAACTTCTCTTTATTCACATATCCTTCTTTGCTATACTGGACCAGCATCACCTTATGAGAAGTCACTCCAAGGGCAGCACCAGTATTGAGAATGTTCTTCATTAACGTGATAGTATCTCGGCATGTTTTCTCTGAAAGACCACTTGCCTTACACTTCTCATAAACGCCTTGAAGCCACTGAGAGTCAATTTCCTCAATATCGGTTTGCGGATCAATAATTGACGTGTCGCATAACTTGCGATACTTAACACGATAATTGCCAAGGGATGAGGCTTTACATACAGGCTTCTTGTATTCAAGGAAATGGTCAAATAATTGCTGGATATTCATAACTTTGTTTGTTAGTTTATTCAAATTTCAGTTCAAGTTGCTTTACCCCATGCTGCTTTTCGGTAATTGGCTTGTGAATAGTCACTATCAGCGTCTGGACTTGCGTGCCACTATCCTTGAAAGCACCATTGCCAAGGCTCTCGACCTTTGCCCCGAGGCCATCAAGCCATTCGGCGAACTCCCTGCACTCCCTGGTACTCGCAATCTGCCAGTGAGGCCCTGTAATTGTAGCCAGCACTCCACCGGGCTTGAGGTGTTCATACATCAGGCGAACATGGCGAATATCCTGGTTGTTGGCAAATGGCGGGTTGGCAATGATTTTGTCGTAAAGTCCGCACTCCGCTTTCGTGAAGTCCTCGCCCAGCAGTCTCACGCCCTCCACCCGCATCAGAACGTCACGGTTTTCGGGCATAATCTCGTAGCAGTCCACCAAGGCATCGGGGCACAAGCGACGGACGGCCGCAACAAGTGCGCCCTGACCTGCACTCGGCTCCAGTATCTTGTCGGTGGAACTGACCCGGCCGAGTTCGGCAGCGAGCCGATCGGCCACAGCTGCCGGCGTGGCAAAGAATTGGAAAGTCTTTTTGCGGTTGCTCATATCGCCGCCCTGGATGCTGGCAAGCACCTCAGCAGCATCGATGGAGAAGACAAAGCCTTGCACCTTGCCGCCTTTCCACTTGCCACCTTTACCCTCAAGCACTTTCTTCACTTGGAGGTAGTCACTTCTGTCTAACTGGACATCTGGCAGTTTGAGGACACCGCCCTCAATCCTGCAACTCTTGAAAATTTCTTTTAGTTCCATATTTCTACTTCTTAAATGTTGATGGATGAAGGCCAAGTGCCTTGCATAGTGCAAGGAACCTCTTCTGACCCGTCATCTTGTTTGCTTCCCTTGCCGCTCTCTCCTGGCTAATTCAGCTGTAATCCTTGCATCAGACTTTGCGGTGAAGTCTGTAGAGCCAATGACTGGCTCAGCCCTTGCCGATGGAAGGGATTCCTCTGCCCATTCAGGCGCCATATCTTGGTTAATGTAGATACTCATAGCTTTGTTTATTCAAATTTCAGTTCAAGTTGAACAGCCCTTGCCTCTTTATAGTCCGGGTGCTTCGCCATCCACATATTACGCAAGGCCTCGCGTATTTTTTCCAGTTCATTCTCAGAGACATTCTTCCGGTCATCGAGCCAGTTCTGTTCCAGGGCCTTGCTCAAGCTGCCTCCAATCCGTTTGTCATCCATAAAGATGTAATAGACGGTATAGAAGCGGTTGCACTTGGCGGCATCCTTTGCCTCGCCCTCAGTCTGCCAGCGCTTATATGCGACATCCATATACTTATCCACTCCATCGTAGCCGTGGCCACGGTCAATGCGGGGTGGTATTATCTCAGAGTTCAAGAAGAAAACAGCCAAGGCCTCTCGCTTCTGTATCTTGTTGAGCTTCGACCAGCCGTAATAGACGGCCAGCCTGGGACTCCTTTTCTTGGGCTGAGGCATGGGCTTATGCTTCGCCTCAAGCATTTTCAGTTGATCGATTAGTATGCTCATGTTACAATCATCTTACTGGCCGTTTAACCACCTCACGGCATCTTCTCTGCTGCTGAAACGCGCACGGATTCTGCCTCCACCATCAGGGCCGAGCACTCTCACGTCTGCCCTCCACCGTTTGTGACGGTACACCTTGCCATTCACAGTGTATTTCTTAGAGGTGTCCATATAGACAGATTTCCTTACAACTGTTTTTGTCGCGATATGCTCGCCTGCCAGGTACTGCTCCATAGTCACTCACATATTTTCTTGTCTGTATATTCGATATACCCTCCGCACTTCAGGCAGTAGTCGCCATTGATGCATCTGCGATGGTCTTCACATCTTCTGCAATCCTCATGCATAGGCTACAGCTCAATCAGGTTCAACTTTTTCTGTATGTCCGGCTGAGGCTTCCACCCACGCTCATCCATCTTCTGCAGTTCCTTGGCACGCTCTGCGAATTTCTCAGCCTGCTGTCCCTTTGCCATGTCGTAGGTAATAAAGGTCTTCATCACATAGATGCCATCCTTCCTAACCCCCATGGCAACACCTTCCTTCGTGGCGCAATGGACGGAAACGCCCTCACGCTCAGGATTGAGGTCATCGGTATAGTCGTAGGCCCCACAGCCGTTAAGCTTGAAATATCGCTTGATGAGGTCAAGCCCAGTATCCTGGAGTTTCATCCGCTGGCCGTAGCGGTGGAAGAAATGAGGCGGATAACCGTGTATCTGCCTTTCGCCGTTCTCACGGAAGGCGATGTTGTAGCAATATCGGCCACGCTCTACGTTCATCACACAGGTAAATGTGAAAAGGACGTATTTCTTGCTGGCAATCTCTATACAGAGCAGCCACAGGTTATTCTTAGGTGACTTATATTCCATCACCGTGCGTATAGGCAGCGCGCGGGCCTTGATGGCCATACGTCTGAACGTATGCATTTGATGCCTCATGAAACGGTAGACATTCTCGACGTCTGTATGAAGCTCTGCCAGAGCCTCTTTAGTCGTCATGGTCTCAACAATCATTATCAGTACCACTCCTTCAATCATTTACTGGTGATAACTTTTCTTGCATATTCTTCCTTATACATTGCCCGAATATCGTCTATATGGTGCAGATCATCGAGTAGCTTGCCTTTGAAACGTTCCGGAACCGATGCTTGCTGGCGCATCGCCTCGTCCTTACAAAGAAAGATGTCCTTGATGCACTCGGCCATTATGGAGCGTGTTCCCCAGCCTCCGAAGTGACAGCCGACACCTGGGTCGATGATTGTATCACCGCAATAAGAATAGAAGATGTCATCCTCAACAGTATAGAAGTCTACACCGCCCTCTCCCACAATCATCAGTACATCAGGTGCGTCCTTATACACGATGCACATATGACCACAGCCTTTCCAGCTTTCCAGTTTATGGAAGGCCACATCATTGAACACTCCGTATTCTGCCAGGGCTTCCTCGATTGCATCGTTGCTCTCGGATTTGTCACCCCTCGCGTCAAAGTCAAACTTGAGCTGAGTGCTGTCCTCGTCGCCAAAGATATAGGTGAGAAAAGCATGCATTGTATTAGGCCCCATCTGCCGGAGTGAGTCACACAAGACCTTTTTGTCTATCGGCTCAAATAAAGTCTTTGCCACACGGTATTCAACCCTGTCGCTCCATTCACGACACTCCAAAAGCTCATAGGCACAGTCAAAACCCAACAAATCATAGCCTTCATTCTCAAGTGCCCACCCCTTGATACCAAGGTCGCAACCAGCCTCTTTTGCAGCTGTGTTAACCCTCGCAATAAAATCGTTGAACATTCGGAAATGAGCCTCAAAGCGTTCAAGAAGGGATGGCATCTTTTCAAGTGCTTCCTCAATCTCCGCCTCCTCATTCTGCTGCTCTACGGATTGCCCGTCAATATATGCCTTCAACTGCTCCTGCCTGCGCTTTATGTCCATTTCAGCCATCAACAGCCGAATATTGTCTGACACCTCACGTTCTGGCTCTCCTATTACTTTGTCAAGCTCAAACTGAAAAAACAGTTCACGCGTGATAGCCTTGCACTTGAAGTCCTTGGCAAGATTGCTGAAGTTCTTCAGGGACTTGTGTGTTTGGTAGTACTTAACCACCGCGCACAGATAATTATGAAATCGCTGTAAATTATTCGCATTCATACATTTTATTCGTAATCTGGTTCCTTTCTCATATTGAAACGCCTGTAGGCATCCGGCCTGTGCGTTCTTTCGTATTCTTCCGCCCAATGCGGATAATAAATTTCAGGCTCCTCGGCCTTCACAATCTCGCTGTTCAGTTTCATCTTCGTGAAAGTGGCCATTTTCTTGTCCGTGCCGAAGCATATCGGTTTTTTCAGCACCTCTTCACGGCCCAAGGCACCGATAATGCGGACATCATCCCCTATGCGGTCAATCTCCCATCCCTTCTCAATGTCCCAACGGCGATGCCAGATAATACCCAACCGCTCGTGTTCTGGCCTCAGAATGAGGAAATACTGCGGTGGAGACTTGTGGATGTGGAGGCGTTCCTGGAATGTCAGCATACAGCCAAAGAGTTAAAGCAGAAAGCCCCGCGGCCCGAAGGCCTTGCGGGGGCAAGAGATAAAGAGCTAACGCGGCCATGCGGACACCGGCCGGACTCTGAAAGAGTAGATACTCTTGTAGCTGAAGTTGAAATAGCCATTGTTGAAAAGCAGAATCCAAGCGCGGTCAGCAGAGTTCTCGGTGCTTACCCAGTACCACTCATCCTCCAGTTCTGGCTGTCCGAGGTACTTCAGAGCCTCGTTGATACGCTTCTTGTTGATGAACAGCAGGTAGGCTTCACCAAGCGACGGAATCCACTCGCCGTCCTCCAGTTCGATGTCAGTACCAATGGCCTTGATGTGCTCGGTATTCTTCTGGCCGTTCCAGTCAGCCACAGCACTGTCCCAGTCGGAGATATAGCCGTCATACTCCGTCTTGTCCTCCTTGTTGGTCAGGCAGATGTCGTCAATGTCACGGAAGGACATGCAAAGGCGTTTCTCACCCATCACGACACCTATGCGGGCTGCGCTGCTAATAGTGTTCGTGCCGTCAAAGAGGGCATAGGAGCCATCCTGATAGACAATATAGATACCGTCTTTTAGCTGCTGGCCACCAGCATTCAGTGGCCCGACACTTGGGATGCCTTCGCCCATGATAAAACTGTAGGCCTCACGGGCCTTTGCTACATCGTGCGTCTCATTGTAGAGTTCACGTCTCAATTTTTGATTCTCATCCATAATGTTCTGTTGTTAATGGGTTTATACTTGGTTTCTAACACTTACCTTATATTCTGTCGCGCCGCTTGACGACCATCCGCCGCAATTACGGGGACGGTTAACGCTCGACAATTCTATCTCTCTTAGGGAATCGTTCACTTCTTCACGCAAGAACTGGTCATCGTTCCAATAGTCGCTCTTTGAAGAATGGTCTGTATCTATGACCAAACGAATGGTGATCATCTTCTTCATGCTCCGGCCTCCTCTTTCTTCAAGTCTGCCAATACTGGCGCAACGGCTTCATCAAGGCGGGCACACATACGTTCACAGAGTTCCTTTGTGGGGAAGCACATGCTTTTCTCCATGCGCATGTTGTCAATCTCGCTGTCTTCCCAGATGTGCCGTTCGGGTACAAAGGCGAGGTTGGCAATACATGTAGGAGTGTAATACTCTTCTCCGAGAGCAGGTTCCCAGACATAATCAACAAGGCAACCGTCCTCTTGATTCCAGTCCTTGCCACGGAGACGAAGCTGGGCAAGCAGCTCCATCACATCGGCTTCCGTTGCTTCACGCAGACTATACTTGCTGGGATAGACCGTCTCGCCGTCAAACCACACCTCTTCACTATGAGAGCTGTAGGCCGCATAGTAGGCAAGACTTCCCTCTACGCTTCCCTTGCCCTTACAGATGGCATAGAACAATCCACCGTCCACGATGTCGTAAACCACGATATCACCGTCCTTCGGTCTGAAAGCCTCCCGTAGCTGCTGTGCATCCTCGTCCCAGTACATACCAGCCTGATCCATTGCGTCAAAAAGCCGCTGACGCTGGTCTGCATCTGCATATGACAGAGGATTGTCCTTGTAACCGAAATTGCTTCGTTCGCCAGTGAAATTGCCGCTGGAGGTCAACTGGCAATAGATGTCGAAGCCGCTGTAGTTTCCAAAGCCCTTGAAAAGAACAATTCGATAGTCCTCGTCGTTGGGGTCCTGGCGATATACAAGCACATCGCCGGACTTGAACACCGGCTTGATGGGCGAGAGCAGTATCTCGCCGTCCTTCAGTTCAGGCTGGTACCCTTCAGGGACTATCAGCCTGATTCTGTCACCGTCTGCAAGCTGCACTACTGTCGGCAGCTGCTGAATCTTCGTTGTTGTCATGATGTTGAGTTTGATTGATTGATGATGGTAAGTTCATACTATTTCTCTCCCAATGCTTCCTCCAGCTGCTCCTTCGTCACACCGCTGGAGAGCATCAAGACCATAGTCAGCCTCTTGATGTTGTCATTGAGTTGTCGCAGGTCGTTTGGTACCCTGCTCAGAAACTCTTGTTCAATTCTCGTCAATGCCATATTGCTATAAATTTTGTATTATCTCATTAAAAAAACGGTTTATCTCCCTGGCCATCGGCATAATGTACTCATACGCCTCCCTGGCTGTCTGGAACTGCTTGCGGATGACTGCGTTCCTGAGTGTTGCCGTCACGATGGCCTTCCTCTCAAACCCGGCTACGAAACACGCGCCAAAGTCCGACATTTTCACCTCGATAGTGGCAAAGGCTACAGCCTCACCACCAATCTCAATGGCCAGCAGTCCGTCTTCACTTTCTGCAGTCCTCTCACCGATGCTTCCCTGCAGGGTCAGCAGCTCTGAGATACATTCCTCATATCGCTGCCTCGCGAGCTTACCGCCCGTCACCCCGCCAGAATGTGCTGACACGGGATTCTCCATAATGTTCTTATCGTCTTACTAAAATTTTATTTGCGGTGCAAAGATAATCAATTATTATCAAATATGCAAAACTTTTGAGGATTATTTTTACCCAATATGTTAATTTATAAAAATCGGCGGAATATTTGTCTCACGACAGAGACCGCCGCACAGAACATTACAGATTTTCTGCTCTCAAGCACGGAAGACGTCGTGAATGAAATCAAAGCCATACTGAACGGCCACATCCTCCACCTTCTCAAGAATCAGGTCAATATCCTCCTGGTCAGCTTCGTCGGGCAAAATCGACTCCCACTCGCCAATATTCAACTCACGGAACTCGTCACCAATGGGGTCAGCAGCAAAAGCCTCATACATCAAGTTCCTGTTTTCTACTGCTGTTAAATGAATCTTAATCATAACGTTCTCTTTTTAATTTGTTTGGTTTTACTATTTCTTTATTTGCTTATACAAAGGTAGCGAATTTTTATCAATTATGCAAATTTCCAACGTTTATTATAGCTGATTTATGCTAACTACCGTTAAACAAATGCCACCCGCTTCACAGCGGATGGCACCTGCGTTTCTAATCATTTTTAACCTTAATCGTTTGTCATTCTCTGCACCACTTCAACAGACTCCACCTCAGCCTTCGGATTCTTTGAATGGACCTCCACCCGTTCAGTCTCTTTCCATCGGATGAGGCCGAAGAGAAGCCTGTGTCGCTTTTGGTAAGCTACAACTACTACAGAGTCCTTCACCTCATAGTCTATCGTCGCCGACCTCAATGAGTCGATCTGCACATCGATGCGGGCATATCCGTCCGCATAGTGTACATTCATGGTCGTGGAGTCCACATGGTGGAGTTCTGCACTTACGCTATCGCGCGTACTTATATTTATATGTGTCAGCTCGTCTATGTCACGCCCTTTTATCCCGGCATCCTTCACCTCTTTCACGTCGTCCGCATAGCGTTCGCGGATATTCTTGCTGGTCACCTTAACGGGCTCCGTGGTGATGGAGGTCAGCGTTCCGTTGTCGGTATGCAGCTCTTTCTTCTCTTGCTTGGGCTTTCCAATCTGGCTGACAGACCTTTCCAACTGCGCAATGGATTCTTTCTGCCGCCTCCAGTCCTTATAGCCAAAGAAAAGGATGCCGGACAGAAGCAGCACAAGTGCTATCAAGAACAGCTGTAGCCTATCCTTCAGCAGACTCATCGTCTACCTCCTTCCTGTCATGCACCGGCTGGCCCTTGTCGTCATACATCTGAGTGAACTTAGCCACAAAGGCTGCTCCTGCAGGTATTCCGAGCAGATATGGGTAAATGTCATTCCACCACTCGTGCGTGATACCGCCTCCGGCTGTTATAGCGGTATTGACAGCCAGTGCCGTGCCGCTGATGAGGGCACCGACCCAGCATATCACACGGAAGAACTTCGGCATGGTGTTACGCCACCTGTCCCGAAGCACATTCTTGAAATTTATCAGTCTCTTTCCCATATTTTCAGCTGTTATGCTCTACGATATTCAACGTCGCCTTAATTTCCGCGATAGTTATCTTGATTTCGTTCACCCCCTCCAATATGTCGTCAATCTTCGTGGAGTGGCTGTCAAGCCGCTTTTGGAGGCTCTCTGTCTTGTGTTCCAATACTGCCACACGCTCTTTGAGCTTGTGAATATATCCGAGATATGTTCCTATTGCCGTCAGCAGGGCGGTAACGAGGAAGGGTGCGAGGTCAGATGCTAAGCTTTGCATTTTGGTGTTCCTTTTGTTATGTGATGCAAATTTAGCCCACGAAAAAGAAACAAAAAAAGAAGTGCCTGAAAAATCGTCTGAAAATCACTTTCCAACGTTCCCCTGACACCTCTCCGAGAATACGCTTATTCTCTGTAAATCGATTCTAATGTATGAAAAAAGGATTCATCTTCACATCTGGAAGGCGAAATGACGCCTGATGTCATCTACATGCCCGAGCGACTCCCATGGGAAATAGACAGCACCTATTACTTTATCCACCTCTTCCTCTCTTCCGAAATGGCCGTAGGTTGCTGTTTCCTCATAGATGGGGTTCTTCAGCTGGAGTTCTCTGATAATACCCTCGGGAGTAAGGTCAAACATCTTCATAATTTCCCCGGCCAAATCCTCGTCTGAGAACGACACCTTTTTGCCTACGGTGTTTACGCTGACGCTGACAGGCTCAGCCATTCCAATGGCGTATGCAAGCTGCAAGGTCATTTCATCACAGATGCCGGCAGCCACGAAGTTCTTGGCAATATAACGGGCCATATAGGCGGCGCTACGGTCAACCTTGCTCGGATCCTTGCCGCTGAAAGCACCGCCGCCGTGGGGCGCATAGCCGCCGTAGGTGTCGGCGATAATCTTCCGGCCAGTCAGCCCAGCATCGCCATGAGGACCGCCTATGACAAAGCGCCCGGTCGGATTGACAATCAGGTTGAAGTCACTCCTGAGCATGTCATTGATACCCATGGCGGCATTTCCGGACTTGGATAGTTCCTGCCATACGGCAGGGAGCACTTTCTCCCTGATGTCGTTCTCGATAGTCTCACACATGGCCTCATTGGAGCCGAACACATCGTGCTGGGTACTGACAAGCATGGTGTCTATCCCGACGGTACGGCCATGCCCGTCCGTCTCAACGGTCACCTGGCACTTTGCATCAGGACGGAGATATTTCATAAACAGTCCGCTATGCCGTATCTCTGCAAGCACACTCATAAACGTATTGACCAGCAACAGCGGGAAAGGGACATAGGCCTTTGTCTCGTTTGTGGCATAGCCGAACATCATGCCCTGGTCTCCGGCTCCCTGCGCCGGCGACTTGGTGATTCCCATGTCAATGTCAGGGGACTGCTGGTGCAGCAGGTTGATGACAGACACGTCCTGCCAGGCAAAGCCGTATTCCGCCTTGTCATAGCCGATGTCACGGATAACACGTCGGACGGTGTTCTGGACATCCACAATGGCAGATGACTTCACCTCGCCCGCCACAACCACCTGCCCGGTCGTCACAAGTGTCTCACAGCCGACGTGGCTGTTTTGGTCGGCTGTGAGGTAGGCATCGAGAATGGCATCGGAAATCCTGTCCGCGACTTTGTCGGGATGGCCTTCCGACACCGATTCCACAGTAAAAAGTTTCTTCATGTTTGATTGATTGGTATGATGGTAAGTTTTCTATTTCGTGACAAGTGCATCCGGCGGGATTGAAACGGAAATCTGCATCTTGCAGCCCCGCCTCTCCAGTTCCCTGATGAGTGCAAACGTTGAGGCTTCGGCCAGCATGTCATCCGTGGCAGGTGATTTTGGCATTTCTTCTTCCACAGGCTTTCCGTTCCTTTCAATGATTTTGCCTGTATGCATATTAGTAACTACATAGCTGGATGACACTCTGCGGGTCTTCCTGGGTTTGTTCGTCTGTGCCGTAGCCTTCTTCTCGGTCTGGACGGGCTTGCCCTCTGCTTGAGGCACCACGCCCTTCTTCTGTTTCGACCTGCAGACATCACAGAACGACCCATAGCCGTCCTTGCTCAGTGGGCTGCTGCTTTTCTCGAAGCTGCCAACAGGCTTCCACTTCTTGCAGTAGCCGCAGCGTTTGTATGCACGGCCCATCACATCGTAGCGGATGCAGACTTTTTCATCGTCGAGGATGATATTATGGTTTGCATCGTATATGAGCTGGGAACCGTTCTCGCTGATGGGTGATTTGCTGTTCTTTTTCATAGCAACGTCCATTTAACATCTGCTATGGGGCTATGGCGTATGCCTTGCCGTCTGTACCGATGACAAGAATGCGTGAAACCTTCGTGCTGTCGGTTATTGTGGCTATATCCTTCAGTTTGCCTTCCGTGAGGTAGCCTGCCTGAGCATGGTCACCCCACCCATGGGCGGTGTCGCCATGATCGAGCGATGTCTGGACGGCTGCAACAAGGTCAGTCTTCTCGATACTCCCGACAACAATGGCCGCGCTGATAACGCCATTAAGGACATAAAGCTGGACTTTCGATGCGTTCTGCTGTGCCGTATAGACATCAACGAGGTCGGTGGTGTTGATATAGACAGGCTGTGCCTGGTTTGCAATCATCAGCTTCAGGTAGCTGCCTGCGGCGTTGACGGTCAACACCTCCGTCGCACCGTCATAGAACTTGCCGGCATTTGCGCCAGTACCTTCTGTAATGGTGGCTAAAGAGCCTGACGTTACGACGAGGTCTTTGGGGATGTCAATATCCCAGGTCTCTGCAGTCTGGCCGCTGCCCTTCGTGAAACGATAGGTCTTCAGATAGCCCTCATTAGGGGCACCGAGAACCTGGAATGTGATGTTGTTGGCCGTGAAGCGCTGGTGGATATACGAGAAGATGTCACGCACAGCGGCCACGAGGTCAGAGCTGCCGACCAGATTTCTGAGTGCTTCTTTAAGTGTCATAATACTTATCTGTTTGGTTGTTTATTCGCCTTCTATCTCCGCTATCGCATCCGCCACAATTGAGTGTGCGGCATCCTCACCGATGGTTTGCACCTCATTGGAAGATATAACCTCGGTGTCCTCGCTTATCAACGCAGGGCCGGAGGCATATAGGCCGGAGCTGACGGCAGCACTCGGCATGGCGAGGCAATGAATGCGGAACTCCTGACCTGCCGCAGACTGGTTAACGGTCAGCATGCCATTGCGGTTGATGTAGGCAGAGTCCTGTTTTATCCAGTCAAGAGTGCTGTCAAGACGTGTCTCCAGGTCAATGGCGTGTGATTTTTCATCGGGAAAAGCCATCTGGATAGTGACTCCACCCTGGAACACCTCAGAATAGTACGCATTTCCCTGCTGTGTGAAAGTTAGATTCTTCATATACTGCGTTATTTTGTATAATTACCTTCCTGTTCCTGCGGTGTCATTGGCGCACAAGTCCTTCACCATCTGCATCAGCACGTCAAAGGAGCGCTCCGTCACATCGTTCCAGAACTCCTCATATTTCTCCTGGTGATTCTTCTCTCCCACCACGTCAGATATTACACGTATAGGGAGGAATGGCACACCGAACTTACTGCATACCTGGGCAATGGCGCCAGACTCCATGTCGACGGCCTTGGCACGGGCACAGGCACGCAAGGCCTTCAGCTTGTCAGCAGCCGACTCCATGAACCAGTCACCGCTCACCATCGGCCCCTTGTGGATGCTGAAATAGTTCCTGCTGCTGTTGTACTTCCTCATTATGGAACTCCAGCCGTGCCCCTTCATTGAGAGGTCAATGCACGGGAACCACTCAGGCTCGCCCTGCACCTGTCCCCTTGAATTAGGCTTGCCACACCACACGTCATAGTATTTCACGCCAGTACCAATGACAATGTCCTTTGGCATGATACGTGTATCAAGGCTTCCGGCCACGCCAGTATTGATGATACAGTCGGGCTTCTCGTTCAGGATGAGGTTGTGTACAGCTATGGCCGCATTGACCTTACCTATACCGCTTTTGCAGATGACAACATCGGCGTCCCCAATCTTGCCTACCAGGAACTTGGAACCCACAAGCGTGTAGCTGCTGATGTACGCGAACTTGGAAATGATGAGGCTCACCTCCGAGTCCATTGCCACGATTATGCCTATCTTCTTACTCATCGAATATCTCCTCTTCCTTCAGCTTGAGCATGGTGACAGGAACGACTTTACGGCCGGAGATGGCACAGAGGAAGATACGACCACCGAACAGCATCTTCAGTCTCTCCTTGAATGACAGGTGCCAGCATGTCACTACCAGCCCGGACTCCTCATCTACAAAGGCAGGTACTGGTGCCTGCCCCTTCAGAGCCAGGGTCTTGTTTACTTTTGCAAAGTGAATTTGATTCATCGCGTATTCTCCTTATTTTTGATTTGACGGCACAAAGATAATAATTTATTATCATATATTACCAAAAATGCAAGAATTTTTGCAAATTTGATAATCATTTTTGTTAAAACCTGGCAAGAGAAACGCTTCCCAAGCCAGGTTTTAGGGATTTGCCGTCAGAAGCGGGTCACTCTGCCATAGCCGTCTTTCAGCCATCCATAGCCAATGCCGTTGAGGCGTTTCAGCCACCCATTCTGAAAGCGCAGATTCGTCCACGTCATCTTTTCCTTATAGGTGGCCTTACGCCCAATCTTCTTCTCGTACTTCCTCACGCTGGAGTTTACGATCTCAGAAATATAGCGTTTGCGGTCTTCCTTGATTTTGGCAAAGAACTTCTCGGGGTCTTGTGCATTCAGGGCAGCAAGAGTCTTCGGGCCGACGATACCGTCTGCCTTGACACCAAGCAAGCGCTGGGGCCTGATGATTCCCCACTTGCCACTTGCCCACAGCCAGTCCACGAGGGTATTGGCCAGGCTTTGGTCTTTAATCTGGTCACCAAGCCAAACGTCCCAGAAGCGCTTTTTCATGATGTTCGTAGCATCCTTCTCGCTGATGAGGCGCACGTCCTTCTCATCAATCTTGCCGTCACCGTTCTTGTCATATCCGTACATGCGCCACGTCGCAAGCGTGACGCCCCTGTTGGTAGGCCCGCCCTTGTCTGCCGGGTCGTTGCCATAGCCGCCCTCATAGCTGAAGATGAAAGGGGCCAGAATGTCAATCTTTGCCATTTCCTTACTCTTTTGGTGCCGCCCACTGCCCAAGCCCTACAGAATCGAACACCTCCTTTCTGTTTGACATGACACAGGTCAGACATGGCCTGCGGCAGCGGAACGACATGGTTATTATGCAGTTATCACCTGTTGTGCATACAAAGTTACACCATGTATTATCAATTGAGAAGAAAAGGGAAAAAATTGCGTGGAAACTATTTTTCCGCATATCCGCATTTTTTCTCAGGAAATTTGTGTAACTTTGCACCCGATTTAGTAAAACCTGACAATGCTCGCAAAGGAGACCAAAGTCTATAGGGACACGGTACTCTTCATTGACGAGTTGATGAGAGTGACCATCAACTTCAAGAGGGAGTACCGACGCACCCTGGCAGAGAGGCTTGAAAACAAGTCCCTCGAACTCATCGACTATATCGTGCTGGCCAACTCCAGCATTGAGCACCGTGCAGCATACCTGCAGCAGTTCACCGTCTGCTTCGAGCAGGTGAATGCGCTGCTTGACCTCGCCGTGAGACGGAGGCAGGTGTCACTGAAGCAAGAAGCAAACCTCGCGCGTATGATGGAAGGTATCGGCAAGCAGATAACTGGCTGGAAGAAGTCTGCCAACAATCGGCAGAGCCAAGGGGCGCCTTAGCTCATGGGCGGGCGTGAGTATTTCTTCCATTAAATGGTCCGCGTGCTGTCTTTTACAGCTAAGAACAAGGTAATCGCGGAAACACACCGAGAACTCTGCTAACAACGCTTGGAATCTGAATTTCAACAATGGCAATTTCAACAACAACAACAAGAGTAACAACTCTTTCAGAGTACGGCCGGTGTCCGAATCTAACAAGAAGAATACTACAATATGGTTACAGACGAGGATATGTTTGAGGCTTACTACCAGTGTCTGAAGCACAAGGGTAGCTCTCCCAGCACCATCAACTACATGCTGGACCACCGACAAGACCTCATAAGGCTTGTCGACGAGATAAACAGCCGCACTTACTATCCGACCACCAGCATAACGTTTGTCGTCACCAAGCCAAAGTACCGCGAGGTTTTTGCCGCTAATTTCAGGGACAGGGTCGTCCATCACCTCATAGCCATGCGCGTGGAACCGCTGCTGGAGGAAATATTTGGTGAGCGCACGTTCAACTGCCGCAAGGAAAAAGGCGTTCTCTTCGGCATAGACATGCTGAAGGAGGACATAAGGAAATGCTCTGAGAACTATACCAAGAGCTGCTGGCTGATGAGACTTGACCTCAGAGGTTTCTTCATGAGCATCGACAAAAGGCTGCTCGATCAGCTGCTTTACGACTTCATTACACGCTATTACTTCGGCCCGGACAAAGATGACATCCTCTGGCTCACTCATGTCGTGGTCATGCACCGTCCTGAGCTTGACTGTGAACGACGCTCAAGCATGGAGCGATGGAACCACCTGCCGCCGAACAAGTCACTGTTCACCAACGGAGAGGACTGCGGACTTGCCATCGGCAACCTCCCCAGCCAGCTATTCGCCAACTTCCTGCTGAATCTTCTTGACTGGTATCTGGAGAAAGAGCTGGGATTCGAGTTCCACGGCCGTTATGTTGATGACTTCTATATCGTCCACCGTAACAAGCGTAAGATGCTCCGTTCTGTTCCCAAGATAAGGCAGATGCTGGCTGAGCGTTGCCATGTAGAATTGCATCCAGACAAGTTCTATATCCAGCACTACTCAAAGGGTATCAAGTTCACCGGGGCCGTCGTGAAATTCGGAAGGGTCTATCCCGCCAAGAGAACTGTAGGGAACTTCATATCGGCAATATACAAGCTCAATCACTTCAAAAACCTTGACGACATCAGGAAGGGCATACAGAGTATCAACAGCTATCTTGGCATTCTCCGTCACATGGATAGCTACGCCATCCGTCGCAAGGTTTTGATGATGATGAGCGAGGACGTATGGAAATATGTCTACATCAGAGGACATTTTGAAGTGTTGTGCCTCAAGAAAGAATTCAACAAGATAGACATCCCCTGGCGCGACAAAGGACTTCAGGTGTACTACATGAAAGACCCCATCAACTGGGAACTGCTTGAGGATGACAATCCGCTCTTATAGTGGCCCTGGGCAAAAACTGCCAAAAGGCGAGATACCCCAATTTTTCTTCAAAAAAGAATCGCCCTTACGGGCGATGCTGAGAGAACTCTATTTAATAAATTTTTATTAAAAAGAGTTAAAGTATTAAAGAGCTGAAGAGTTAATAAAATGCGGACACCGGCCGTACTCTGAAAGAGGTGCCACTCTTGGTGCCGGTGCTGAAAAGGCCATTGTGGAAAAACAGATACCAAGCGGTGTTAGCAGAGTACTCGGTGATTGACCAGTGTGCTTCACGTACCAGCGGCGAACCGTTAATTAAACTTAAAGCATAATTAATTTCGTTAAAGTGCGCATACATCATCCACAGGTCACCGGCGGCTGGCATCCACCATCGTCCCTTGCCCCATCGGGCATTGTCCTCTGCCATGTTGGAAGGATAGTAGTCGGCACAGAACTTGGCAGCGGGAGCTTCCTCGCCAAGAGTGTTCACAACGGTTGTGGTCTTTGCAAGGCCATCGTGATCCTTCCAGGCTGCTGCACGACCGAGAGCTGCAGTGCCGCCCGTAACGTTAGTATTTGCCCACTTTAGTGTCGTGGGCGCATAGTCCTTGGCGACAATGATGTGGTTGTCACCATCTCTCACCAAGATGCCGACTGCATTTGCTACGTTGGAAGCAGCGAAGTACTCAGGCAACCAGAAGCGGTAATAGTTACTCTCTTCAGTAGCGATGAACACATTGTTGCCAAAGCGCGCACCTACCGCGTTCTTCTTGGCAATGTTCAGCGCGAGGTTGTCAACAGAGTCGGCACCTACAACAGCGTTGGCGCTGTTGAGCATCGGAATCCTTGCATTGGAGGCTCCCGACAGATTAGTTGTCGAACTGCCTGTAAACAGGACTTTCAAAGCATCAGAAATCAATCCCATAGTCTTAATTCTATTTGTTTAACATGTTAATATTATCATTCTTTATGAACCACCTATGACTTCTACCACACACCATGCAATGCACTTATCTGCATAAGATGCACCATTATGATAATAGTCAATATATGGATGTCTGGCAGCAATTAGCTTTACACTTCTAACATTGCTTGCAACCAAGTGAGTACCACTAATACCACCATCAGCTCCCTCATAAACATACGGACTTGTTAAAAGCACAGCAAAACGATTCCATGTCATTGCAACTAAAGCGTTCGTATCATCAAGAATAGGATCTGTAGTGTTAAACTCGCTCGGAACACGAAAAGTTAGAGGAATTAGTTCCCATCCAGAAGAACCACGTACATTGTTCAAAATTGTAAGTTCCATACCTTCAAAAAATCTTGCAGGAGGAAGATTCACTATATACTTATTCTGGCTGGCATAAGCAACCGACCCCACAATATTAATATAGTTTGCTCTGATTACTGGATTTGCAATATTACCCTGATAGATACCTTGTGACAGATAGAAGGTATATGCCGTCGGCGAGACAGTCTGGTCTTCATTTACTTTCACCATCCTGTCTTGTATTATCCTTGAATACATCAAGGCACCTTTTATCATTACGTCGCCATTCTTCTGTGCCTGAATAGTGCCACCGCCCATGCTGACCTTGCCTGTGCGAAGGTCTACACAATATTTTGGCACAAACATGTCGTTGGTCGTACACTCCAGCACTATAAGCTTCACGGTGCTGTCGTAGTATCTTGTTCCTGTGTTGCCAATGGCGGCACCTGCATAGATGGCATAATCGTCACGGTCATCAACGTTTGTCAGGGTCTTCTCTATCACAACATCTTCATCCGCAGTCTGCGTACCGCCCAAGTACCAGGCATCCTTCGTCGTTGTTCCTCCGAACAGGCGCAGATGGATGGTATAACGGAAGAAGTATGTTTTGCTGCTAACAATAGATGTGTCTGTTGTCGCTGTAAAAACATACGCGCCTGCCGTACCGCTTCGCGTGTACCAGCCGTTCTCCTTCGGATTCCCTGTCGGCGAATAGACACGCCCATAAGAATAGCCGTCTTTTCCCCAATCCATGTAACCGACATTCACCACAGCGATGAATTTGTAACTACGCGAGGCTTTCAGGCTGAATTTCTCGGTTAGTTGTGTCCAGCCGTCAGTATAGCTTTTATATACTGGCATGCTTCCCTCGAACAAGTTCGTTTTTCCAGCACCACAAGGGAATATTGGGTCAAAATAAGTATAAGCGGCAAGACCGTTGTACTCATCTCCATTCTCATATAAATTACCGCCAATAGTGCCATTCGTCGAAATCATCCAGTCGCCCGTAAAAATAGCACTGCCTATCTGAGCAAAGTCTGCAAACAGAGCCTTGGCAATGACGAGATTAAAATCAATGGCTTTTTCCCACAATATTGCGCTACCACTTCCTCGTCCTTCGTTAGCAGGACTTTGGCTTTCACCATAAGCGGTAGATGCTACAAGTGCCCAAAAACAATTATCTCCTCCATCTTTCTTGAGAAACATAACTACTGGGCACAAATTTGTACCTTTATTGTATCGCACTATCGGACTCCAGTAACCTGCAGGATAATACATAGGACCAGTTTTGCCAATACCTCCAGGTATGCCTTGCTTGCCCTTTACATTCTTTACAACAGGGATACTTCCCGTCGTGTTGTAGCTAATGCCACCATTTGTAGCTCTTAGCCTTACCCTTACCTCACCTTCATAGTCAACATAGTCAGTTCCAGAGGACACACTAATTTGTATCAGGCCCGTAGATGTATTATAGGAAGCGTTCACGCCTACAGGTGACTCTATAATACTGATGCTGTTAAAGCCGATGTTTGAACCATTCAGCTCTACCCAAGGATTTATATTGAAGTTTTGGTCGTAGTCAATACTCCAGCCATCCTCGTCTGCCTCCACAAAAATAGTAGAAGGACTGAACATGGCCTTTACAGCATCAAGACCGTCACCGCCATCGCTGCCGTTGTTCACACTACCAACTCCTTCACGGTCTAATACGGTGCTGTCTTTCTTTAATATCCATTCAACCTCATCATTCTCAGCATAGAGACCGTTCTGTATTCCTGACACAGTCTTTTTGGCACCGTTCACGGTGCCGTCACTGACATCTGCTCCACCGATGTTATGATAGAGAGTCAGGCCTTCCGTCTGCCAGTTAGCGACTTCGGAAACACTATTTCCGACCTTCTTGCTCACCTTAAAGCTGATGGTGTCTGAAAGAGGAATGGCATCGCTGTCACGGCTAACAACCTGAACGCTTGGTATCAGATTGTAGACAGTAGCCGGAGTGCCATCTGCTCCAGGCTTGTTGCCTGTTATCGTAAGCTGCAAGTCGCGAGAAACATTTTCACCGTCAATCGTTGAGTTGACAGTTATGGCGATTTCTTTTATGCTAACTAAAGCACCTTCTTTCACATACACCGTCAATATCTTTGTGGTGGTGTTAAATGAATATTTGAAATGGCGTGAGTCATCAGCATTGGTGGTGTAACCATTGTAGAGCGTGGTTCCATCAATAGAACAGGCCACACTACTAATGGATTGTTCGGCTGGCCCTTTCCATATATTCACCTTTGTTGCCACACTCTGCTCTCCACCAGTAGTATACCCTTGTTTGTCGCACATTACACCATCATGCTCGTTGGTAAGGTCGGCGAATATCGGACTAACCCCGTCCTCAACCAACTTGCGAACGGTGCCCCAGTCAGCACTCCCTATGGTCACAGAACTGTCTTTGCTCCTGACGGAAGCCTGTGTCACCCAGCAAGGATTCCCGTCTGCATCAGGTATAGACAGACTCCAGCCACCGAGGGAGCTGGCAGGAGTCAGCAATCCAGTCACAAAGCTGTATACCAGGGCTGACGACGGCACGCTGGGTGCCGACGCCTTGCGCTGATAAATGGTCACGACAGCATTGTTGTAGCCGTCGTTGCCGTCATGTATCGTAGTGACAGAAAAAGAACTGCTGACTTTCCTTCGTCTCATACTCCCGTTATTAGCTTGCTGTTATCACTCCGCCGAGGCCACCGCCCGCACCGTCCACGAATGCGGCTGAAATCTCAACCTGCCCGCCCTTGCCTTCTGCCAGAAGCGTGTTATTGTTCTTGTCCAGTATTGCCACATCGTTCCGTGTGATGTCAAAGAAGCCGTCATCATCCACAGTGCCACTGATTGGGGCACCCTCAGTTATTGTCTCACCCTTGGAATTTGTCAGCTTGCACTTGAACGTGGTATAGTCCGGGTGTCTGTTGTACTGGTCTGTTGTATAGCCCACCCATGCCTTCAGAACCACAGACTGCCCAGACCGGAGTTGTATGTCGCTCTGTCCTACCGTCGATCCTGTGCTGTTGACGACAAACATTTCCTCAGGGTCAGTCTCATCGTCTACATCCCACCACACAGAGGCGACCTTGTTGTTGGAAGCATCGTAGAAGTCGCAGCGCAAGGTTACCTTGTCGTCAATCTCGGAGGCGTTGATGTCGGTATAGTACGACTTGGCTGGAAGCGTAGCAGTTGCGGTGGACTGTTCATTGGCCGTATACTGACCCTGGCGCGGCCACCTTCCATTTGAAGCGATGGCTGCCGATGACGCATCGACACCCTCACGGTACCATTTCGTTGTAAGCCCCGTAACAAGGTCAGACCCATTCCACAGCTGGGCGTATACCCTTGCTGTGTAGCCCGGCTCCGAGGAATTGTTGCTTGAGACAAGCCTGTCGCCGCCTGCCGTAGCCTGATAGCCGTCACCTGCCAACCTGGATATACGCACTACGGTATCGAGAGAGAATCTCAGGTTGACACCTCCCATATCCATAGACCCCTCATAGCTGATGACATCATTGTCAGTATTGTCACCGCCTCCAAGGTTGCGGATAATACGCAGGGCTGGAAGGCTGACAGTCGTGCCGTTCAGGGTATGGCTATGAGTTGTCCTCACAAATTTAGGATATTCCGTACCATTCACCGTTTCGGTAATCTGGCATACATTGCTGTCGTTGAATATCTTCACTCCGTTAAAATACCAGTCGCCCTGTCCCGTCGGTGCCTTCAGCTCGCCGTCAAGACGGGTATAGACCCACAATTCGGGACACACGGCCCCCGTCTCTCCACTGTTCCAGTTTGGGTTGCAGCCCCCACCGTTAACATACTGTGAAAGCGTTGTCGTACACTGGAGAATGGCAGACAGAGACTGGCCGTCCTTGATTGTTGTAATAAAGAATCTGTTACTGACTTTTCCCATGGATTATTCCTCCTCTGTGTTTTCGTTTTCCTGATTCTCTTCTGTCTCAACCGCACCAGAGTCTTCCTCTTCAGTGGCTTCGTCTTCCGTTGGCGAATCATCACCTTCTGAAGACGGAGTCTCATCTTCTGAAGACGGAGTCTCATCTTCGGCAGTCTCACTCTCCCCCTGGGAGGACTGCTGGCCATCGTTCCCTGTAGAATCCTGGGCATCAACAACCGTCTCGACAGCCTTTTTGGGCCCAATCTGATACCCGCCTTCTGCTATCAGGCGTTCTGCTTCTTCCTCGCTGATAACCTTGATGTCAAAGCCGGTGACATACTCGTCCGGGGTCATAAAGGGAATGGCAGAACGCACATTCTGCTCGGAAATGATATACCGACCATCTATTGTCCTATAGCTGGTCTGAAGGCAACCCGCCCGGCGGGCCACCCATTCTGACGCTGAATAATAGTTCTCTTTTCGCATATCTCTACTTATTTGTTTGTTTTGAAAATCAGCATCGCCCCCAAACTGGCTCGGAGCCGTCGTTCTCGGTAATAACATTCCCGTTGCTGTCGGTCAACACCTCATATGCTCCGAGTGTGTATGGCTCAGGAATGACTTCCACCTGGGCATATCCTGTCTTTATCAGGCTTGCAGAAGGAATAACGACCTCATCACCCCATCCCCAGTCCGTCTTGACACTGAAATTCTGGTCTGTGGAATGGGTGAGCCAGTTCAGGCGGATATATTCGGCCCGCTTTGCAGCCTCCACATCCACGTTGTCGGCACGAATGACTGCCGAGAAATGCCTCGTTGCAACAAGCTCATCCACACGGTTCCCTCCACTTCCAATCGGAAGAGCATCAATGTGCGGCCATTCCCATGACAGCCGTCGCGTGGCACGGGCTGGGCAATTGGGAGCTGTAGGCATCACCATCGTCTTTGTACCATTGCCATTGTCGGTTATCTCCGGCATTCCGACACGCACCATGATGTCAACGCCGTCGAGAAAGTCGGCGTTCACCACCAGCGACTCACCGCCCTGTCCGCTGACATAACCAGGAAAACTCCCGTCCGTAGGTATCAGGACACCATCAGCATACCAGAAGAAGGAGGTTATGAGTTCCATGGCTTCCACAAACGTCATGTCCACCGTCTTAGTGGCAAGCTCATAGAACAGAAAGATTCCGCCTACAGCCTTCTTGAACGCTGTAGCATTATTGTACGAAGCGTCTTTAACCCTTATGTTGCCGTCTGATGTTGATATGGTGTCTTCTGCTGAAAGGCTTTGATCCTGGGTGTAGCCCTGACAGAGCGCACCGCCTGTCGTCAATGCTGCAGCAGGAAGCGAAGCACTGAAAACGGTGTTGGAGTATGACCATTCAAGAGAGCCGAGACTGACGGCTCCTATGGCTTTTCCAACAACATTCTCCCATGGTAATGCCACTGACCTATGCTGTGCAAAAGCCTTGAAGGTACGCAACGGACTGGAATCCTTCAGCGGACGGAACTTCACGGTGGCAGGTGTCTCAATGTCAACCCTGTAGAACGCCTCCGGCTTGTTTTCTGATGTAAGCAACACACGCCCCTCTGCGCTATACGTCTGCTGGCGCAGATTGTCAGTGTAGGACACCACACAGATTATTACAACAGGAGTATGATAGTCTACGTTCTTTCTCACAACGAGCCTTCCCGTCAGTGATCCAGTACCTATATTGTTTTCCTGGTCAATACTGTTCGTCTGGAGATAATAGTCGGCACTGAGCGTCTGCGATGTAATCTTTCCGTCGCCTGTCACGGAATCATATTCCTGGATTGCATTCAGATACCATTCGATGGTAGGAGACACATTTATTATTTCATTCTTGTCAGGGTCATAGACACTGAAAGTCGGCTCCAGGATAAGCGGCTTGTTTCTCCTGTTCGGAATCCAGAACGACTGCGCCGTATCCTGTGCCTGCGTAAGAGTACCGTCACCCACTACTCCTACCGACAGCGTCACTGTCAGAGGAGTCCTTTTGGTGGTGATTGCTACCGGGGGCGCAGTATTTATGATTCTCTTCATACTATGGAAATTTTGTTTATAATTTCATATTCGTCACCGCCATAGGGGATGTAGGCCGTGCAGAGGAAGGCTACCTTGCCGCCGTCAGTATACCATCCGGCAGGGAGGTCGTTGCCTGTGACATGGAGAGTGCGCGTAGCACTCTTCAGGGGAGCATCGTTGTCATCCGAGACTTTTGTCCCGTTTGCCCAAGCCTCATCCAAAGCACTATACTGGGACTGGCGCTCCCATTTCCACCTTGTCACGGCAGAACTCATATCCTCCTGGCCGAACAGAAGTATAGGGACGATGGTCTCGTCAACATTCTGAGGCCTCACGCTGATAGCCAGGACTGCCACACCATCCTCGTCAAAGAAGCCAAGGGATATGTTGGCACCTTGGACTATCTTCCAGTCCGTGGAGTCAAGGCCCGGTGCCTGTGTAGTGCCGTCAACGAGACACTCCCATAAAGCACCATAACGCCATACACGCGAAGTCTCAAGGTCAACATGCCATTCGACGAGCATCTTTTCCCTCAGTTCCTCGTCTGTCAGGTCACTATAGGAATCCGACAGCCTGTATGTCAGCCACAGGTTTCTCGTGAACGACTCAAAATGGTAAGGCTCAAAGATGTCGTCACCCTTTTCTTGGGATATGGTGTACGCTGGCGTTCCTTCTTCTCCTTCTTCGCCCGGCACCGCTGCGTATGTGTAGCTGCCAGTAGGACCTGTGTACTTCACTGAAGGAGACGGGGTGCTGGCATCTACAGGCACCCATTCGCCACGGTCTTCCTTGACGATGCGGGACGGATAGTAGATATGGTGGGCATGCTCGTAGAAGATGGAGTTGATGTAGAGCGACGGCATTGACTTGTCGCGCGTAGAGGGAAGTATGCCTGCATCGTCAAGAATCGGCGGCAGGATTCCAAGGCACAGCGCGTAGTTGTCTGGCCTCAATATAGGCTGGTCAACATTCCAATGGTGCTCAAGACGCTTGTAGGTGGAAGACAGCAGCCAGAGTGACTGGCGCTCCTTGTCTACGTTGTTACCCCACCTGATAGACAGATAGCCCTCTTCCGGGGGATAGTTCTTTCCACCGTCCACTTCGCTGTCCTGGTAGATAAGGACATCGGCCGTGTTGGCCTCAAGGTCCACGCTGGTCACTCGTGACCATGTGTTGTAATAGGTACGTTTCTTATCGAGATTGTTGATTGCCTGCCGCAGGATGTCGCCCACACGGTAAGTCACGATGTCATTCTCATACTCCTTCCTGAACGTGAGACGATAATTCCCGAAGCCAAGATTCTCAACATGCTCTACCGTATGCTTGTTGGTAAAGTAGGTGTCTCCCTCCAGTACACTCTGGTGGTTGGAGATAATCTCGTCGAAGATGGCCGACCCCTTCACGCTGAGGCTTCCACATTCGATGCTGCCGTCTGGATTCAGATGGATGGCACTGTTGCCGATGACGGCACCGGCAAGCAATGTCAGCAGATAGTTGGTAGAGTCTGGCTGGTCCTTGCGGATATAGGCACCGATATACGGAAGAAGGGCAAGGAGGGCATCACCTATCCTCGCCGCCGTATTCGCAGAGTCCACGGTCTCGTCGTGGATGGTCTGGAATATAGCCCTTAGTCTTCTCCACTCATCGGTCTCAACTGCCATTGTCTCAGCCTATTTTCTTGATGATTATTGACTTGTGCAAGCTGCTCCCGGCCCTCCCGTTGACAGTGTATGCTGGAAGCTTGCGTCTTATGAACGAAACCACTTCATCAAGGAAGCCACGGGCGGCTGTCAGGGCATTATTGTAACAGTCCGAGCGTTCCTTGCTTGAAACATGCTGGGAGTATGCGCCGTCCTTGACGACAACCCCGGCCCTTGTCAGCTGGAAATCACCGTCCATCACATACTGGGCATACACGAAATACGACACGGCAACCTTCAGGCCGCTGACGATATGCAGACGGCCGCGGCAGTCCGTATACTCACCGCCATTCAAAATGATGCCACGCGCATCTTCCGTCAGTCCTTTGCCCTCATCAGTACCCATGGTGACGAGCCTTTTGTACAGCTCATCGCCAAGCACTGGCTTCAGGGTCAGCCGCTCCGTCTCGTAGATATACGACTGCAGCTTCTCCTCATCAACCTTAGGACTGATAGGCCGGCCCATGTCCCTGACTTCCTGGACTGATATGATATGCTCGTTCATTATTCTTTTGTGCTTGTGGATTCGTTGCTGATATGCTCGACAGGCATTATCTCGTAGCTGTCCGAGGGACAGATAGCCTTGCCTCCGTTGTCCTCATAGGAGAAGCGGACAAAGATTTTCCTGAGCTGCCTGGATATTTCCCTTCTCACCTTACCCGTAACAGAGTTGTAGTACGAGAAAGCATCGTCAATGACGTCGCCGCTGAAGCCCAGCTTGCCGATGCGGATGGCATAGAATACCTCTTGCTCAAAGGCGGCATAGATGCGCTCAACGGTAGACTTCTCCGTGGCCTCGAATTTCTTGTCGAAGTTCTGGGCCTCGAAGGTCTTGAAATCGGGATAGTCCTCTTCCGAGTTTACCGTGATGTCCATGATAGAGCAGGCGTTGGTGTCACCCTGGAACACATCAAGAGCCTCTGCAATGTCATTGTTTTCGTCATCGTCATCCTCTATAGGCTGGCCGTTCTCGTCAACGCCGACACCAGTAGCCGCTTTCTTGTGGATGAACACACCTGCCAGTAGGAAGTTGTTACGCACGTTACGGTACTTCACGTTATCCAGCCCGTCATCGACGGAGAGGTCTGTCACCACCTTGTCATACTTCGGTGTGGGATAGATGAAACGGCCGTCCATGGAGTACCAGAGAATCTGGCCACGGTACTTGTCTATGCCGCCAGCCTTTGCTATCTGGGTCAGCACGACATAAGGATTGGGGTTGAACACATAGAACTGCTGCACATTGTCCTTGTTCACCTGTATCTTCTTGCCGTTGCGAGTCTTGTTGCCCGTCCAGTCAGGGTGTACGTTGATATATGCCACATTGCCAAGATCGTCCTCTTCCTCCAGGCGGCAGCTTTCAAAATGGACGTGCTGAAGCTCCACAACCTGCCCCATCATGTTGTAATTGACATGAAGGGCAAAACCGTGGTACTTGGCCATGTCCTCTGCTATAAGGTGCAGAATATCATTGACGGTGTCGCCATGCCTGTTGCAGATAAAGCAGGCGAGAGTCTCATCCTCAAAGCCCGCTCCCTCTATGAACCGTGCGTAGCGGTCAAGGCAAGTGCCACCCGTCGGGCTGTTCTGAATCAGGTCAAGCATGCGCTGCGGGTATAGGTTGTCCCGCCCGTATGCCTGGATATTCATGGCCGACAGGTATCTGAGGTCGAAGCGCTTCTGCGGCTTCTTGACTTTGCCTAAGTTCATAGAGGGAAACGGTCTTTGACTGGTTACTTCTTGGTTGTCTTGGAAGATTTCTTAGGGGTCTTCTCTTCTGTTGCAGCTGGCTCCGTGGCACCCTGTCCGGCATCGGTGCCTTCCCCGGCGGAAGCCTCGCCTGCCTGGGCGTTGTCAGTATCAGCCTTATGCTCCGATTCCTTTGCTTCCAGCAGCTTGTTCAGACGGGCTATCTCGGCTTTGGCCTCAGCGTCATTCTTGGCCAGCAGCTCATTCAAGCGGCCAACCTCTTCCTGAGCCTCTTCCTTGCTCTTGGCAAGAGACTCACGCAGATTGGCTATCTCCTCCTGAGCCTCGGCATTGACAGCCTCAACCTCCTTCAGCTCGTCCTCTGTGGCGTTCAGGGAGGATTTTAGGCTCTTGATGGTCTCACGAAGCACAGCAGGGTCGTTCTCCTGCTCGCTCTCGCTCTTCAGACGCTCAAAGTAGGAGGCGATGCGCTCGGCATAGTTGTCGGGCACCTTGGCAAACAGATCGAGGCGCTTCATGTTTTCATTAAGAGCCTCCATCGCAATGTCGTCCGTCAGGTTGGCATTGGTATAGTGCTTGCCCTTATAGGTCAGCAGCACACCATTGCGTAACACAAAATTACCTTTCTTCGGCATAGTTCCAGTTCTTTTTAAATGATTAACAATCAGAATGTAAGCATCGCGGTAGCAGTCGTTACACCCCGGATTCTGTATGGGGAGCCCGAAAAGAATCTCGTGCATCTCCATGATAAAACGCTTGTCGGCAGATGAGAAGCCGCTGTCATAACGGCTTCTCATCTGCGACAGTCGCTCCATAGTCTCGCTATAACTCAACATAGACCGTTAAGTTCCTGTCTGTCCCTCCACTTCCGGCTCAGCAGCGGTACCGAGGGTAGACAGCAGAGTCCTCGTAGCAGCCTCGCTCTCATTGAAGAGGAAGATGCCCGAAGTAGGAGCACCTGCTTCCTGAAGCGTCACGCTCCAGCCACCGTCGGTGTCATCGGAATACAGGTCACGGGCACCAGCCGTCATCTTCAGACCCTGCTCGAAACCATACACCTCGAACTTGTTCTTCGAGTCGGTACCGGCGAAGATATTCTCAAGGACAATCACGAACTTGCCGTTGGCCAGCTTGTCAATGATGTCACCAGTCACATCCGGGCCGCTGTTGAGGATGACGAACGCCACATCCTTGTTCCACTTCGTGCTGTAGGTACCGACAGCAGCCTCTATCTTCGTGCCGTTGAAGGGAGTACCATCGGGCACTACAATCTTGTAGCCTTTGGCTCCTGTAACCAGGGCCAGGGCTCCGAGGATATTGCCAGTCCTCTCACAACTCGACTTCACCACATCGTCGTAGTTCATGATGTAGCCAGTCTTCACGACACCCTTCTCAGACCTTGCTCCGCAATCGTCGAGGATGTCCTTTGCCAGTTTATAGTCACAGTTTCCCATTGTCTTGATGTGTTAATGGTTAGTAAGCGACGTGAATCAGAGCATCCTCTCCGATGAGCGTACCCAGCTTCGAGGTAGCGTAGATGTAGTTCTTGCGGGCCTTGTGGTCGAACCAGATGTCAAGGTCGGCGACCTTATCGGTGTCCTCCGTACCCACGAACAGGTTCTCGGGCGATGCCAGCAGGGCACGGTGCGGGTTGTTGCGCGACTCGGTGGTCACGGGAGGCGTACCGGCGGTCGTGGTGGAGGCAGTCTCGTACTTGGCAATCATGCGGTCCCACACGTTCATGCAGACGCAGTTCACGCCGTTGTACTCAAACATCTCAAAGCCCTTCATCAGCTGGTCTATAGTCAGCTGGTACTTGGTCTTCTCGATGAGGTCCTTCTTCAAGGCACGGTACAGAGTGCCTGTAAGCATGAGCATGACACCGTCCTGCTCAAGAATACGGCTGTCTGCGTTGGCAAGGATGTCGTCAACAATGTCCATGGCCGTTCCATCACCGCCACGTATGCCTGCCAGCTGGAGTTCCGTGGTAGCCTGGTCGTTGGCGGTAATCTCCGTGTACTGGCTGGGGTTGGCTGTGGCGATGGCGAAGATGCGCTTCCAGAGGCCGTCGCAGATCTTCAACAGCTTGACATCAACATCATCGTTGATAACGCCACCGTCATCGACGTTCTTGGCATCCTTGTCGCCAAACCAGGCCATGCGCCAGTACATCTGCACCATGACGCGCTCAAGCAACGGCATCAGCACATGGTCCCAGTAGGGAGTGTTCTCCAGGTCACCAATCTCGGTGCCGGCATTCATGCCGTACTTGGCAACCGTATTCTCCAGCGTCTTGTAGCAGATTTCCTTGGCAATCTCCCAGTCGCCCAGCTCCCACGACTTCTCGACACCGGAGATTTCCAGCTCCGAATAGACGGGGTCGCAGCCTGCGCCTGCTGTACCGACATCCTGCGTTGTGTCGACATAGGCGAGCTTCTTGCCATTCTCCACTCCAGTAGCCTGAGTAGTGAACTTGTCAAAGTCTTCGTCCTGGAAGACCGTGAGGAACATCATCTCGCGGACATCCTCAATCGCACCGTTAGAGACGGTGAACTCATTCCATTTAATCATTTTACTTTTGTGTTTGTGTTGTTACTTCACTCGTTAACTATCTCTACGGTCAGGCCTTGGAGGCATTGCCGTTCTTGGCAGCGGCATAGCGCTCTTTCTTCTCGCGAATCTTGCGCTGTACGGCGGTCTCGCCCTCAGGAGCGGGGTCGCCAGGGTTGCGATGGGCTGTGAAGCGGCGGTTCTGCGGGGTGAAGGTTGAACGCATCTTGGTCACCTGGTCGAGCCAGTCCTTACCACCAGCCTTGTCAACCACGGCAAGGATGGCCTTCTGCTCATCGGTCATCTGACTCTTCTTCAGGGCCTCGACCTGAGAGGTAAGCTGGGTAATCTTGGTGTCCTTGGCCGCGATGTCGTCCTTCCTGGCATTGAGCTGTGCGTTAAGGTCGTCAATCTGGCTCTGCAAATCGGCCAGCTTAGCCTTGGCCTGGTCAAGCGACAGGTCGCCGCCAGTCTCTCCTCCACCTTCTCCGCCTGTCTCGTCGGGGTCTTTGATTTCAGTGATGACTCCGTCGGCCACGGTGATGACCGTACCGTCGTCCATCGTGTAGGTTCCGTCGGGGTGAGCCTTGTCACCGACCTGCGGGTCGCCTTCCTCACGCTCAACGGTGAGCTCGTTTCCAGAAGCGTCGGTGATAACCTGGTCTACAATCTTGTAGTCCTGAAGGTCTTCCAGCTTCTCCACACCGAACAGGGCACAAATCTTCTGCGCCTTGTCCTCAGCAATCTGAATTACTTTCATCTTCTTTGCTTTTTTGTTAATACTAATAAACTTACGAATCGCTTTGATGTCTGTTATCTCAGGCAAGATGGAGCCGATGAAGCCAAGCTCCAGGGCTGTATCCATGTTGATATACTTGTCCTGTGCCATCAGTGCCTCAAGGGTGGCACGGTCAGTCCCAGTGCGCTCCACATAGAGGTCAAGGATGCGCTTGGTCTCGTCATCAAGGACACCGGCATAGTCCTCAAGCTGCTTGGCCTGCTTGCGAAGCAGGTCAGCGGTCAGTCTCTCCTCGGTGTAGGGGATGGGGAGCATGGCTGCTGCCGGATAGTGGGCGCAGAGGCTGCTGTTGCGGAAAGCATAGCGGCGCTCCTTCGGTGCTGCCAGCAGAATGACGGTGGCCATTGACGAGCACTCGCCCTCAATGGTGGCCTTTATGGTCTTGCCAGACTGACGCAGGGCGTCATAGATGGCCCAGCCCTCCAGACAGTTGCCGCCACGGCAATAGATGCGGATGTCTATCTCGTTATCCTTCTCGTCCATGCTGGCGATGAAGTCTGCAACGTCGGTGTACGACACGCCGTCCTGACCCCAGAACCACAGCCAGGTCTTTTCCTCATTGTCGACGATGTCGCCGTAGATTTTAAGTTTTGCCATTTGGATTTCAGTTGAATTTTCTGCAAAATTAAAAAGAGAATAAATGGTATTCTCAAAAATTACCAAAATTCGACGGAAAGACATTTTCCAACCCCACCATTATCAATATATGCACACTCTCACGCGCGCATACACGAGAACGTTTGTTCGACTGATAAGGAGAACAAACAACTATCTGTTAAGATATATAATAAGGGGGTATAAGGGGGGGAATGTGTTTTTCTTGGTGTGCGTTGGCGGTACTCTTGGCGGCAGCATAGAGGCAAACACCCTAAAATACCTTACTACAAGGGGGGGCCAAACATCGTCTCTTGGCGGTACTCTTGGCGGGCTGCTTAGAGGTCTTTCAAAACGTCTTGGTTAGCTCTTGGCGGGGGTAAATGGTAAATCCCTTGTAAAATCCTGAAACATAAAGACTTGCACAAATGCTCTCTTGGCGGCATCTTGGAGGGCGATGGTGAATACTTGGTGGTATCTTGGCGGTCTCATTTTCAAATGACTCGTAAACCGCTGAGAACAAGTCACTTGCAAGTGTTGTCTCTTGGCGGCTCTTTGGTGGTGGCTTGGTGGAACGTGGCGGCACAGCTTGGAGGGACTCGCACTAAATAATGAGAGCCGGCAACCTCACGGCCACCAGCCCCCGGCAATAATTGGTCTGTCATATCCTACATTGGAGAAAATGACAAAGACATTGGGAGTGGCTTTAGCAGAACCGCTGGCAGACGGTACTCAAACCACATCAATATCCTCCCCCACGCTGATTTGCCCCCATTATGGGAAGCCGATAGAGATTGCAGTAAATGGCAAGCAACAAAAGGCACAAAAAAAGGGTATGTCTTTTCTGACACACCCAGAAACCTATGCGAAACGATAAATTAATATTTTATCAATTTTTTGCCGCTTTGGATATAAACACCTTGAGGATGATTGGTTTTTATACCATGAAGTGAGTACATTGTGCTGTCTTTGTATGCTTCTATTTGAGTTACACGTACCGAAGATGCTTCTTCCTTTCTTAGCACCACTTCAACTATATCTGCCATATCAGTCAATGTGATAGACTCTCCTTTAACATACTCGGTAATAACAAATTTGTCTATAGTTCCGCCACTATAGAAAACATTCAACTTGTTACCATTCGAGATAAAGAATGAACTGAAGGGGGTACCGCCGCCTGGAAAAATGTTATCATCATCAAAAACGAACCGGCCGCTACATCCAGGCTTTATTTCTATTTCTTTTAGGATATGTTTTTGATACCAACGAGAGGAAATGTTGGAGAAATCGCCCTTTGTTGTAGTCCCTGTCCAAGTTCCAATAAGATCCCTCTCGTCAAGTTCTGATAGCTGGGCTTTCACATTAATGCAAAGCAAGGCCATTATGGCCAAAGTAATTATCTTTTTCATACTGAATGTTGTTTGGTTTTGCAATTACAGGCTGCAAAGATACGCAAAATTATCATATTTGCAAAACAAATGCACGAAAAAGCCACCGATGCATAACGCACCAGTGGCCACTACGTTCTTTATTTCTGAATTTTACAATTTCATTCGTGGTACACGTCACCAAAGTTGGCCTCTATAAAGATGGGATAAATGACTCCCTCCGATATATAGCAGACAAAGGCGTGGTTGTCACCCGCAGCACGGAACACCGGGAATTTCTTCACATCATTAAACACGGCAGGAATAGACTTGGCAGGCTTTATCTGGCTGCGGTTTATCTTTTCAAAGCCGTATTGGTGTTTGTCCGAACTGTTAATCTCGTTCCATGTACGCTCTGACAAAGCAACCAGCCGCTTTGTAAACTCGCGAAATATCTTATCGTCACACTTCTTCACAGACACTCTGAGATTCAGATGACGGAAAGAGAACAGAGGACGCTTCGGTCCAGACTGGGCGTCATCCTGCTTAGGCTGGTCCGATATTGGTTTAGGCTTGTGCTTGGGCATCCTGTGCTATCTGTGTAAGGAAAAAGGCACGCATCTCCTCGCAAGTGATGACGTCGCCAATCTCATGTGTCTTCCAGGGGCCGTCCTCATGAGTGAGATTCATCAGGCCAATGGCCGAATACTGACTGTACTCATTATATACATTGTCGAACACCGTCTGCTCCTCTGGCTGAAGCTCCAGCGTGTCGCTAAACTTCTCCGGATTGATGGTCTGACCCTTGTACTTTTTGAACTCATTATACACAACGGGCACCACCGGCCCATATGCCCATGCCTGCACCTCCTCGTTGAAGAGAGGAGTGCCAAAGAAGGCAAGGTGAAACCCTTGCATATAATAAAGCAGCTTCTGCAACTTCAAATTGGAGATAGAATCCCCACGCTCAGTGTCAGTCCGAACGATTATCTTCTTAGCGATGTCAATAGCATTGTAAGCCATAAATCATAAATTATCTGGTTTCAAACTGCAAAATTAGTGAAAAATCGGGATATTTCATCAAATTACCACACTTTTTTTGCAAATATGATAATTTTTCGCGTTTTTTGACAAAAAAAATCTTGAAATTGTTTGCGTATTTCAAAATAATTTCGTACCTTTGTATCATCAATCAAGGGAGATTGATAACGGCTAAGCCCCGAAGCCAAAGCAGGGGAAAAACGAAAACCCAAAGCCTTATGAGACTCGCAATTTCAATCAGGATTTGGAAAGTCAAGATTAGATTTGAAATCGAAATCTGACACCAAAGGGGGAGGAAACTCCCCCACTTTGGGTTTTCGATGCAAAAGTACAACAAATTTTTCAATTAAACGACAAACGCTTATGGAATTTCACGCAGAAATCGAAAAAAAGAACGGTCATGGCGGCGCAAGGGCCGGAGCCGGCCGCAAGCGCAAGGGCGTCCATTATTACGGCTTCAGGGCATCCCAGCCGGTACACGACATCCTTGAAAAGATTGAAGGCTCCAAAGCAGACTTCATCAATGAGTGCATCCTGAAGGCTGCTGGCAACCTTTCAGAATGACGGCGTAAATGGCTGACACCTACCCTCACAGGCGGGTGCCAGCCTATCACTTATTATGAAAGGAGTCTTTTAGCCGACATCCTCATCCAGCCGCTTCATTACTGAGCGGTATGTCCTGTCGGTGATATGGTATTTGTCAGCCATCGCGCTGCCTACATAGGTACGTTTCTCTCCAGCCTCTATCATGGCCTTTGCATTGTCGTACATGCCGACAAGCGCAGCATCAGCAACGACTATTCCGTTTCTCAGGATGAAGTCAAACACATCCTTGTGCTTCCTGATATAGTCTACACGTTTCATCTGCCCTTCCTCCCATTCTTGGCACGGGAGCGGATTATCTCACCGTAACGCCGCTCAAACAGCCTCTTTTCATTGTCCATCTTCATACATTTGTATATTCGCACCCATGGAACATTACGCACGTCATCCTGGTCTGTTATCTGCATTCTCCGTGCATACCAGTCCAACACGCCGAATGAGCCAAAAGACAGCTTCTCTATGCCCGCCAGTTTCTCGTCTGAAGTGAAGTTCGGGCGTATGGACTTGAATATATTGTTGATGCGTTTCACCTCCTCATTGCAGAAGTGGACGAACCACAGCACCTTTTCTGCACGCTCATTCAACACTGCCTCATCATCCACGCCCAGAATGACCTTGCAGCTGTTGGTGATGGCGGAAACGCCATCAGGGTTATCGTGCAAGTCGTCAAGCTGTCCGTATGTAATCAGGTTGAAGTCTTCCGGCACCTTACAGCCGCATACCTCATCACAGCGAGGGAGGAAGCTGATGGCCTCCATCACCTCCTTGCGTGTCTTGTCATCAGTCAGGCTGTACAACACGAGCCATTCCTTGAATCTCACTTTCTTCATAGCACTACATCGTATCAATATTCTCAATAACCTCAACCCTGCGCTGGCCGTCGTTGATGTCCTCCACAGAAACAACCGGGGCAGGCATGTCCTCAAGGGCGAGAGAGAGGCGGTCGACGAAAGCCTCTTGCAAGCCGTCCTCATCCGCTATACTACGGCCCGTGACACCGGGCAGGCTAATGCCCTGACCTATCTCAGAGTAGGACGGTGTGAGGGCGGGGAAAGCAGGGAATGGAGCTACAGGAGTAGTGCCGGCCGTCACGTTCATTTCTGAAGTGACCTCATTGGCCAGCTGCTGCTCATAGTAACGGATTTCCTCAGAGAACGCGCTGCGCACATTCTTCCTCTGCTCGTCAGTAAGCACAACACTCTCATCGCCAACCCTCAGAGACATGGATTCCGATTCATCTGTGAGTGCAACCTCAACCTCGCTTGTCACCATCTTGTTAAGCAGTCTATATTGCTCTTCGGACAGCTGCCTATCATTTGAAGACGCCGTTCTGGTCTCGCTTATGGCCTGCTCCGTTGCTGATAAGTTCTCGTCAAGGGCAGAGTAGAGACGCTGTCGCTGTTCGTCGCTGAGCACCATTTCACTCTTTGACAAAGTCTCAACGGTGCTCTCAACACTATCCGACGCATCCTTCATTACAGCCTTTTGATACTCGGCCAGGTCTTCAGAAAAGACATTCTTTACACTCTCACGCTGTTCTTCGGTCAGAACGACAGTTTCCGAGCCGACCCTCAACGACATTGCTTCTGCAGCATCGCTAATGGCAACTTCAACGTTCTCATTCATGATACGCTGAAGCAATTCGCTCTGTTTGCTTGTGATGTCGGCACTTGTCTCTGTCTGGCTTATCGCGTCTGTGGTCTTGGTATCTGTCAGCGCGGTGTAGAGTCTCTGCTGCTGCTCGTCGTTGAGCACCATTCTGTTGGAAACATTCTCAGAGGCTGCACTAACGGTTTCCGTCACTTCTTCGGCCACACGCTCTTGATAGGATTGCATTTCATCAGAGAAGAGGCTTTGCACCTTTGCCCTCTGCGTGTCGGAAAGCATGACCGTCTCGTCACCGACGTGCAACGACATGGTTTCTGCCGTCTCTGTTATGGCCACATCTACCTCACTCGACACCATGCGCTCCAGCACCTCACGTTGCTCGTCTGTGACAGTGGCCATTGCTCCTGTACCAGTAGCAGGCTTTGTACCGCCTACAGTAGCTTCATCCGTGTCATCCTGCTTGGTTGCAGGGGGAACGACCTGACCGTCTGCCATACCGAACAGCTGCTGCTGGGCGTTCTCAGTGAGCTTGCCACCATTGCCTGTCAGCGCGGTATATAGTCTCTGCTGCTGCTCGTCATTGAGTATCATTTCGCCCTTGTTGACCCTGACAACGAGGCGATCGTCGCCGTCATCATACTTGCCGTCAACAACTCCAGCAACACCACCCTTGGCGAACTTGGCGCTGTTGACGGTACTGATAGCCGTAGCCACGTTGGCAATCACCGTGGCAACTGTCGTTGCAATGGCTGCAAGGTTGGCAGGGTAAGGGAGCGATGAGGCTGAAGCGATACCAGCGGAAAGAGCCTTACCCGTATCGATGGCAATCTGCGCAAGGGTCAGCACCTTGCTCATCATGGCGAAGCCCTTGTTGTTCTGGCCAATGGCATTGGTGAGCTTGATGAGGCTGCCCGTCACCTGCGAGGCTGCATCAAGCCTGGCCTGCTCCACCTCGTTCTCGTAGTCTACAATGGCCTTGTGCTTCTCTGCTGCCGTCTGCTGGGCCTCAAGTCGCTCAGCTTGGAACTCTTCCTCTGTCTGGCCTTCTTTCTGTCCACGCTCTTCAAGAAGACGCAAAGCCTCGTCTGCCTGTTCGGCCTGTAGCTCAAGGACACGATGCTGTTCTTCATAAGTGCGGTCATTCTTCAACAGCAGCTCGTTAATCTCATTCTCATAGACAAGCCTGACCTTTGCCATCCTGTTATCCTGAGCCTGGTCTTCAAGGGTGTCCAAGTCCTGGTAATACTTCTCCCAGACAGCAATTTTTGCATCAGCTTTCTGCTGCTCGGTCATTGTTGAAGCATTTATCGAATCAATTTCTTGTTGGAGTTCCAACTCCAGTTTTTGTTTCTTCAGCTTCAGTTCCTCATCGCTGCCTTTCTGTACGGCCTCAAGTTGTCTGTTGATGACAGCCTCCTTGTTGGCAATCGTTCTCTGCAGTTCCTGGCGTTCAAGGTCTGCCAGCTCCTTCTGTCTTAGGGACTCAGCAGCCCTAATCTGGTCGTTGAGAGCCGACATCGTGGCGAGAGCAGACTGTGCAAGAGCGCTGTTCTTGTCTTTCTGGGCGTCATAGAGCTTCTGCTCTTCAGCGAGTTTCTTGCGTATGTCCTCTATCTGCCTGTCATAGCCGGCGTTTATCTGCTTACGCCTGCGCTCAACATTGTCCTCTATGAGCTTGTTGAGGGCATCCTGAGCCTTGCGGGCTTCCTCCAGCATACGCTTCTGGGCTTCTGCTTCAGCCTTTGCCTGGTCATCTTGCTTGTTGCCAGTCTTTCCTCCAGAGCCTCCAGTTCCCTTGGCTGTCGGGCTTTCATGCTCCGTGAAGTTCCAGTCGAATTTGATGTCTTGGGCCTCTTGCATCTTCTTTTGATACTCCTCCATCCAGTAATTGACATCTGCATCTGCCTGTGCCACAGCCTTGCGCTTTCTTTCTTCATCGCCAGCCTTGGTGGTAGTCCAGTTGCCAAATTCACTTGCAGCCTTCCTTTGCGTCTCTTGAAGGGTAACAAATGCCTCGGTGTACTTATTGAGCAATGCTTGTGCCTGAGCTTCTTTGAGCAACATTTCACAATAGGCCTTACCGTTCCTTGTCAGTACCTCCTGCCATTGTTCAGCGGTCTCATAGTAGCCCATTGCCTTGCCATACTTGTCATTGAGTTCATCCACAAGGCTCTTTTCCTGCTCCTTGGTGCCGTTGAAGTTCTGCAGCCTGGATTTGTAACTTTCAATCTCCGCTGAGGCTTTGCCGTAAGCCTTGTACCCCTCATCAAGAGCCTCATTCAACGCTTCCTGGATTTCAGCGGCATGCTTGGCTTCCTCACTGGTACCGAAGAAGAAGTCTATCACGTCACCTGCAAGCGACACGAGCGCCCCCAGTGCTGCAACGATGAGGCCGATGCCCAACGTCATCAGCACAGCACGGAGCACCTTGCCTGCAACGGTGGCGGCTGTCATTGCTCCCGTGGTAGCCACAAGTGATGTCGTCTCGGCATTGTTGGCGGCAGTCACCCCCTGCGTGGCGGTGATGTTGGCTGTCTCAGAAGCGGTATTGGCGTTGGTGGCAGCAGTATTGGCGTTCTCAGCCACCGTCTGGGCTGTCGTGGATACAGCCTCCTTCTGCTTCTCCAGTCCGACAAGCCGGAGAATACCATGAAGCAGCTTGTAGGATGCCGTGGAGTTGTCTGTAAACGTGGCATGGAGGGCCTGCAGGCCATTCGTGAGGGCGATTATGCCCTGCAGCTTCTCCATTGCCTCCATCGCCTCTTGGCTTTCTATACCGAAGGCTTGCACGGCACCCTGGTAAGTCTGCCAAGCCTGTGAAGCCGTGGTGATGATATTCACGGTGTTGTCAAGCAGCCTTGTGTCTGAGGCATAGTGCTGAATCTCAGCCCGGGCATCGGCAATATTGTCTGCCAGCGCACCGGCTTGCTTGGCAATCTCATTATATGCATCGGAGCCACGGAGTCCCTGGCGCTCCATTTCGGCCAGCTGCATCGTCAGATCCCGTAACTCCTGTTTGAGAGGCTTCATTGCACCGTTATAGTTGCCTACATTGCGGTAGAAACGCTTCGTCTCTTCCTCGGCTTGCTTCAGCTCAGTTGTTACACGTACAATGTGCTCCTGGAGCTCCTTGCCCTTCGCTCCCTCGCGCTCTGCCTTGCCCATAGTGTCATACTGTCTGGTGAGGTTGCTCAGTTCTGCCCGCAGCGCAACAAGAGAGCCCTCCTGATTCTTCTGCTCTGTGACATTGTTCTGAATCTCCTTACGCAGCACTCGTACCTCACTTTGATAGTCGTTGATGACGGCACGGCTGGCCTCCATCTGCTTGGAATACTCCTCCTGGGTGATGGTGCCGCTCTTCTGCTGGGCGTTGAGAGTCAGCTGCCGCACCTTCGCCTCGTCAATGAGCTTGTTGTACTCCGCAATCTTCTGGAGCGCATCGTCATACTTGACCTTGATCTCAAGGATTTTGGTTACTGCTTCGTTTGATGTCATATATTATTCTCCTGTTATTAACGTGTCCGGAATACGGAGCAGCTTGATGGTACAGCGACCGTCGCTTTTCCGCTTTATGCTCATAATACCGAAATAGCTGCCGTACTGCCTGAGATAGACAGGCACGCTCATGTCAAGCTCTGACAAAGTGTACTCGTCAAGCTCAAACGTGCCGGTCAGGACGTAGGGATGCTTCAGCAGCTCGGCAAAAATCTTGTAGCGCGTATCCATCAGGCCACCCGCAGATTTAAAGGAAAGCTCGTCAAAGGAAAGGTAGTCAAGCGCCGTGGCCTCTGAGGTGGATATAGACTGGCCGATGGCCTTGTTTGAGTGTCTGACACCGATGACAGGCTTGCACCCCTTGAAGACATAGCCGTCAACCTCATCGGCCTTGCTTACCTTCGCGCCAAACCACACTGTCCCTTTGTATATCATGTAGTTTAACACCTTGCCTGGCTCATACAGAGGCAGCTTCGACATTTCCCTGTCAGTATCGCAACCAATAAAAGGCAAGGTAAAAACATCATCCTCGCTCTTCAGGTGCTGGTCGTCAATCTCAAAGAAGCCGGAGTATTTGGGATTGTCCTCGTCATCCTCTTTCCACCACATCCAGTTCTTACGGTTCCAGTCGTCTATGGAGAAGTCTACCGAGGTGCTTGCCTCATAGTCACCTATAAGGAAGCCGGACCAGTCCACAGCCTTTGTACAGTTGTCTACGAGTTCCTTGTAAAGCGTGATATGGAGAGTGTTATTCTTGATATAGGGATAGGCTCCGATAATGTAGAAAATGCCCTTCAAGAAGTCCATCGGCTTTATCTCAGGGTAATTGGGCTCAAAGCAAATGGTGCTTTTCGTCTGGTATGCTGTATACCATGCGCTGTTGGTATCGTCGAAATCGTCAATCCATGGGTACAGCTCCGTAACAATGGGCCTGACATCGACATAATTGCTGTATGACCCGCAGCGCTGTCCTGTTATATTGCTTGTCAAGACCTCACTCGCAAAACCGTTAGGAGCCAGGATGGCAAAGTCAACGCCGTCAATCAGCACACGCCGCCCCTGCCGATAGCAAAGCACGTCATCCATCTTACTTTCGTCGCCCCAAGATATTTCCTTCCATCGGTCATGCCCTGGGGTGTCGTTGGCATCCACTTCTTCCCAGCTGTCATATTCCCACCTTGCCTCAATATAGACGTTACTGTTGTTGTCCCGCCATTCAGAGGAAACATAGTTCGGAGTAAGCGACAGGATTTTCGACGCATCGTCTTTCTGTGACCCGTTACAGATCGCCAGCTTCACATTGGCTACGACCTGAGCTTCCCCTTTTCTTGCATCATCAATACCGGCACCGAATTTGTTAATGATGTCTTGCTGCTTGAAGAAAGCCCGAATATGGGTCTTGACCTTGTATTTCATGTTCTGGTGATTGCCGGCCCACCCGGAAATCTTTCTTTCGCTGTCAATGGTGATATATCCACACCTGCCCCATGCCAACGGCACCGTATCCGTCGTCAGCCATACAGAGTCGCTACACTTAATCAGGTAGTCTTTGTTGTCCGTGATATTGAAGCGGAAACTGTATAGATTTTGCATGTATTCGCTGTCGTTCATCGTGGTCATCGGACAGTAGAGGCTGTCAAGCAGGCTGTCAACCTTGCCGTCTTCCCCTGTAAGGTCGAAGGCGATGCCATACTTGTCAAATATCCGCTTCAACAAGTATGTGACTTTGAAGGACGGGAGATACCATATGTAGTTGTAGAACGTGTCTCCTACCACGCCGTTTGCATAGCGCAGGCACGCTATGTCATTACCCAGTGAGCTGTTTATCTCCGAGGACTGCCAGCGATAGTAGTCTACAGTCCGCGGGATGTTAGTGCCGCCAAATATCTCAGGCAGTGTCCTGTCGTCGTCGGCAAGGGTTTCCAGCTGGGTGAGTGCCCCCCAGGTAAGAGCCACGCGGTAGTACCCGTTCTCCGTGCCTATCAGATAGGCATTGGCCGCTCCCAGCATATCAATGCCATTGCAGTAGTACCTTGCGGACAGTCGCTTGCCGATAGGTGTCTTCTTACCGTTGGCAAAGACGTATGCCGTATGCTCCGCACTCTCAGAGTTATCGAATATCTGACGGTTATTGGCCGTCATCGGCAGTTTTATGGTATAGCTGTGACTCACCTTTAACTTGCTGATATTGGAAAGGATGACAGACTTCCATTCCAGCGTAATGTCGGATGTGCCGATGTTCACCTGCTGGCCATCAATATACAGGACCTCGTACTGCTTCATAGCGACTGGGCGTTTACGTTAGGCAAAGCTATCCTGCACTCAAAGTCCTGAAGCACCTTCACATCGCGCTTCGTAGTCGTGTTGACGATAATGACAGGCTCCCATCCGGCAGAGTCAGGATGGTAGAGGTCTATGACCGGAGACGTGAGGATGCTCTCAAGCATCGTGTATTCCTCTGCATTGACATTCGTGGCGCACAGGTACTGGGTGTTGGTGCTGAAGAAAGACTGCTGGCGCTTGATGGAGCGGAAGGAGTTGCCTGACTGATCGACATAGTTCATCGTCAGCTCGTTGCCGCTGTCGTCGTTCTTTATCTCCTTCACGCCCTTCTCAAAGAGCCAGAACTGCAGCATCCCGTGGCGGTCAATCCAACGGAGGAACAGGCCGTCCTTCCGCTCGTCACCAACCACGTCAATCTCTTCCGTAAGCCTTGCCCTGAAAGTGTGGTCAAAGGTATAGTCCCACGGGCTTGTGTCATACCTCACGCTCAGCGACAAGGGCTTCTCCTCAAAGGCATCACCGGTGAAGATGCTGATGGTCATTGGATAGTTCATAAACCAGCGCACCGTGCGGGCACCGTTGAACACCTCTCCGGGAGCTATGTTCCCCCAGATGGCCACCGTATGGAAGCCGAAGGTGCTGCTGCCCGCCTGCACCGACACGTTGATGCCGAGAGCCCGGGCGTTTACTATATTGTAGGTGTCAAACAGCAGCTGTAGCGTTCTCGCTATGTTGATGACACAGGTATTGGAGTATACCATTGAGATTTGCTGGTGCGACTTTCCGGCAGTAGTGGCCACCGTCGTCGTAACCGACGTTGACGAGCACCCCGTTATCTTGATGTAGGTGGGATTGAACGCGAAGCAAATCTCGTCGGGATAGTAGATAGTGCCAATGGCGTGTGATGTAGTTCTCATATTCTTAGCCTTTTATGGAAAATGCCTGTGTATGGATAAGGTCAACGGCGTTGCCAAGCATGTTGCCGATGCGTGCGTTCACCCTCGCCAGCGTCTCATCGATGGCCGTGTCGTAGATGTCACGGCGGGCATGAGTGCGGTGGAGCATGGTGCCTTTCTTGATGATTGACCAGGCAATAGCCCCGGAAAAGGCGTTCAGCCTTGCCTCGTCGCTCATGCTCGTGGATTTACGGCCCTTCGGGATGTAGCTGCTGTAGTCAATGCCCTTGTCCTTTATCCACTTGCTGATGATGGACTGGAAATTCTTCGGGACCTTGCCGGGGCCACGACCGCGCTCCAGCCAGAGAAAGGTCTGGGAGCCTGTCAGGACACCCGTGTCCTCACTGATGGTCACCTTCAGGGATGCGGACGTACCACCGGAGGCATTGACCTTTTCCGAGGCCATGCGCTCCTGAATGGTGCTTTTCAACCGTCCTAACTCTTCTACGAGAATGGACCTTACTGTATCTGCCATCACCTCTTGAATTGTGCGTCACACATGGGAATGCCCTTTTTCTCCTTGGGCGTGAACTGCAGGAAGATGCCAGAGTTGATGCTGTCCAGCTCGTCAATGGGCACCTGGTAGGGCACGTCGCCCTCTATGTGCTCAAACCACCCGCTATTGTTCATGGCGTCTATGAAACGCATGGCCAGCCGCTTCATCCGTTCCACCACATTGTCCTCAACGACGGCATCGTCATCGTGGTCCGTGCGGTCAAGGAAGGCAATGCCGCAGTCCGGGTAGTCCTTGGCTATGCCCCTGTCAAAGTTCAGGCGGCCGGCCGGGGGCTGGATATAGACGATGCAGGGCGTTGGCACCTTGTCAAGGTCCACGTTCACCTTCGTCCAGTCGTTGAACTCATAGTTCACGCCAAGGCCCACGGCGATGGCCCTGATCTTGCCCTCTACCGTGCCCAGCTGCTTCTCGTTGTCGTTGATGACGGAGGCTGTGGGCTTCTCCGTCTGCTCATGTCCGTTTACTTTCATATTTCTTTTTTTTCAGTCTCTTCTCTTGCTGACCCTTACGGTCATTGTCCTGCGCCTGGCCGTCCTCACCTTACGACGGAAGAACATAGCCATGATAAGCGTGTCAAGGCAGTCGGGCGAGCGACCGAGAATAATCTTCATCACTTCCTTGCTGATGATGTTCTTTTTCTTGGTGTCGCTGTCGACGTCTGCCTGCTTCAGCGCACCCAGCTCGTCTGTCAGGCGCTCCCTGAACTCAGGAGAGCATATAATGCGTATTGCCCGGCGGTTGATGAGGTCGGCCAGCAGGAACGCGCACTCTGCCTTGATGTTCGCATAGCGGTCATCGTTGGGCCTGCTGTTGGCATGGAACTCGTTGATGCCGTTGAGGTAGGACTCCAGGAAGGAGCCGATACCGTCTGCGTCCACGATGACCATGGAGCGGGGAATGCGCCGGCGTACCATGATTTCCTTCAGCTTCAGCTCCACCTCGCGGCCCGGCGAGTAGGCGGTGTCCGCATCAACGCGGAACACGTTGCCGATGGCTGACAGCGCGACAAACCTGTCGTGGCCCTTGCCAGCGATGTCCGCAGACAGACTGTTCGAGCCAATCTCGGGGACATGCTCGTTATGGAAGATGTCCTCAATGGCATCATAGTCACACAGCACGGCCGGGTCGTCGTCATACTCGAAGTTGCCGAAGTACAGGCGCTGGATGGTAACCTTGTCAGCCTTCAGCAGGTTGTCAATGTATGCCTGGTCAACATACGGATTGTCAACAGGCAGGGCCTTGATGAACTTGCGGTACTCCGGCAGACGGCCTTCTCTGTCTGGCTTCACGAAGTCATTGTATATCCAGTTGCGCTTCGGGTTGCAGGTATAGAGTGCCTTCGGGATGGTGTGCCACCTTGTGCCGTCCCTGTTCACTCCGTTCAGCAGCGAGAAGCGACCCTTCAGCACGCTGATGGCCTTCTCGTGTATCTGCTGAGCCTCGTCCACGAACAGGTCTGTAATCTCCAGCGAGCCCAGACGGTCGTACTCCGGGTCTTTCGGGTAGTACATCAGCTCTCGGAACAGTATCTTTGAGCCGTTCGAGAAGTACATCGTGTGCTTGTTCTCGTTGTATCTTACAGCCCGTGTGAGGTGCATCATCTTCAGCATCTCAAACATCGTCTGGATGGTGGTGTCGTTCAGCTGGGTCAGCTTCTCACGGCATACCAGGCCAACGCTTCCGTCCATGGTGATGCGCCGGAGTATCATCCAGATGCATCCCAGTGCTGTCTTGCCGCCACGCGCCCCGCCGCCGTAGAGCAATTCCGTCACGGTCTCATTCTCCGAAGAGAGGTAGTTGTACGCCCTCATCTGCTTCGGGAACAGCCTGACATCAAGCTCATCTGCCATGCGCGCGTGATATTTGTTTCAAAAACTCAATAACTTAGACCGCCCGCTTCATGATATTGCGGGCAATCTCCAGCGTCTTCGGCTCCCCGAAAACGAAGTTCTCGCGGGGCAGCATGACGAGATTCAGCCGTCCGAGCACGTTGTCGAGGTGCTTCAGGCTCAGCGTCCTCTCTCCATGGAGGAACCCCGACAGCGACGACAGGTTCACCCCGCAGTCTGCCGAGAGCGCAGAGACGGTCACGCCCTGCATGCTCATTTCCTTCTTGATTGCTTCTCTGAACATTCTACTGTCTTTTGATGATTCTATAGTTCTTTCCGTGGGTACGCTCCAGTCCGTCACGCCAGGCAGTAGCGTCCGCCTCTTTCTGTGCCACGAACTCGTCGCGCCAGCACAGGATGTCCTTGCTTTGTACTACGTATGCCATCGTCAGCTGTCCTCCCTTTCACGGCCTTTTGGCGCAAGGCCGAGATAGAAGCAGATGGCCTCCAGACTGCCGTAGGGCATGGCACGATTGCCATGCAGATAGGCTGAGGTGTTGGCCTCGGTCAAGCCAAGGTCGGCGCACATCTGCTTGTTGCTTACTTTCAGTTCCTTCATGCGAAGGACTATCCTCTCCCTCACTGTAATCATTCTTTGCTCCTTATTTTGTATATATTCTTCATTCTGTCTATCATCCGCTCTTCGGTCGAATCGGTTGCCCCTGTCACAAGCCCCGCATTCTCCCGCTCCTGCTGGATTATCTCGTACATCCGCTCGTCGTAGGTGTCACGCCCAAGCAGGTATGTCACGTTCACGAGTTGCCTCTGTCCGTTCCTGTGTGACCTGCACTCGCACTGGTCGCAGTCTGCAGCAGTCCATGGGAACTCAATAAAAAGGACGTTGCTCGATGCCGTAAGGGTAAGGCCTACACCGCCTGAACGGATGTTCACCACCGCAAGCCGGCACTCCGCATCATTCTGGAACCTGTCAACGGCCGCCTGCTTCTCATCGGGGCTGTCTGAGCCTGTAATGGTCACAGCCTCGCGGAAATGCCTGGTGACGGCGGTCACGATGCTTTTGTGGGCGGTGAACACGATAAGCTTGATGCGGCGCTCCTGATAGTCACGGATAAAATCCAAAGCCTCATTCAGCTTACCCTCAGCGCATACCCGGCGCAAGACATTGATTCTCACGATGACGTAACCGCGCATGGCCCGCCTCAGTTGCTCGCCGGTCGCTTCCTCATACTTCTGCAGATACTCTATAAGGTCATTCTCCGCTTTCTCGTAACGCTCCCTGTTGTCAAGCTCAACGACATTGTACTGGCGCACTTTCTCTGGCAGCTCCTTCAGCACCTGTGTCTTGTCTCGCCGGAAGAAGCATGTCTCCCAAAGTCTCCAGTTCAGTTCCTGGAGCATTTCAGGCGGCGTCCCCGGCTGGCAATAGCGTCTGCTGAACCAGCGGGCACCACCGAAGTCATCAAGCCGCCCCATGATGCGCAGTTGCTCTATCAGGTCCTTGTTGGTGGTCACCACAGGGGTGCCTGTTAACAGGTAGACGAACTCCTTTCCGTCGCAGATCCTCTCCAAGTATTTGGCCCAGAGGGTGGAACCGTCCTTGCATCGGTGGCTCTCGTCAATGACCACGGAGCGGAACAGGCCAACCACATCGAGCAGCTCATAGTCGCTTATACGCTGGTAGCGTCCTATCTTCGGGCCTGTCCTACGGAACAAGAACTTCGACACGCTCTCGTAGTTCGTGATGAACACGTCGCATGAGTGTGTCATACACCAGCCCTGCCACTTGTCACGGTTGAAGTCATCCAAAACTACGGCTGTTCGCCCCGTAAACCTCTGGAACTCACGCCGCCATGTTATCTTCATGGCCGCAGGGCAGACAACGAGACAAGGGAAGGCCTTGGCAATATGAACGGCCGCTATGGTCTCAAGGGTCTTGCCGCACCCCATGTCGTCACAGTTGAACGTGCGCCTGTGGTCAAGCATGTACTGGATGCCCTTCGTTTGGAAGGGATAAGGCTCAACGAGCAGTCCGTGCGGGTAGCGCAACGGTATCATCCTGTCGGCAAAACCCGATGTGTCGCCGACCCTGTCCACACTGTCGGCCAACTTCCTTTTTATCACAAAGTCACAGAACTCTTTGACGAACAATTCGTCTTTTTTATCCACATACCAGCAGCCGCCTTTCTTGTCGAACGTGGCCGACGGTATCTTGGAAATGTATCTCAGCAGCAGCGGGCTACCGGCGAAGCGAATCTCGTATCTGTCCCCGATGTCGAGGACTCCAACGCTACCCGTCCTCATCAGTCCGCTGTATGGCGCTGTTCTCAGGGGCACGGTCACCGACAGCCTTCGTGTCCTCTATCAGCCGTATTACTCGCGGCAGCGGGTCGCCGCCGGAGGTGATGTCGATGGACGGGTTGAAGCCTTCGTCCTTGCCATAGATGGCCAGCAGCTTGGATAGCGTAGGGCCGTCGGGCGGCACCTTCCAGCCTACCAGCTTCCCTTCCTTGTCAAGCTCTGGGATGCCCATTGCCTTGATCATGGCCGTGTCCTCCAGCTTGTCAAGCTTACGCTTGCGCTCCTCGGTCTCTATCTCCTTGAAATCCGGATTGGCGACAATCCATTTCTGCAAGGTGTTCCTTGACACCTGCAGCCTGGCCGCAGCGACAGTCTTGTTGCCGTTGGCCTCCCTCATCGCCGTGGCGAACTCGTCAAGGGACGGCATCTGAATCGGTGGTCTTCCTCCCTCTCCCATCACTCAAATATCTCCAGTTCCACGTCGTCGTGGTTAGCCCTTTTTACATAAGACGGGTACAGCCCTTTCGCAATCATGTTGGCAAACTGCCAGTTGCGGCAGGTGGCAAACTCCTTGATGCGGTGCTGCGGAAGGCTCCTGTCAATGTAGTCCGGGCTTATGTCCAGCCGCCGTGCATTCTCTATCCGTATCTTGCAGAAGCCGTCGTCAATGTCTATCACCTGGCCTGCTGCCGGGGTGAAGGCGATGTGCAGGTTGTGCGCCCACTTGCGGTCAGCGGCGACACCGCACAGATAGTAGAGACGGCAGTCTTCGAGGGTCACATCGGAAAGCGACTCCAGATGGGCCTTGAACCGCTGGTCATAATGCCCGTTGAGGCACTTGGCACAATGAACGGCAAGGTTTACTCCTGTGACATACTTCAGCCACAGAAACTTGTAGTCGCGTTTCGCTGTGAAATTTACTATTCTAACGTCCATGTTATATCATCCCATATTACTTACAAAGTTAATCATTTTTTATCAATTATGCAAACTTTATCAGCCTTATTTTCAGACAATTATACGAAATCCTCCACTATTTCAAACGGTGTGTCAAGCCTTGGAAAGCCGAACAGTTCCCTTATGTCGTTGTGCCGGCCATACCGCTGGTTGTTGGGGAGTCTCATGTTAAACTCAAAGTCAATGGCAGACATGTATTCCTCATCGGTCAGCTCCCTTGTCTTGATGCCTCCCACCTGCCAGCACCCGCTGTCCCTCCGGCTGGCTATCACGTCAAGGCCGAGGCGGTCAATGATGGCCTGTACCTGCTCCTTGGTGTGGAATTTCTGGAAGAACCACTGCCCCTCCCGCATGACGGAGGTGAAACCGTCCTGGTCGGGGAAATACTGGGAATAGGTGTTTGTCCTGGTGTCCCGCTTGGCCGTGTAAATCTCCCGCAGCGGCTCTGCATTACGCCCTGAGAAGAATATCTTGCCGCCCTTGCGACAGAACAGCATCAGCGTGTTAAGCACCCCGTCGTGGGCCTCCATGCAGTTGACGCTGTTCAACACAGAGTCACAAATGACATAGTCGAACTTCCCGTACCGCTGCACATGCTCAATAACCCTGTCTATCATCCGCTGGCCTTTTTCAATACTGATGCCCTTGCGGTTATGGTTGAAGAACTCCAGGCCGATGGCCTTGTGGAAGCCCATCTTCATGTGAAGCTCGTTGATGCTGAAGGCCTTGCCGCAACCGAAGTCCAGTACCGACACATCACGTCTGTCTTCAGCGAGAAGGAACGGCAGGGCGACCTTGTATATCTGCGAGTTCTTCAGCATCTTGTTCGTCATCTGAGCCATCCCCTGCACATAATCGGCACGGTCGATATGCTCATAGCAATAGACACCGTAGTCCTGGGAGAAGTAGTAGTTGTAGAGAGCAGCCTTCGACGGCTCCAGTATGTAGGCGTGTACTGGGATGCCCAGCAGCTGGCAGGCCCTCACATAGTTGTTGCCGAAGCAGACCTTACCGTCACAGACGATGGCACAGAGGGCATCGCCGAACTGGGTAATCAGTTGGCACATGTTTTTCGTGAGCGTTGCCTGAATCTCCGTCTCTGTGAAGTCCGCATTAGGCACGTCAGTATAGAAGCGGCCTGGCTCAAGACCTCCATGGTAGGCGCCCAGCTCCTTCGGCTCACTCTCAATGCCATTGTGCACCTGGTTGAAACGTATCTCGTCGGCAAGCTGCACATCATGGACGTAGAACACAGGCACCTTGCGGATGCCTACTGCCGTTGCTGCCTTCGTGCGCTGGTGTCCGGCCACGATGCGCATGTTGTCGGCATTCACTATGATGGGAAGGATGAAGCCGAGCGTCCTGAGCGAGCCCTGCAGCTCGTGATATGCCTCGTCCGTTATCTTGCGGGGGTTGTAGGGTGCCGGATGGATGTCGGCAATGTCTATCATCTGCATTCCGTTCATACCTGGCCCTCCCCAAACAATGACTTGATGAAACCGAAGTCCACGCCAACATTGGCGACGTAGGCATCATAGCGGGCGGCAAGCGACTGGTACTCCTCCACGGAGACGGCAATGGTGTTCTTGCCGAAGGTGAGCACATCGATCTTCTTTCCACTGGTGCCGAGTGCGCCTTTCTTGATGGTCGTCTTGTCTTCCTCAATATTGTAGAACAGCTGAGGGTCGAAGCCGAAGTTGACAAGCGTCACCTCGTCATACATCTGCTTCAACTGCTCGAAGTTGAACTCGCCGTACTCGTTGTTGTCCTTGATGACAAGTTCCTTCTCCTCATCAACCGTCAGACCCTTGGCCACCGTGACATGAACAAGCGGATTCTCCGTCCACTTCTTCCAGTAGTCAATCCACTTCTCCTTCCACGACTCTTTCTTCATCTTCCAGAACTCATTCTCCTGGAGAATAAGCATCCAGTCAAGCGGTGTGGTGTTCAGAATCTCTTTGAGGATGGACGTGCGCTGGTTGCCGGCAAGCACCACACCTTCCTCGTTGATGATGATGTCCCTAAAATACAGCATCCTCGGAAACAGCATGATACTCTGCTGCAGCCTTCTCCGCATTTCCGTAGAAATCTTCCTCGGATTGATGGGATTGATGGTCAGTTTTCTGATGTCTTTCTTCATGCCGCCTCAAGGTTATAGTTCAACAGGTAAGTCAGGAATCCGTCGCTCTTGCCGTCGTGCTGCTCCAGATAGCGGTCAAGGGACTCGTCAAGCATGGCCTTCTCCTCATTGGTGATTATGCACTCTATATAGCCGCACTTGAACGTCTGGGCTGTCGTGCGGGCATCCTGCACACCACCGTCATTGATTTTGTTGTTGTCGTAGTCGTACATGTTCCAGGGTACACTGCCAAGATAGTCCTCGATGGCCTCCCGGTCGTACTCACGCTTCAGCACGTCAACGTCATCCTGGCCATAGTGCATATTGTCTTTGGTCAGCATCTCCATTTCGTCCTCTCCCGTAAGCATGTCGGTAAAGAGGTCGTCTGCGGCCTCTATCTCCTGTATGGTCGCGCTGCGGGAGATACGCACCGGCACCACGGGCTTCTCACGCCATTTCCGCCAGAAGGCGAGCAACGCATCCTTCGACTCCTGCGAAGCCATGCGGTACTTGCGCTGCTCCAGCAGGTAGTCCTCAATCTCGTTGTCGGCGAGTCCCAGTATCTTCATAAGCACCGTGACACGCTGGTTGCCCCCAAGAATGACCTTGTCCTCGTTTGCCAGTATGGGGCGCAAGTCAAGCATCCTCGGAAACACGAGAACGCTCTGTATGAGCTTGCCCTCCATGAACTCGCTCATCGTGCGTGGATTCTGGGGGTTGATGGTAAGTTTCCTAATGTCTGTTCGTTTGTCCATAAAGGTAAGTTTGATTTGTCAGGGGCAAAGATAACAAAAGTTTCTCATAAATTATCATAAATGCAAAATTTATTTCGTCAGGCGAAGTAAAAATGTTAAATTCTTGGCTTTACGGGCCTTTTTGACTACCTTTGCATCGAATTTGTATTATCTAATGTTCTACCCATCGCCAGTGCGTTTGGGTTATTAGGTTTTACTAAATTTTATTTGCTAGGCCCGGCAGTGACTGTGAAGCCATTGCCGGGCCGTTTGTATGATGGAGAAATAAAAAAGACAGCAGGAGCCATCGTGGCAGTTTTATTTCGCCATTGCCTGTAAGATGTAGAACTCAGCCTGTTTGAGACAACTGTTGCTCTGCTTCAGGTAATGGATGCGGAGCCTGTCAGCCTTCGACATTGGATGCCGTGACATTGATGCGGCCTTGTTGAGTTTCGCCCTTGACGCATCATTAGCGCTACATAGCGTGGCTATTGTATGCATGCGTTCCTCTGCAGACATTGAGGAATTTAGCGGCTCAGGGTCTATGAAAGCAATATCGTGACGTCTGACGCTGAGGTTGAAGCATTTCAGGTGTTCGCCTTCTATGTTCATGAACCTTCCCAGCCCGTCCATGGTGAAACCGAGCAGGCTTCCATTACAGAACTTTCCGACAATGAGTCCCACGATCCGCTGATTCATCGTCTGGTAGTTGACGTCGTCTTTTCCAAGTGTATCGGCATAGCCGACAACCTCGTGTCCTTTGCTGAGCAAATCCCAGAGACGGTCATAGTCACGGCTCAGACGGTAAGCATTTTTGTATTCCATTCGATTCCTCATATTTGAGCAGCTATCATGGCTCAATACCTTTTGCCTCCGTGCTTGTATTCACGGAGAGTGTTATACTTCATTTTCTGCTCAATATGCCAGCCGAGGTCAATTCCAAGTTGTCCGGCCCACCCGAACATATAATCCATGCTGTATGCCAGATTCATCGTTCCGCTGTTCAGCACATCCTTGACGAAGCAAAAAGCCGCCTCCGTGAAAAGAGCAGAAGGACGTGGCGACATGCCGGAGTCATAGCCCGTCCACGTCTGCTTTTCTCCGTGAATCTCATTGGAAGCATCCAAAATGCGGATAGCAATGTCTGCAAGTTCCTCTTCAACCGTTCCCTTGATGGTCGTTCCATAGAGGGAGAAGAACCAGGAGTCGGCGACTTTGCCGCCCTCGCCTGCATAAAGCAACCGCCTGAATGTTGTCTCGTCGGCATGCCGTCCGATACGGTCTGCCTCGATTGCTTCTGCCACTTCCGTCATTATCATGGCAAGCCAGTGGCCGCCCGGCATCCTTTCCTCGTGCCAGCCGTGCCTTGTGGCGGTGGCATGAATCTCTCTGGCCCATTCCTGCAGCTTATTCTTGTCCGGCTTCATATTCACTCTCGGTCATTTCTTGTTTCATCATTGCGTCCACACGCTCTTTGTATATCTTGTCAACATCCATACCGAATGACAAGCCAAGTCGCTCAAGGAACTCGTCAAGTTCATTCAAGGATTTCTTGCCAGCGTTGCGGAGCTTGAGGAAGTCCGTCTTGTTCATCCTGCAGAGGTCGCCAATGGTTTCGCAAGGAGCAACATAGGTATGTCTGTACCACTGGCGGGTCTGCGGGTCGTAATTTTCGCGGACATCACCCGATTTCAGGCAGTTCAGCACCCTTACGGACAGAGGATAGTCCACCAGTTTGCTTGAAAGGAGTTTACATATCTTGTCGTTCTTGATGAAAGCCTGGAGACGCTCTTCTTCATTTCTCTCTGCTTCCTGTCGTTCCTCATCTTCCTGACGCTTCAGAGCTTTTTTCAACTGGAGTACGGTCTGGCGCAGGGCTTCATTATCAGCCTTCAGCGCATCCACTTCTGACAAACGTCGGCTAATCTCAGTAATATCACGGCTTTTGCGGATGGCTTTCTCAGTAATCTGCCTTACACGTTCACGGGTCAGCCCGAATTCATCCCCAATGCTGTCAAGGGTCTCGCCCTTCAGCCTTGCCTGGAGTATGGCACCCTCGCGCTCACACAACGAGCCGTAGGCCACCATCAGGCTGACCACCGTCTGGAAAAACCCGCTCCGTATGCTCCCCTCTACGCAGAGATTAAGATAGCGTCTCTGAAGATGCTCGTCACGATGTTCTGCCCATCGGTCATGCCTCTCCTGGTCCAGCTCCACGCGAAGTTTCTCAAGAGCCAGCCTGGAACGCTCCACGTCCTCAAAGGTGTCCGAGAGGGCATTGACGGTGTCTTCATCCACATAGTGCGCCTTGCCCACCTTCTTGACGGTCAGCGCACCTTTCGCAACCCAGTTTCTCAGCGTCTGGTCTGAAAGTCCGAGTCGTCTTGCGGCCTCTGGCAGTTGTATCAGCTTTCCCATGGCGAGCCTCCTGTCTTGGCATCCATTATCACCACGTCGGCTGTCATGCTGTGGTTCAATGTCTGTTTCTTCATGTCTTTCCTTTTCTTAAGACCCTTGGAGAGAGCTGTCCCGCTGTGGGCCGGCTCTCTCTTCAGGGCCGGTTGTTGGTTACTCGTCACCGCCGCCGCTTCCGCCGTTGCCGGAAGAGTCCGTGCCTCCGTCGGCCTGCGTGCTGTCGGCTGCCTGGGTGTTGTCGGCCTGCGCCTCCACGTTCTCGTTCTGCTGGGTGATGTCCTCGGCTTCCTCGACGGCTGCGCCCTGCTCGTTGACTTTCTGCCACGACACGTCGGCAGCGAACTGCTGCGAGAACTTGGCAGACACGGAGCATCCGAGGCGGCTCTTGGCATTGGCGGCGTTGAGCATGGCGGCTGTGGCCGGCTCTACTACGCCATTGGCTCCCACCTTGTCCTTGACGGAGAGCTGGATGTTGGGATAGACGGTGAGGAAGTCGTCGCCTACGGGTGTGCGGAAGCCCTTCAGGACGTTGCGCTTCACGGCCTTCATGTACTCCGTGATGGCGGCTCGCATGAAGGAGGGTTCGATACTGGTGTTCTCGCAGGCTTCACTGACGACCTCGTCGAATGACAGCGAGCCGTTGAACACGGGTGCCGCATAGAATGAGTGTGTGCCCACCTTGCGGTTCTCTTTGGCCTGATACTTAATCTTTGCCATAGCTGTGAATGTGTTTAAAGTGTTAACAATATGTGGCCGGGGCCACGTGGATGATACTCTGTTTTTGCCGCGCTTCGGCGAAGTATATCAAACCGCTGCGGTTTAATGGGCAAACCCAAGCGGTGAAGTATACTTCGGCGAAGCGGGCCTGACTGCAGAACCTCTCTGGGTTTCAGGTTTCAAGTTTCAGGTTTCAGGTGTTCGCAGTTAATGTTCGGCGGTAGCCTACTTGGAATCTGAACCCTGAAACTTGAAACTACATTCAAAACGCCGGGTTGCTGTCTGTCACCTCGCCTGTCACGGCATCGATGAACAGCACGTCGTACACATCGCCGAACACCCATTGCGGGTTGCAGTCCTTCGGGCCTACGGGCAGCCGGAGCGTGATGAAGTTGCAGTCGCGGGGTAGCACACCGTTCCACTCCTTCAGCCTGCCGATGGCATCCTCGGCACTCAGCTTGACAGGTTTGTCGCTCAGGTTGGCATCCTCAATCCAGACGTCGTTGATGGGCCACGGTATCTGCAAGCCGCGCTCCACGTTAGAGTTGATGTACTGCACCCACATGCCGTCCTTCCAGTAGCAGAACACGTCAATGACGTCGATCACGTGCAGGTCGTCGATGTTGTCGAAGGTCACGGTCTCGCTGAACACGATGCGCGAGTTGCGCCACTCGTACTCCCCGATGCCCAACGTGGAGAACATCGTCTGGCGGTGGAGCGCCTGGATCTTCGCCGTACCGGCGGTGAAGTCCTGAATCACTCCGTCGTAGTCGTGGTACACGCTTGCGGTGGCGGGCAGTTCGGGTGCCGTAGCCACGTTGCCGTTGTTCTTGCAGCCGTTGCAGCTGCACAGCCCCGCCACTGCTATCGTCAGCAGCAGGGCAAGAGAAAGAATTGTCTTCTTCTTCATTGTTGTTGTTTTTAAAAAGTTAATAATATGGCCTCTTGCGAGACCGTTGTCCTGTTGTTTCTGTTATCGCCTATCGCCGCTTTCATCTGCCGTTCAGTCCGCTGACGTAATAGTGCGGACAGAGTGGTTGCCGCAGTTCGTTGAGCAGGTTCTGGTGCAGCTGTGCGTCGTAGGCAGAGTCCCACTCGGTCATGTCGGTGCAAAGCCAGTTCATAGTTCAGTCTTTTGGAAATTCGATTACTGCCCAATGGGTGTAGTAGAGGCGGCGTTTCTTTCCGCGCCCGGTGTACAACGGATGCTGCAAGCCCAGCACTTGCGTGTGCCAGCCCTCGTTTGACCATGTACCGTCGGAGTATTTGGCAATCTTCGGGAAAAACCTGCCGCCCATGGAAACAAACACGTAGTCGCTCTCCCCGGTGTCGGGGTTGACGGGCGGCAGCTGTTCTGATACTTTTATCCAGTTCATATAGCTTCGGGGTTGCGGGCAACCTTTTCTGTCGAGGTTGTAGAAGTGGCGGGCAATTTCCTTAACTTGCATGAGGCCAACAGAACCATCTGAATCCTTAAGAATATATCCTTGGTCTGTCAAGTCCATGTAAAATCCTTTGAAATAATCATTTATTTCCTTCTCCAAATCCACTTCTGGCTGCTCCTGCTGGAGAGAGTCGATGATGGAAAGAACATGATGGAGGTTTCCTTGCAGACTATCATATCCAGAATCAATGAGACTCTGTATTTGTGCTTTCAGTTTCTCTGCGTCAATGTACTTTGCCATAACTTTATTCTTTATAGTTTCCTTAATTGTTCTTCTATTTCTAATAATGGCTTAATATCATAGGAACACCCACTTATAACCTGTCGCAGAGAATGCAACTGTTTCTTGCTGGGTTTCCAATGATTCTGAGGTCTGAGGGATTTGATCCATCGTGCTATTTCTTTGTTTGTTTCCTTATTATATGGGAAGAAGTCCTCAACGTCTGCACATATTCTGATTAGTCTTAATCTATCCTCCTCGCTCCACTTAGCGGGCTTCTGTTCTTTCTGCTTTTCTTCCTTCGGAAACATATTTTCGTAACTGGCACCATTGAAAAATTCTCGTTTTAAATCTTGGTACAATTTTGTAAGAATGGCATCTTTCCTATCATCAATAGTGTTTGTAATGTAGCATAAAGCGTATAGTACATCCATTTCATCTTTTGATGGTTTCCACTCAATACCTTTCTGCTTTTCAAGCCAAGCAATCCATCTTTTCCAGTCTTCTGTTTTGTACTCAGATTCTTCTGCGAGTTTCAGTTTTATTTTAATGAACTCGATAAGTTCTTTCCTTATTCTCTCATCCTCACTCTCTCTGAGTTCGGGGAAAATAGATTGTAAGTCGGCCTTGTTAAGGATAGGTTCAACACCTCTATCCATTACATACTTGATTTTTTCAATAGCCTCGTCGTAGGCTTTTGCCTTTTCTTCTGTAGTCATACTCTTAATTTTCTGTGATTTCTGTGTGAAATGTTTCACGGTTCAATCTTCATTCTCTATGCATAGTTCTCGGTAGTAGTTGCGCTCCTCGGTAATAGCATCAACGAGGTTGATCATGGCTCGCAGGGCTTCCTGGTAGGCCTTTTCGGTGTTGCGCCTTAGTTGTTCTAACTGTGTCATACGCCGTCCTCCTTACAGCCTTGCGATATTCCCGTTCTTGGTGCTGACGTCGCCGCCTACGCCGCCGCCTACGGTGACGTTGCCGTTCTTCGTGTCGACGTTGCCTTTCACTCCGCCGGAGACCTGCACGTTGCCGTTCTTCGTGACCACCGACCCTACGGGGCCGTTGACCGTCACGTCGGCGTTCTCGCTGCTGACGCTCCCTACGCTACCGTTGATTTCTATTTTCACCACGGGCGGCTCCTCGTATTCCTCGATGGGCTTGCCGTCGATGAATATGCCCAGGTCGGTAATGGTCATCGTGCCGCTGATGTTCTCGTACACTTTGCCGTTGGCGACGATTTTGCCGCCGTGGCAGTTGATGTTGCTGATGATTGTGTTCATATCGCTCTTTTGTTTTGCTATGGCCTTGCGGCCAGAAATTAGCTAAAAATTTGGGTTAAAAATCATTCAATATCCAAAGGAATGGTGCCGACCGAAGTAGCACCACTGGCAACGGTTGCACCTGCGCTTTTCCAGTTTCAGCTGACACTCATAGCCGTAGGCATGGTGCGAGCCGAATCCTTTCTTGTCGGTCTTGCGGCAATACTTACAGTCCTTGATGATGTCCTCTTTGCCGAAAAACACATGTACTCCGCAGTTGCAGTCCATATCGCTCAGTCCTCCTTCTTTTGGCCGTAACGCTCCACCCACTTGCGCTCTTTCAGGTCGTAGAGCCCGACATTCCAGTTGGCTACGTGAGTGCAAGGCATCTCGAAATACTTGTCAATGAACGCCTTGAACTCCGCCTCGGCTTCCTTGCGCTTGTTAATCTGTACGTCGGCATCGTCATCGATGTTATGCTCTGAGTAGAACTTGTCGGTCATCTGGTCGGCAATTTCGTCAAGACCGGGCGCGAAGTCCGACGACCCATAACGCTCGATGGTGCCCACGTAGATGCACCCGCTGTAGTCGCAGTCCGAGTCGAACGGGTTGCCGTCCCGCTCGTCCCACGATGCCTGTGCATACTCCAGCACCTCCTCGATGCTGTCGAACATGTCGGTCTCGCAATGTGTATCGTCGATACCGAAACCGTACTTTACTTTCTTCACTTCTTCTGTCGGTTGTGTACTCATAATTGCTTTGCTTACTTTGATTTATTTCCTGTTCGGATATTTCTCTTTGTACCGGCGTTCTGTCTCGGCCATGATTTCCTTGTACTTCTCGCGGACGTTGATGCCGAGCTGTTCCAGCACATCCATGAACACATGGCGCTCGATGGTGTTGTAGTCGGCATCCTTTGCCTTCGCCATATACGCACTATGGTATTTCTGCGTCTCTGCCTTGTAGTAGTCCACGTCGCGCCGGGCCGCTTCCAGTTCGTCCTCCAGCTGGCGGTACGACTTCTCCTGGTGCTTCGAGTCCAGCTCGTACTGCAACCGCTCGCGGTACATCAGCGAGTAGTCCACCTGCTCGCGGTAGTTCTTCTGCCACGTCTTCATGTTGTAGTAGAACTTCTCGCCCAGGTTCAGCTCGTCATCGCCGTACTTCGTGCCGTGCAGCCGTGGGGCCTTGCGGACGGTCTTGATGCCGTAGGTCCACTTGTCGGGCTCGTCCTCGAAGCCCCGCTTGTTGGTGGTGATGTATATCAGTCCGGCGTAGGGCGGCACCTCGTCAGGCTCCAGCATCCCCTCGGGCACGGCATAGTAGAAGTAGTTGGGCCGCTTGTAGTAGTCGCAGAAATACTGCTTGTGGTACTTGCGGCAGTACGCCTCCCATTCCTCAATGGTGCTGACATTGCCAATCTCCTTGTTGGACCTGAAATACTCGTGGAACTGTGGCGTGTACTTCTCTCCTGAGAGGACGGCGTGCTTCCGGGCCTTGTGCTTGAAGTCGTTCTTGTAGTCGGCACGGCTTATCTTCACCTCGAACTCGTAGATGTAGCCCGCCTTCGTCCAGATGAGCTTGTCGCTCTCCCACTCGAACACGTACAGCCCATCGACGTTGTACTTCCACGACGAGAAGAACCCGTCGAGCCTCCGTTGTATCTTCTTTTCAGTCAGCTGGGCTGCCATAGTGCCTCACTCCTCCACATGTAAGTCCCTTGTCACCTCGCGGCAGATTTCCAGCACGCGGCGCACTTTGTCGAGGTCGAACCAGTCGCCGGTCCTCACGCCGCTCTCCATGTCAATCCAGAAGTCGCCCACGTCGGGATGCTGCAGCAGGAAGGCCAGCTTGTCGGCCACGTTGTCGGGGTTGATGCCTCCGGCGTAGCCTACCTTATGAGGCACGGGCAGCACCTCGATGGGCGTGTCGATGCCCTGTCCGCCGCTTGCGTCGAGCAGCACGGTCACGCTGTCACTGGCGGGCGAGAGCGCCCACAGCGGGCAGTCGTGGGCCGACCGCTGCTGCAGGATAACCTCGTCGAAGTAGTCCGCGATGTCGCCCTCGTAGCGGAACTCGTCTGGGTTGGTGGCCGACGTGGCGATGTTCAGCTGGCAGCGGTTGAACAGGAAGCCGAATCCGCGTGCCCACTCCAGGAACGGCCCCACGTCGCCGCACACTGCCGCCCGTGCTATGCTGCCGCAGAGGTGGGCTGAAAGTTTGAAGTCCAGTCCTTCCAGTAATTTGAGGTGCGACGGGTTGAAGTAGCGGTTGCCGTTGTCGCGCCAGTTCTTGGCCACGAGCACACCGAATTCCGCTATCGGGTACTGCCGTTGCAGTAGCCACAGGGCGTCGAGGTCTGTCCGTCCGTCTATGCCGGTGAATGTGATGTGTTTCAGTCTCATAACAGTTTCTTGATTTCGTCTTTGGTATGGTTCCAGTGTCTGCGCTCCACAAGGCTCGCGCTGTCAATCAACGCGCCCAGCGACCGCAGGTCGTCACCCGTCATGCCTTGCAAACAGTATTCTTTGTCTGTCTTAATCAGTTGCATGTCTAATGCGTTTTAGGAATTGATGAATTATTCGCGGGCTACTCCCTGTGTTCCTTGTGCCACTGCTCGCTGATTTGCTCCAGCTCGTATATCTCGTCGCGGGTGACGGTGCCGTCGCGGGTCAGGATGCTCTCGTAGCAGTCGTCGAGGTCGTCCACGTCCTCGGCCTCGGGTACGGTGTCTCCCAGCATCCACTCGTCGTCGCCGTTGTCCTCGGGGTCTATCCAGTTGCCCGTCACCAGTCGGCGGGCTTCGTCGGCATCCTTGGCATAGACGGGTATGTAGGCTCGCTTCACCACCTCCACCATATACACCTCACGGCGGGCCATGCGCTCGGCCTCCCGCTCACGCTCCAGCCGCTGCTTGGCTTCGGCCCATGCCGCCGCGCCGCGCTGCCAGTCGATGGTCGTCAGTGAGCCGTCGCAGTCGTCCTGTGTGGGCAGGGGGAAGCGGCGGCAGTCCTCTGGGTTGAAGCACATGTGCAGGATGGTGACGGCCTCGCGTCCACAACTGCCGAGCAAATGGAGCATCACTACCGAGCCTTCTGCCCACACCAGCCGCGCCATGTCGGCACCGCAGAAAGCCATCGCCCGCTCAATATGCGACAGCCCGTTGATGGAGAGCAGCACACCCTGCACATCGGCGGCGGCAACCTGACGTTCCGTCTCTTCGTGGTGCTTCATGTCGGCCAGAAGCCGCGTCATGTCCTCGCGGCATACGGTGCGGGCGCTGAGCAGCCGGTCAAAGCCGACGGCGGGTATCACATTGTTCACATTGGGCTTTTCCTGGGGCGTGAACCCGCCAACGGCCACGCCTGCCTCCTTCGCCCGGATGCGGATGAGTATATGGCCGTTGCTGGCAACGATGCAGTCGCGTCCGTCGCTGTCTTTCTGCCGGAAAGGCTTGGCCATCGTCGGACGCAGTTCACTGTCGTCGCAGAACGGCAGCAGTGCCTCTTTCAGCATCTCTGCCACCTCCCTGCCTGTCATTTTCGTTTCGTTCTTTCTCATAGTCGTTGTAGCTTTAATTATACTTCATCTGCAAAGGCGAAGGCCAGTACGACATTCGTGTCCTCGCCGTCCTTTGACAGTTTTAAATACCTCATTCGTAGTCGGGATTGTCGAGAATGTACTCCTCGATGAGCGCGTCCATCCGCTCTTCAAATTCCTGTTTTGTCATAAAGTCTGATATTTGGTGATTACTTCTCCAACTTGAATCGGTAGCAGGACGCGGTGTCGCGGTAGTGCTTGGAGCAGAAGTCCGACTTGCCGTTGTACTTGTTCTTGCATCGGGCGCAGTTGGGACCGTCCCACACGACGCTGCGGGTGTTCTGCCACGGGCCGGTCAGTCCGTCCATCATTCGTTGCACGTAGTCGTAGCCTCTTTTGTATATTATGGAGTTGGTCATACGTACCTCTGCGTCTGCCGGTGGGGCACATTCTTCGATGTCGTAGTGGTCGCGGTTCTCCACCAGGAAGTCTTCGACCTTGCTGTCCTCAACGGCAACTGTGTAATTGAGTTTCTCGCCGTTCTCGATTAATTGAAAGTATTTCATTCTCTTTCTGTGCAATCTGTGTGACTGTCATCGCGAGATTATGTGGCGATGTAGGAGTCGCTGGTCATAGCCTCACTGGGGTTTACAAGCACCAGGCCGACGGAGCCAAGCTCTGCCATGCTGATTATTTTCTGGTCAAAGGCGAAGGTCGACACTATGTAAGGCTTTATGACGGGACGGCGTAAGCTATACATGCCCACGTAGGAATATAACTTTTCTTCCGTCAGCTTTTCGTTGATGAATTCGTAGGCCCATACGATGGTAGGCCTGTCGCTGTCAAGGAATTTCTGACTCACGTACATGGCTATGGCAATGCGCGGCACTATGCCATTGCCAAAGTCCTTGTTTATATGCAGGCGGAAGCGGGGAAACGCCGTGTCGCCGTCGTTGAGCGTAGAGCGCAGGTAGGCTTCAACCCGCTCTTCGACTGATTCCCTTAGGCAGTCAGGACATAAGCAACTTTTTTTCTTTCTCGGCTGTTCCACTCCTGAACGACCACAACCTGCGCATGGTTCTTTTCCTTCGTACATATTCCCTTTTATTTGAACTCAATGTTTGTAATAATCTTCAGCAGCCGCTCCAGCTCGAAGTTGCGGTAGGCGGTCATGGCGTAGGTATGAGGCCGGCTATGATTGTAGCCGAACTTACTGATATACTCCTGGCAGGCCCGTTTCGTCAGGAAAGCGCCTGTCGTCTCAGACAGCTTCTGCTTCTTGTCAACGTAGACGATGCGCACGTCACCCCAGTCCAACACTTCGTGACAGAACTCTACGAAGTCTGACATGCTGCTCTTGTCAAGCTCTTCCCAGCGTTCATCGTACCTCTCCGTCTCGATGTCAAAATGGACGTATTGCCGGGCGTACTCAACAGCTTCGTTAAGTTCCATCGTCGCACCATCGCCCATGTAGAGGATGGGGTCGCCGCAACCGTCAGGAACGCCTTCCTCCCTTGTTTCCATCACTCCCCAATACACAGGGGCGGCATTGCCGTCATTAGTTTGGGTGTTTAACTCGTGCTGCAACTCCTTCAGGAAGCTATAGTCCTCCCAAGAAAGCCTGATAGAGCCTGTGCATGAATCCCATCCCTGAATATTGATGCTACAGTCGCGAATCGGGTACGGAGTAAGCAGCAGCTCACAGAACTCGCCAACTATCTGCTCTATCTCAGGCAGGAAATGCAAGGACCGAACACCAAACACTTCCTTTATGTCGTTATTGTCCCATTCCCAGAACTTGTCTAAGAGGTGCTTCTCGAATGGCTCCAGATACTTACCATGCAGTTCCGTCCACCGTTCCGCACTGAGACTTGGCCAGTCCACACCGTCAAGCATGGTGTAGGTATCGGTGTCGAAATACTCCCTGGCCTTTTTGTCAAATAGCACATCCCATTTCTTCTGCTGGTACTTGGTCAGTACGTCTGCCTTGAAATGGTAGTATGGGTATAAGAGAACGTCAGACTCCAGTGCCAGCGTAAAGATTTTCCTCACCTCGTCAACATAGCGGCGATGCTGCAGACGTTCATATCTCTTTGGCATATAGCAGTCAATGTAGACAAATTCCGGGGTTGTACCACAAATCAGGAACAGACAGCCTTCATACCTCAGCACATACTCGTATGAGATTTTGTATTCGTCCTCGGTGCCGGACGTTGGCTTGCCAAAGCGGTGATAGAGGTAGTGGAAGGAGTCGGCCACCGTGAGCCGGCCAAGCACCTGTCCTGCTATCTCGCGGGCACCCCATGCCATGGTAAAGCCTTTCTGGCATAGCGCACGTTCCTTCTTGATAGGCTCGTCACTCAATGACAAGTCCTCGTAGTTCATATTCAAATATTTCAGTTCCATTCTATGTGTTTCAACCTGCTTTGATGATTTCTTCCAATTTTTCTCGCAATGCTGTTTCATCGTAATATGACGAAACGCCAAGAGTGTTACACAGGAGTTTTTTCAGCTCCCACAATGATAATTGGCCGAGGTGACTAACGGCATCGAAGCCTTCCTCTTTAGGAGCAGCCTTCTTTTTCTCCTCCCTACCACAAAGCCGCTGACACAGCTCATTCTTTTCTTTCTCGCTCAGACAGTCTATCACGTCATCAACGTCTACATAGACCTCTATCGGTACACTTCTTGTCATGGTTTCTCAATTATAGTTTCATGTTCACTCTGTTTTGACATTGTTCTTTTCTGCATACTTGCCAGCAGCCTCGTCACACCACAGCCAACCGCAGTCCTGGTCAGGCTCGTGCCAGCCGGAAACGAACGGACAATACTCCGCTCGGCAGCAACGGTTGTCTGCCAACAGTTCATCCCTTAATTCAGTCTTAGTCATAGGTCAGCTTATTAAGTCATTCCATTTCTCGGTAACAGCCTTCCCGGAGCAGAATTGCTGGAACAGCTGCATGAACAACTCCCTTGTCGGTTGCTTTACATGCTGTTCGTTGGCAATCTCATTGACACCTTCCAGCATGTCATCCGTTGCTGCCGCTACAAAATTAGAGGCATCAAGCAGCGCATCAAAAGCAAGTTCGTCATCCTTCTCGAAGCTGGCGCGGATAAGGTGGTAGGCCAGGACTGCCTCCAGCAAATCCACATTGCCCTGCATGTAGTTGATAAGAGAGGAAGGGAGAGAGGCCTCCACCTCTATCTTCTTCCCGCCAGTATTGACAATGCCAGACTCTGCTTCGGCCAATTCACTAATGCCATCCTTTGCGGCATGCTCCATGATTTCAGGCAGAACAGGATGTAGTTCCTCAAGAAACTGGGCCGCATAGATGAACATGACGATGTGCTGCATCAGTTGCTTGTCAATCTTCATGTCTCCCTTCGCTAAACATTTCACACTCCCGATAATACTCGGCATATTCTATTGCTTCTTCCACCCAGCTGTCCGTGTTGCACTCCGGGTCGTGATGATCGTATGGTCTCATGACGTTATTTTGTTAAGGCCCGGTGGCTGGCCGGGCCGTTACCTTCTACTTCAGATTCATCTTGATGTAATTCTTGTCACTCTCGCAGAGTTCATAGCCTCGCTCCAGCTTCCGGCGGATGACCTCGGCATGGCCTACCAGTTCGACGGCTTTCCTGGTCATTGCCTCGTCATCGTAGTCCTGTCCTTGCTCCAGGAGGAACCCAACGATGTCATCCCTGACATCCTTCTCACGCTTCTGGGCCTGCTCTTTCTGGCGCTTATACTCAATGGCGCGGCTGGTCATGATACCGGCCAGTTCCTTCTTGTCAAGCCAGATCTTGCAGAATCGGTCCTTGTCAATGTCATCACCGATGGCCATGTAGGTGTTTTCAACCTCAACATATTCCTGGGCTGTCATCTTGATGCCTGTCCTCTCTGTAAATTCCTGTAGTGTCATATTCTTCTGATATTTGGGGGTTGTTTTTTGTTGTTATTTAAGTTGTCGGCGAACTTCCATCTATAGCCGCCACTTTTGGCAGTATCTCCATCGCAGCATTGACGGATTGCCGTGGCCGAAACACCAACGGCTCGCCCTGCCTCTGCAATAGAATCGTAATACCTGAGGAACTCGCCTTCAAGATTAAGCATGGCTACCCTGCGGACATTGCTCTTAACACCAAGCACTCTTTTGGCATGGAGATTGTTCTCATGGGCATTACACCATTCAAGATTCAATACGCTATTGTCATTTTTGTCACCGTTCTTGTGATTCACCATGGGAAGGTTGGAAGGATTTGGAATGAACGTAGAGGCAACAAGACGATGAATCCTGAAGTTTTTTATTTGTCCAGCTCTCCGAAGGCTCACGACCATATAGCCATCCTTGTCCTTCCTACCGAAAATGAAATGAGGCTTTACACCTGGCTTTCCAAGTCCGACCCTTGCCATTGAACGCATCCTGCCGAGATTGGAAACCAAGTAGAGCCCTTCATAACCAGAAACATCACGCCAAATTTCTATCATAATGTTCTCTTTTTAATTGTTTGGTTTTACTTTTATCTTATTTGCTGGTGCAAAGTTAATCATAAATTATCAAATATGCAAAATATTGATGTTTATTTTTGTAAAATCATAGTTAAATAATGTTTATTGTAGAAAATTGGCGATAACTCCGCTTCACAGCGTTGCTATCGCCTGGAAAAATGTGATAATTGTAAAACCTACCGACCTCACGGTCGGCTCTCTAAAAAAGAGAATAAACATGATGCATCATTATGATTGATGGATAGTCAGAACATCAGTCTTTCCGACTCATCCCTGCCTTTCTTCTCCAAATAATATGCCTTGCCATACTCTTTGGCCTTGTTGTATAGTGGTGTCACAAACAGCTCCTGGCCTGTATAGAGACGGAAGAACTGCTGTAGCTGATGAAGATGCCTTATGGTGTGAGTGTTGTGCACCAACCTGCTTTCCCCTGCTTCCACTACAAGTAACCTGCGTGCCTCATGGAAGGTAAACGAGGCACGGCTGCGGACGACCTTTCTGTACACTCCTTTCTGTAATATCCAGAAATCCGTCCTCAGTAGCGTGTCCTTGGTAAGGTCTATGCCACGGAAACGTCCGACGGGCAATGAGAACTTGCCACCGGTAGCCGTCACCCCTTCGATACGGCCTGGCATGATGGAGCACACCTTGCAGTATTCCCCCGCCATTCCAAGCTGTACCCAGTCATTCTGCATCAGATCCGTTGTCGCCAGCTTCGTCATCCTTCAGATACTCCACAACGTCTCCGTCGGCATCAATGAAATAGTCCTCTGTCAGATGGTCTAACAAAGCCCAGTAAGCATCCGCCTGGGACTCATAGCTCATCTGACCAAGCCAACATACACGCCACCACGTCCACCACAGGAAGCGGTGTTTCTTCTGAATGTACCACGGCTTTCCTGGCGAACTCGGTATTTCTATCAGTCTGTACTTCTTCTTCATGTCTGACATTGATAACAAAACCTGTTTTCTCTCTTTTCTTGCTCTTTTCGCATTCTTGTTCTCCAGAGGCGGACATTCATACATTATTTCCAGCCCCTTCCCTTTGGCGAACCAGTGTTCAACCATCGCTCCGCAGGAATCGTCTTGCCAGTTGCGAAGCATATAGACGGCATGGCATCCGTTCAACAGATTGTCAAGCTCGTAAATTATGATACGCCCCCAGTCCCAGCCGGCCTTGACAAAGGCTTCCATCCAGTCGCAAGGGTTGACGACATCGTAGCCTTCCTGCCTCAGACGTTCCTCGGCTTGGCGGAAGAGTGGCTCGTATTCCTCACGAGCCATTCCGCTCATCTTTCCGCTGATATAGACCTTCATGACTCAATACTTACCACACACCTTGTCGTAGATGGCATGACAGAGTTCTATATCATAGGAAGCATCGTGCAGCTTGTCGGCATCAACGCTGACTCCGAGGGCAGCGGCTACGGTGGATTGCTTGAAATTCGCCATCAGGTGACGCTTCTCAGCCAGGGCGGCCATAGCAAGGACGATACAGTCAAGGGCTGCAGACCAGAAGTAGCTGCCGAAATACTTGTGGCCATTGTCGGTGAACCACTGCCGGAACCAGATGTCGTCAAAGGCGGCATTGTTGTAGCCCACAAGGAAGAACTTGTCGTTCTTGTCATACTTGTCAACGTACTTGTCAAGCATACGGACAACCTGGGCAAACACCTCATGCATGGGAGGGTAGGCCCGGAGCTGCTCCTCAGTCACGTTGCCCACCTGCAATGCGGCAGGGTCGTATACAGCTCCTTCCTTCGGGCGCATCTTGAAATTAAAACACTCCTTGACGTCTCCGTCAATGATAATCTTACCTGCCAGCTGGTGAATGCCATGCTTGACAGCGTCTGTCCCTGTGGTCTCCAGGTCAAACAAAAATAGTTTCATTGTTCTGTAATGTTAAGTGTTACACAATATGTTAACGCAATGCGTATATCTCTTCAATACTTACCTTCCCCAGAATGGCAGCAGTCTCAAGGTTGAGCTTCAACAATGCAGAATCATAGTCCCATACCCCAAGTCTTCCTTTCACTCCATAGATGGGGTTGTCGAACATCACCGCATCTGTCACCACCCAGTTGAACACACCCTGCTCAGCCCAAGGGGAAGGATGTCCCGTCACGCAGTCGGACACCTTTACCATCCCGATGATGGCAGAGAAAAGATTCTTGCTCTCAGCTTCCTGGATGCTCGACAAGATAAGCTTGTCCTGACTTGTGAGGCGGAATCGCTTCCGCAGGAACTGAACAATGTTATGCTCCTGGGCTGATGCATGAATGAGCAGCCAGCCGCGGTGTCTCGTACTCCTTACGCGATTCTCAACGTCCTTCGTTCCGTTCACCAGCAACAAGGCGTATGGTTGCCTGACACTAAGTACTTTCATTGTTATACTCTTTGAATTTGAATCCATCGTTAATGCAGTTCCGCTCAAACATTGGGCTTCTCTGCGTATTACTATTGAAATAAATGACATACCGCTCACCAGTCCCTTCAGAACAGTCAGCAGCAAGAAGATAGCCACGCCTCAAGGCATTGTACCGATGCCCAACCTGACGCCTGGTATATGGCCTCATGGGTAACCGCAGCCTTGTCTTACGCTCCAGTCCGTATGCATCCCTACATTTCTCTTTCCGTACCAGGTCTTTCCTGACCTGGCTCTTTTTCTTCATCTTGGCAGCATAGGCCCTCGGATGCTCCCGCTTCAGCTTCTTCATCGGATGCTCATAGCGGTCAGAATGAAGATACTTCTTGTAGGCATCAAGGCATTTCTGCGAGGGCTTCTTTCCTCTAAGGCTGTCATAATAGCCGTTTCTCTCGCACACTCGCTTGATATGTGCCGCCTGTCTGCGCTTGATGGCTTTCAAGCCTTCCTCGCTTTTAGTCAGGCCATACTCACGGGCGAAGCGGTGCAGAACGGAATGTGACAGGCCGCTGGCCCGTATCAGTCTGGGATTCTCTGTTACAGGAAAGAAAGTCCGCAGCCAAGCCAGCTGCTGTCCTGACAGCACCACCTTCCCGTGTGGCGGTTGCCGCCGGAGAGTCCCTGGGAATGGCGCCAGCTTCATTGCCCGAAGATGTTGTAGTCCATTGTCACCGTATGTTCATCGTGGTCGAACATCACAGGCTCACCAACAAGGCTGCGGATGCTATTCTTCCAGTACACCTTGCCGATGGAGCCTTCCCTGGCAAGCATACCCTGCACCTTGCCGACAAAGAGACAGGCCTTTTCCACGCTGTAATAGTCTTTCTTCACCCCGGACATCAGGCCAATCTTGTAGAGGTCGCAACAGTCAAGGGTCTGCTCCACCATTTCCGCGCTGGCATCAAAGTCAACGATAGGCTCTATGCTGGCAAAGGTCTTGATGCCGGACTCATGCAAGGCTCTCATGGCCCTTATGCGTTCCGCATTGGGCGAAGCCTTTGGTTCCATTTCGTCATGTCCCGTCAAGGTGAAGCCCACGCAAAGCAGCTTGCTTCTCGTGCCCAGAACAAATGACCACTTGTCGACGGGTGTATTGCTCACCCAATCTGCGCATTTCGTGAGAATGGTCACAGGAACACCGTTCTCCATGGCAAATCGTGAGCACTCCATAGTAGACGCTATCGTCTCTGGTAAGCATGGGTCGGTGATGAAAGAGAAGAATATTCCACCAATACGGGATAATTCATCGCGCTGCTGCAGCAGCTCTCTTTTGAATCTGACGATGGCTGCCTCCTCGTCCTTGAAGCATGTCTTCAGCTCTGGGATGCCGCTGCCGAGCGCGGCCTTTCTTGGTCCGCGGTCATTATAGCAATATATGCATCCATTGTTACAGCGCCGATAGATGCTCACGGCAATAGGGGCATACTCGCGGGCAGCACCCTTGGGGATTTTAAGTACAATGTTAGTCATATTTCAATTTCGATTTGTCTACAATTTCTAAAGTACCGCCAGTCAGGGCCATTATTGCACGTGTTGCCTTGATTCCTGGCAGATGGGAATACTTGCGCGTGACATTCAGAATCTTTACATCAGCCTTGGAATAGCGCGTGGTGCAGTATTCCGTTCTCACCACACGGTGATGCTTTATGCCACCGGCAAGGACTGCTTCGAGAGGAGGCAAAGGTACGGATGTGTCCCTATACTCAGCCTTGGCCTTCGTCAACAGCCCCTCGCGAGGCTCCATGGTCACGCAGTAGTCGGCATCCACCTGGCCACTCAGCCAATGGATGGCATCATCAGGATTGTCCGTCGTAAAGCAGAAGCCCACGGCAAGTGTGCGGTTGAAGGGGTGGGTGCTGTCGTTTACCAGCACCTCACCCGACATCAGCTTGCGGAACTCGTCCGCACTCATAAACCTATAGACTCGCATTTCTAAGTTTATTTACACTACAGCTTGTGCACTGTTTTTAGGGTTTAGAACTATCATTTCATGCTTGATGTTGTGGTAGCAGCGGTTCAAGTCCTTTTGCCTGCCCTCTATGGCCAGATACTCCATCCGCAGGGCGGTGTCCTGCTGGTACAGGGCTTGTATCTGTAGCTTTATCATCTGGCGCTTGCGGTTAAGCTCTGCCTTCTCGTTGTTGATGGGCAGGTTGTCATTGGTCTGCTGCTCGTTGAGTCTGCTCATAAAGGTGTCAAACTCCTGTTGGCTACCCACTTTTAGGGGGGGGTAATTTCTCCGTAATTCTTCTTTGTTCATTTTACTAAAAATTATTTGCGTTAAACGATAATCTTGGAAAGCCCGGCCGACTGCTTATGCTCTCACTCCTGAGACCGCTGGCTATATTGCTTGTCAAGCCGGTCAGGCGCAGTATCTTTGTTAGGAGCTCTATGCATCTTTCTTTGGGAAGGTAATCCTGACTGACGTGGTGCTGGTCTTCAGCGGGCCAGTGACCTGGTATACCTCTCCCGTTTCCTCGTCAACGACGGTAATGGTACCCTTGATACCCTTCAGGAACGCCTCACGTTCCTTCATCTTGGCCTCAATCTCTGCCTTCTGGTTGGCCAAACGGCACCATTCAGGGTCGTTGCATTCAGAATAGTCGTACTTCACGCCGACCTCACCGACGGCAAACTTGGCACCGAGGTAGGAAGCATCTTCTCCCTTGCCGTACTGCTGCACGGCATCGATGACCTTGTCCACGATCTCTCTGTCCTTTGTAAACTGCTCACAAGCAGCCATCAGGCCCTTCACCTGGGCGAAGGCTTCCATCGGGGCCACCTCGCCCTCGATAACACGAAGCTTCATTGCCTCGAACACTTCCGTCTGTCTCTGCTTGGAGATTGACGCACCGCGAAACAGCGGCTGGATGAATGTTGTCTTTTTCATGATTCCTGGGAATTATTATTGTCTTTTAACCGTTAATTAGCATTGGCATAACCAACATCAGGATATCCTCGTCCTCCCTCTGCTCCACAGGAACAATGAGTCCGGCACGAGACGGGTCAGAAAGCTCTATGCGCACCTGTGTACTCACCAGATTGTCGAGAAGCTCGCTGAAGGTGGAGCCTTTGAAGCCAATGGCCATCGACATGCCGCCATAGTCGCAATGCACCTTCTCCGTGGCAGTCTTGGAGAAGTCGTAGTCCTCTGCATCCAGTTTCAAGGTGTCTTCGGCAACCTCGAAACGCACCATGCAACTGCTGTCGTTGGCAAACGGGATGATACGGCGCAAGGCACTGTTCAGGGCCTGGCGGTCTACCACGGCTACGTTAGGACAGGTCGTAGGAATAACGCTGTTATAGTTGGGATAGCGCCCCTCAATGAGACGGCAGGTGAGCGTGAAGTCCTCGCTGCTGATGACTGCGACCTTAGAGTCGAAGCGAATATCCATCACGCCCTCAACACCCTTCAGAATGTTTTTCAGTATGGCCGCAGGCTTCTTGGCCAAAATGAACGATGCAGGCTTCTCCGTCTTCACCGAGAGCACCTTGTTACGCACCAGCTTGTGGCCATCAGAGGCGACGATTGCCAGATGGTCGGACAAGAAATCGAAGTAGATGCCGTTCATGACCGGACGAAGCTCTTCAGAAGCCGTAGCAAAGAGAGTACGGCTGATGTTGGCCAGCATCACTTCGGACGAGAGTGCTGCCTCTGCCACATCGGCACCAGAAGGGGGCGTGGCAACGGGGAACTGGTCCGCCTCCTCCGTTGGTAAGGAGAAATGGCCGCTTGCATGGGTCACTTTCAGCACTCCAATGTTAGCCTCTATGGTGATGGGCTGGTCACTGATGGACTTGATAGCCTCCAGGATGCCATGTGCGCCTACGCAGAAGCGTCCGTTTCCGTCAACGTCGCTGATAGGAAGTTTTGTCTGCAGCCAGTTCTCCTGGTCTGAGCCTGTAAGCTCCAGTTCCTCTCCGTTGACGGCGAACACGATGTCACTCAGGATGGGCAGCGCATTCTTACTGTTGATAACTCTGGCGATGGCCGACAGCTTTGCGGCTAAAGCCTTGCTTGATACAATGAATTTCATAATCTTGTAAATTTGGTTTATATGGGAAACATTTCTAACTGCACTGGCTCAGGGCGTTTCTGCAGGACGACTACCGGCGGTTCAGGCTCTTTTGTGACTTCAACCCTTGCAGGATTCTTCACCTCCAGGACTGGTGCCTCTTGTGACTGCCGTTCATGTTCCTGTCTGATACTCTCCCACACTCTGCAACAGACGAAACAGCGTTCATCGTTAGTCACTCTGATAGTAGGAATTCCGGGTACAAAAGGATAAAGGCCCTCGTTGATGATATACCCTGTACGGACATGCCCTGGCTCCAACAGGGTGTCATGATGCACCACCTCCCCGAAGCAACCATGGGCCATCATATTCACAGCAGACATCTTGCAACACAGCGGGTCGAGGTCTTCGCCTATCAGGTAGGGAGCCCGTTTCTCCAATCTGATGTATGTGGCCTGGGCGGCAAGTAACATTCGTGAGGAACCACAAGTAGGGTCGTTCACTATGACACGATTGCCGAATGTTGTTGGGAAAGTAGCTTCTTTGTCAAGCATCTCGTCTGTTGTCGTAAGGTCGGACAGCAGCTGGGAAATATGGACTGGAGTAAAGAACTGGCCCATGACGCTGGCACCGAACTTACCCCTGAAAGACATGAACAGGTCACCCCAACAGTCATACCAGCCCATGTTGGTGTTTGTCAGGCGAGGAAGAATCTCGAAGTAAAGACACATCAGCCCGTGGAAGCCTTCGTTCTGCTCCCTGTTGTATCGCCAATGGGGATGAGGTTTCGGCTCGGGGTCACAATAGTATATAATGTAGTCGAGCAAATCGTTGAGCACCTGGAGATAATCAAGCCCATACTTGCGGACGAACTTGTCAAATTCCGCCTCCAGCTCTTTCATTCCCTTTTGTTTCTTCGGTTCTTCCATCACGTTTTTCCTTTCTTCAGCTTGGTCCAACCACCCGGCCACCCTCACAGCGGCCGGATGGAAACCAAACAATATTCTAAAAAAGAACATTATCACTGCCCGTGGCGACGGGCATATATCTTCAGCGCGGTCTTGCGGTCCGGAGCCATGATTATCTCTCCATGAACACAGAACTCATGGTCTTCACGGGATGCCCTGCCTACCATCTTCTGATAGCGCTCATTCTTCTTGAACACCGGGCCGTGATTATACCTGCGGTTGCCGGCACGATAGCTGTATATCTTCTCGCTCTCTGCGGCCTGGGCCATCCCTAACACGGCGGCAGCCATTAACATCGTTTTCTTCAGTCCCATTGTCGTTAGGTTTTATCGATTGTGGTTTATTACTATGTCTGATTCCGTGGAAAGCACTACGTCCGGATCCTCGCTGATAACAAGCTGCGCTACAGTCTCACCCTTCCTGATATAGTAGCTGCCATCCCATTGGCTCTGCTTCTTCAAGTCTTCATCGGCCATGCCTTTTTGCAACACACGCCCCAGGAAGCCAATGACGGCCTTTGCCTCTTGCCCGCACTCCCGATGGCCGTAGTCTAACAGCGTAGGCTTTACCTCTGCCTTGACAAGGCACGGGTATTGTCCTTCTTTGTCCCATGTCATGTAGGCAACCATTCCGTTCAACAGATGACCAGCCTTCGGCATTATCGTTGCCCGGTACTGGTAGGGCGGATTTATGGTAAAGCCAAGAGGAATGACGGTATTACCGATATGGAGTATGGTGTCCTCCTTCGCTGTCACGTCATAGCCCGCAGCACCGGACATAGCCTTTTGTGGCATTTCCCCGCCACAGAGGGTGATTTCAATTTTCAGCATCTTATAGTATCTGTCTTTTTGTCACCGGGTCTATCAGTCGTCCGTCATGAGTCACCATCAGCACCTTCCCATGGATGGTGTGCAGACGCCTTGCCATCTCTGCAGGGCTGGCCGTTGTGAACATCTTCGCATTGACGAGGTGCTTGCTGGTACTCCACTGCTTGTTTTCAAGGCAAAGGAAGTAGCCTGTCTCGCTCAACACCACATATCCCCGTATGTTATTGTTCTTTCGTTGCATCGTTTTTCCTCTTCTGTATCTCATTCAGCCAATGCTCCACAGTCGCCTTGAAATCATCGAATGAGCGGCAGACGACATACTGGAAGCCCAGCCTCGTTATTCTTTTCTCAAACTCAATCTGGTATTCAGACTGCTTGCCTTTCTCCGTCTTCATTTCGACGAAAAGGATGGCATGGTCGGCAACAATGACGAGGTCGCTCACCCCAGGCAGTTGCCCTTCTTCCTTCATCTGTGCAGCCACCACCTGGTTTCTTGCCCCGCCGTTGGGGACGGCCCAGATGAGGTATTGCTTGTACTGAAGCCTGAACCATCGGACGCATGCACTCTGTATCTGGTGCTCTTCATTGCTCGGTGGTCGGCGGGTACGTTTTGGCTGGCCATACTTCTTTCTCAGCTCTTCCCAGTTCATGCCATCGTTCCCAATATTCGGTTGTCGGCCCGCAAAGATACCATCTGCTTCTGTACGACTTTCACGACCGGGTCGCTGACAGGAAGCCCTGCATACTGAGTAAGCGTATGCTCAATGCAGGACAGCCCGTAGAGCAGGGCATCTTCCTTGCTGTGGAAATAGTAATATGAGCCACCCACCTCTGTCCGTTTCCTGTAGCCATTGTAGAGAATGCCGTACCCCATGAGCCATCGCTTGCCATGAATCCCAATCTGCACCTCAACACCCTCACCGTTTCCGGCGGGATTGCTCCATACCAGCACCGTGCCATAGCAGCCTCCTTTCGTTATGACGGGCATACGCTCGGCACTGGGCACTCTCAGCTCTTCAAACTTTATCTTCATTGTTGTTTCCTATTCTCACTATCTTGGTTTTACTTTCTCATCTTTAAAAGCCCCGTCGCACAGACGGTTGGTGGACGTTATACTGTCTGCCGTCAGGCGGCGGGGCCAGTCCAGGTAATTGCGCTTCCGCGCACATCCTACAATCTCAGGACACATTGGGCTGACTGCCACGCGGCCAACTTTTTCGTGCATCCCAACCCGTGGGCGCCTTATTCTTCCCTTCCATCTCGTGGAAGCAATGGCAGTCAGTATATATTAGGGGCAGAACCTAAAGAAAGGGGTGACGTTGCCGACTGGAGCATTGCCCCACGTCCTACGCCTTGCGGTTTCGGCGCCACCCCATTGGCGGTCTGGTGTTCCCAGGACTTCAGGACAGGAAGGTTAAGTGCGGTCTCCCGTCCTGAACAACAGCGTCTTGCGACAGCTGTCACCAGACCATGAAGCATAAGGGGTTTGCGAGGCTCTACATCCTGCCTTCCGGCATCCAACTGACCATTCCACCCTTGCGGAGATGGAAAACCCCAATATGCTCACACTGCCGGATGTCCGAGGACGCAAACGGGAGGCTTTCGCCTAACAGAGAACGCTCAGCAGCCTTTCGGACTGCCGCATCCAGCAGTATTTCCTGCAAGTACCAATTTTTCAAAGAGTGTGGCCACACCCTACGCTCTTACCCATATATGTGGCCACTGACCAAGCTTCGGAACGCTTTTCCTTAGCCTTTTCGTCTCTCATGATGGACTCGAACCATCGCCCCTCGGATTAAAAATCCGCAGCTCTACCTACTGAGCTAATGAGAGAACTCGTTATGGCAGCTTCGGGGGAATTGTGAGACTCGAACCCACGACCTGATGCTTAAGAAACACCCGCTCTGACCTGCTGAGCTAAACTCCCTTTCCTTGAGGGCCTTGCACCCTCATGTAGTCTTTCCTATCGTCATCCTTGGCCGGACTTATCCATTCCAAGACAGGCAACTCTCACGGCTTCTGACACGGAAACATCCATTGCAGGTTGCGGAGGCAGGACTCGAACCTGCGACCTCCAGGTTATGGGCCTGGCGAGCTACCGACTGCTCTACTCCGCGATATTTTTCTACTGGGATTGCTAATGTTCTGCTCTCCAGCTTTACTATTTTTTTATTTGCCGATGCAAAGTTAATCATTTATTATCAAATATGCAAATTTTTAAGTCTAAAAATCACACCTTAGTCTAAAATTTTGCAAAATTTCAGTAAAATGGCCGTGCGGCTCGTCACGAGAGGCCCGGCCTGACAGGAAAAATACAAACTACTAACCACTAATTTCAAAGATACCACACTTCGGGAATGTCTTCCCTTCCTTCGTCATCTTCTATTCCCATTTCCACCATGCAGGCATGTGCAGCATTGGGGTTTTTGTTCTGCCGCTTTGCTTCAGCAGCTATCTCAGCATATTCTGACATCATAGCTGCACCCCCTCTCTGATTGCATCGACGTTCATGATGGCATCCAAAGGTTCCGCCATGTCCTTAAACACTCTGTTGAGGTCTTCCGACACCACCCGTAGCGTGACGGCATTACTCGACTTGTCGGCAATGGCCTCAAGATACTGTACGTTGCTCTCCACACCTTCTTTGGCTGCATAATACCTGACAGCCTGAAGAACGAATGGGCTGACAGTCAGAAGCACGATGGGACGACCGATGCCCTTTGTCATTTCAACATAGCGGGCAACCGTCTCTACCTGTTTCTTGGGGTGGAGGTTACTCAACGACGCACAGCGAATCATTGCCAGCTCACCCTGCATTTCCATCCGGAGCGTATTGTTCAACTCCAGAATCCCGACGCCACAACTGCCAATGATTACAGTCAGGTCACGGAATGGCACTCTCTTCAAATTCACGATTTCCATATATTCTTCATTTTAAGTTTATTCAAATGACTTCTTGTGGAACAAATCCAGACAATACTCATAGTTCTTCCGCTCTATGGCTGCATCTTCCTGATAGTATTTGGCATTTGCAATCCAATTATCAAAGCACTCTTTACATAGGATGCTGTTGAGAACGGCCACATAATAGCATGTCGCATCATCTTCAATGTATTCGTTGCAGTGGTCGCATATCAGCTCTTCCCCTCCACCGACGACTATGTGGGTAAAACCCTCGAACACTCCGCTGGTGATGACACCACGATCCTCTACGTTTCCGCCGCCAAATCCGACTGCGAGAAACTCACTCCCCTTGCCTTCAACGACAAGGAACTTTATGCCTTCTACTTTCGTTGCCATATTATTTGATGTTACAATGACTGATGTAATTCTCTTTTTCCATTATCTGGAGCTCGTCATGAAGTTTGTTGAGGGTCGGCAGATACTTTCCTATGCGTGAACCATCCATTTCACGGTCATTCATCACCTCTGCCATGTCTTTCACCCGGCGTATAGCATCATACACGCGCTCCCTGCAGATGAAGAGCTTCTTCTCCTCTGCCTTGCTGAAATTCTTTTTCTTCTCCATAACCTTCAATATACAATGATTTGTAAATCTCTCCATATGTTCCCTTTTTGTGGCACACCCTGTTAATGGTGGCTATAGGATACTCCCCGAAAGCCAGATACTGCTCTTTTGGCTTCTCGCCGAGAGCCAGCTCAGCTGTGATGTCAACATAGCAGTCGCCGACTCTGTTCCATGCGTGATCGATGCCAAAGCCCATCCCGCACAGGCTCATCTTACCTTCCACGTAGAGAGTCCTGGAAGGAAAGAGGCTGGTCAGCATGTGGGCGTTACGATAACACATCTTTGCCTGTGGACGTACTACACTACGAATCAGTTCTATCTCTTCAGCCGTGAACACCTTGCTCAACGGAACAACTGGTGTGTCATGGGCATCGGCGATAACAGCCTGGTAGAAAGAGAGCTGGTTGCCGCACATGATAGCAGCCAGGTCTATGAGTTCCTGCTTCAGTCTACTTCTTTCCATGCTTCACAATCATTATTGGATTCACGCACATGGTTTCCAGATTAAGAAATGCACCCTGGTTGTCAATGATGCCCGAGAACATTTTCCACATCAGCGCCATCCCGATGTTGGCCAGCGTGGAATTGATAAACAAGTCCTGCTTGGTCAATGCCTCGGCAAGTGAGCAGCTCGGCCCATTATTCTTGTCATCAATGGCTGTCAGGTCAAACATTTCTGTCACGTCACGTAGATAGCCTTCGCAGTCGTCTTTTTTGGTGTTCTGCCTGAACGACTGTCCCACGGTACCCAGCACAACTTGCCCTGTGTTTGCAAGATTCCCAAAGTCCAACCAGTAATAGACCCGTTCAAAATCTTCCGTATGATACCTGTTGTCATCTATGTCTTTTAGCGTCTTCCTGATGGAAAGCCTTGCAGCTGCCGTGTCAACACACGACACTGTGATATTGGCCGACGACTGGCCTTTCCCGTACATTTCAGGAACTGACTCCCATGCTGTGCCGAAGAAGTAGTTGAGCTTGCTGATAAGAGCTGTGGCCTTGTTAAGCCCCACTTCTGCCTCGCTAAACAACTGCCGGCCACAATTCGCTTCAGTCACGGTGTCGGCATCGTAGGCTATAACATGCAGACCGGGATGGCCGAGTTTCTGCAGGGCGTAGTTCATCCGGCCAAGGGCTGTGAGCACCTGACTTCCAGTACCGCCACAACCTATTACACTTACAGAAAGCGGATGTTGCGGATTCAGAATGTAATTGTGTATTATATGTCTCATGCCAATCCTCCTATTTCAGTAAGTCCGACAGCTTGGTATTCATACGCACCATCTTGTCTACAGGAAAAGGCTCACCGCTCTTGATGCACTCGCGAGTGATCTTCTTGAGGTCACCAGTTACAGATGCACCATCCAGGGCATGGGCAAACTCGGATTTCCAGAACATGTCCTCCCAGTATTGCATCCACGACTTATAACTGTTGTCTGCAGGGACGGGAATCTGGGCAGAGCCGAGGCACACTTTACCCGAATTGTAGACATTAAAGAACGGGGCACGATATAGGACATTCGATGGCTTTTTGCCCTTGAAAGCGAAGATGCTCAGCGACTGCCCGTCGGTGCTGTACACAAGACCAGGCACCACCATTTCACCAGAGGGGACTCCAGCTCCCTCCGTGAATAGCAGCATGCGCTTCTCCGGCTTATGGTACCATACCATCTTATAGCTGCTGACCCTGCAATTGACATACAGTAGCCCATCAGGAATACGGCCATACTGCATAACCATCTTCTTGGTCTTGTCAGAATGCATTTCTATTGCCTGGAGCAGATTGCCAAGCGTGGAGACGGATAACGGCGATGCAGCACCGAACTGTCCGTTCCTAATGCGCCGGTGTTCAACATAGCCACCTGCGCCTTCTGCTGTCGGCTGGTAGAAAATTAGCGCATCAGACGGCACCAGCCTCGCCGTGATAACGTCATTGAACTTACCCATAGAACTCGTTGAAAATCATTTCGTATTGGTCATACCAGCAGCGGAACTTCCTTGCGGCTTCTCCGCTCTGCTTGAAACATTCTATTTCCTCCTGCGTGGTGTCTTCTTTCAAGGCAATATAGCGAATCCACTCTCCCACATACAGGCCCCCATTATAGTTATTCTCGACATCCATCCGCAAGGAGCCAGGTACCCCATCTTCGTCCCAGAAGATGCTTGTCATATGGGGAACAATACAGCCGAAGCCTTCAAAATATTCATCCTCTTCTGCAAGTTCCTCCGTCTCGTCATATCCCCATAGCTGGAGATTCATCTGCGGGATTAGGTCAAAGCCTTCATAGAGGTGTGAAATGAGTACCTTGGAGATTTCATCCTCGCTGTCATAGGTCATCAGCTTGTGACGGAGAACGTCAGGGCAGACCTCCATAGCGGCTATCCTGTCGAACTCGGCTTCATAGCGTCCCTCTTTTGAATAATCCTTGACTACCTGCACCCGCCTTTTCTCGTCTGCCTCATCATCGGCCATTTCCACGAACCAGTCTGAGAGGTATTCAATTTGCGGCACGTCACAATGTGCCCCTGTACCCATCGACACATTCATGTACTTGAATAAGTATGCAAGAAACTCCCTGTACAACTGGGCTGCTTCTTCCGGCAACTTATCAAGAGGCTTGGCATAGAACACTATGACACTGTCGCACAGATGCGAAGAATGGCACATCACATTCATATAGGCCAGATTGTTTCCATAGGCCTTCACCTCAGCAAAGAAGCCCATATTTTGGACAATATCCTCAAACCATGCGGCAAGACTGGCCATCCTCAATGTCAGGGAGCCTTGACCGTAGTCGGGTACTGTTATGTCCGTGTCGGAAAAGAAAAGCTCACACTTCTTGCGGAAAGTATTGTACACCTTACGCATCCGCAGAGGCTTGCCGTCGTTCTCAATGCAGACCAGCGGCTTATCCTCGAATGTGGTGTTCAGAAAATCATAGGCACCAGCCCCGCAGGGGGAAGGAGCGAGTCGTGCTCGCCATCCTCCCTTATCTGCTGGGGATTGTTTGTCCTGTCGTTTCTGAGAACGGCACACAGATCCTTGTGAAACTGCTGTTGCTCTTGGTTGCATTGCTTTTTCATCCTTTTGTCCCTACTGATGTCTTGAACTCGTAGACAGCCTCTTCGTCAACTATGGAAGGCCCTTGTACTGTGGCTGTCGTCAGTTCCGGATAGGTGCCGGAATAGAACTTCTGTACCTCCAATGGTGACATTGATGGGTCTGGGTCGCTGAGCGAGTTGCCTTTGTACTTGAATACTCTCCTATGAGTGGTTATGTGTAGTGCCATAGCTTAGTCCTCCTCACCGTTTTCGTCATCATTACCTGTCTCACTCTCATCGGCCGGCTCGTCAGTCGGCTCTTCTGCAGGCGTCTCTGCAGGTGCGCCGGCCACCTCAATGTCCTTGCCGTCACTTTCGTCCTTGACACCACCGAACATGTCACCGACACCGTTCATCTTGTCAATCTCCTTGGTAACAGTCTCAACGAGGGCCTTGTCTGCCCCTGGCAGGGCTGCTGCCTTGGCCAGTACTGAGCGGGCATCAGCGAACTTGTGTGCCTCATTGAGCTGTCGAGCCTTGGCAATGGCATCCTTGAACGCCTTCTTCTGTTTCTCCTCAGTGTCCTTCTTCGCCTTGGCCATCTTCGTGGCTTCCTCGGCTTTCTTCAGGGAAGCGTTGAACTCCTCGACACTGGAGACGAGACCGAATGCCTTTTCCATCGGCTCCAGGGCCTTCTCAAACTCGGCTTCAAAGTCCTCGGCTGTCCCGTTGAGGGTCAGAGGACGGATGCCTGTCAGTTCGCCGCCGGCGTTTTTTACATCAGGGGCAAGGCTCATGACGAGCTTGTCGCCCTGCAATTTACGAATGGTCAGATTTAGCTGCTGGCCTTCCTGCATCTTTGATGCAATCAACTTAAAAAATTCCATAATTTACTTTGTTGTTAAAATGTTATTGAGTTTGGTTTCTATCTCTACAAGCATCCTGCCCTCATGCTCCAGACTTTCACGGAGTTGTTGTGAATGAGCCTGGCACTTGCAGTAGCTGTTGTCGTTAATCTCATGGCTGACCGCCTGCTTTATAAGGCGCAGTTCCTCTGTAGTAATGGGTAGTTCCATGTTATTGTGCTATAAAATTGTCTATCATTTCACGAACTCTCAAGGCCAATTCAATCCCATGAGGACCGAAAGCCTGCACCTCGCTCACAGCATCGTCCTTATATGCCAGATGACAGGCATTCCCATTACGCAACCGGACATTAAGCCTGGGCCGCCCCCAATACATATCAATGTCAATGCCATACGAAGAGCGCGTCTGGTACTCGCTATAGTCCTCATCAAACATCGGGTAAATGTAACGTACCCGCATGATATAATGGTCCCAGTTCTTGCAGGCCACGGATATATCACCCCAAAAATCACTCTTCCTGGCATAGAAGCGGTACGGCTCGCGTACCTCTATATAGCCATACTCACGGGCAAGCTGCTCTGCAGCCTTGACCATTGCATCATTGACGGTCATGCTGCCACCTCCTTTCCATATCTCTTCTCCCACAGACTCTTGAGCTGGTCATGGATGGGAACACCATCCCAATCCTCACAGATACCCAGCTCTTCATACTCATCGCACATTTCGCCATAGAGAGCAAACTGGTTGACGTGCATGGCCTCGCCATCGAGACTCGTAACGACCTTGCAGTCTTCAAAGCTGTCCATCATATCTGCAACCATCTGATAGCTGCACATTTCCATCATGATAAATCCTAACTTCTTCATATTTTTCTGTCGTTTATAGTTATAAGGGATAGTGGCCGTGGCCGCTGGCAATTACCAGCTGGCTACGGCAAACTGACTCTCAAGACTGCGGTTGGTGGCCTCAATGTCCTCCAACTCGCACTTTTCGTCCTCATAATCATCTTCCACAGAGTCCCATGAGGGGATAGCAGCTTCGATGGCATCCTCAAGACGGTTGGTCTTGTGATTCTCGCACTCGTCGTCGTCATGGCAGACAACGACAATCTTCTCGTCGTAGATGTTGGTCGAGACATCTATCCATCCATTCTCAGTATCATAGGTGATGGCTGCGGTTGTCTCGCCACTAATGATGCTCTCACGAATTTCAGCCCTGATCTGCTCGGCAATCTCGTTGATGGTCTTCTGAATCTGCTTCATAATGTTCTCTTTTTAATTGTTTGGTTTTACTTTTATCTTATTTGCTGGTGCAAAGTTAATCAAAAATTATCAAATATGCAAACTTTTGACTATTATTTTTGTAAACTCATAGTTAAATAATGTTTATTTGAGAATTTTTGGTAAAACTTTGCCTTTTTCCTGTTGAAATGCTCAGATTATTCGTATTTCTCCGCACAAACGACACTTGAAAACCGCCTTATGGCTCCTGTTCCACGCTTTTTCGTCACATTCCCACCTGTGATTGCATGTGCCGTCCTCTTTTTTCAGCATTTTTTGCTCTTTCCGGCTATCAGGGACCTTCTTGACGATCCCCTGCAGCCCTTTGTCTGATGCGTAAAGCCTTTCAAGGGTCTTGTATTTGCCAGGATGCTCCGCAATCAGCTTCCGTGGGTTTACTCCAGGCTTGCGAAGCTCCTCTTCAAGTGCCTTCTTCCTGTCCTCTTCACGTTTATCCATCAGCAGCTTGTTTCTTTCTGCGTAGAAGGTGTCAAGCGACACAAGTATCTTCTGGGCATCTACGGCACCGTAGAACTTCTCATAGACTCCACGGCGTAACCTACCGCAGAAAAGGATGAATTCAAGCAAGTTCAAGTCATCATACAATGCAAGAATCTGTTCGCTGATGGCATACATCTGCTCCGTGGATAGCTTCGCCTTGGTGTTGCAGAAACTGTTGACGACCTCCAGCTGCACCTTAATCCAGTCTGCGGCCACCCTGAAGTCCTCATAGCCTACGGCAAGGTCTTTCAAGGTTGGAACGTCATCACGTTCAGAAAGCATCAGCACACTCCGGCAGCGACCGTCAAGGACTCCCTGCAAATTGGGGCTATACATGTGGACTACTTGGCTTGGCGGCATCTGGCTGGCCATTGCCTGGGCTAATGCCGTGCTTCCTGTACCACTCCGCGTCGCTGGCAGCGATGCTATCAGCGATTGCAGCCCGTCTTGCGTCAGTGGCTGAATCACCTGACTGGGAAGTTTGCTTGGTATTTCCATTGCGCATTTGGTTTTTTAGTTCGGAACGTATCTCGTTATAGCTGGAATTGATGATTTTCACAGAGAAGTTGTTGCTGATCCACTCTTTGTTGATGCTCAGGAGGAATTGTCGCAAAGCTTCTATGAGGCTGTCGTTGTCAATGGGCAATGGCTCAACCACACCCTGACGCTTGTAGTTCTGCCTGGAGTACTTGATTTTGTTCAGCAGGTGTGTCATGCTGCCGGCATCGGCGGCAGTCCAGTAGTAGGACGTATCATATAGCTGCTGATAGATTTCTTCAAACGTCTCTCGCGCACGCTTGTGAAGGAGGGTCTTGTCGTCAGACAATGACCCTCGCCCGTCCGGCAGGACTTCTTTACTTCTTTTAGGGGGTGTGGGGGGTTTTTCTTGCTTTCTTTGCTTGGAGCGGCTTTGGCGTTCACTTGGCGGCACGCTCTCTGTAGTATCCTGTGAAACACCTTGTATATCGGCATTTTGAGCTGATTCACTCTTGGCGTTGACTCGGCGCTGCCTTGGTTTCTTTTCAGGAGTCTTGGCGGGCTCTTGGCGGTGTGTTTTCTGAAGCTTCGCATAACTCTCTGATAAAGAGAGGACTAAAGGCTGTTTCTGCTTGGTGGGCGCTTGGATGACGAAACCTTTCTTCTTCAGGACATCTATAGCTGCCCTGACACCCCATTCAGTGGCATCTATGGCCTTGGCCAGCTTTGCACGCGAAGCCACTAAAGTACCATCTTCAGACTGTAGGACAGCCTTGGTGATATACATCAGCAGCTTCAGCGCACAGCCTTTCATCCACCAGTCACCTGCCATTATCTCATTGCTCAAGAATACATCCATACTCACATGAATACATTAGTAAGTTGTTTCCATTGATTCTCTATCCATCCCAGAATAGCCCATTTGCCGTGGTCGTAGAGGCCCATCATCAAGTTCTCCACCCTCCCGAACGTCCGCATCGTCCCACAGATGTCAACCACCCATGCATCCTTGCCGGGGAATGGGCGAACCACGCGGCCTATTGCCTGGTACCAGATTGCCAGGGACATGGTTGGCCGGGCAAAGACCATCGTATCGAGAGCCGGGAAGTCAAAGCCAACGACCAGCACGCCGACATTGAACACGACGCGGATTTCACCGCGCTTGAATGCGTCAAGGATGGCCCTGCGCTGCTTTCTTGGCGTTTCTCCAGACACCATTGCACTGTCTTGGAAATATCGGGTCAGGAACTCTGCCTGTTTCAGATCGTGGGCAAATACCAGGATATGCTTGCGGTCTGGCCTGTCGTATAGTCGGCGTATCACCTTTACGGTAAAGGAAAAGATGTCGAAATAGTTGAATTTTGCATCCACGTCATGAGTGTCATAGTCCATTCCCGTGGAATTGCGTTTGATGTCTCCAAAACCTTTCGGCGTGACATCGTAGTAAGTAAGAGGAGCCAGATAACCCTGTTTCAGCATGTCACCGGCTTGGGTATAGTAGACCACTCTCTCAAAAGTTCTGGGTTTCATCCTCGTCAGGAAGCGAAGGATGCAACCTTGCTCCATTTCCTTGTCGCCAAAGAGATTGACGACTGGGTTACCCATGGGGTCGAGGATGGGCCGTTGTATAGAGGCCAGCTTGTAAGGAGTGGCGGTCAGCCCAAGCACCTTCCTGGGCACGGCATTGATGAATGTGGCATACCTGCCCCCACTGGGATTGACCTCGTGGGCTTCGTCGATGATGACATGCCTAAAATCGTCGAAGTCGGACATGTGCGACATCAGGCTCCCAATCGTGGCAAACGTGAAACGGCCAATGTCCTTCTTGTTAAGGCTGGCAGAATAGATGGCCGCATCTTCCACGCCGTAGGACATAAGCTTCTCGTAGTTCTGCAGCAGTATTTCCTGGTTAGGCTGAAGTATAAGGACGTTGCCCCCCAGCTTGTGGGCCGTGTCGGCAATGACGAGACTCTTACCCGTGCCTGTCCCAAGCACGACGAGGCCGTGTCCCCTGCCACTGGAGGCAAAGAAATCAAGGCTTCTGCTGACAGCCTCTCTCTGATACGGTCGTAGTTCGTATTTCATTTTTCACCGTCCTTTCTTGCCCTTCTGGCTCTGCGTTTCCATATTATGTCATGGAACAGCTGGCCGGACTTTATCATCTGGCGCACAAAGAACTTCACTTCCCGCTTTGTCAGAGGGACAGCTATCTTCTTGCTGAAGTCATATTTCACCATCTTGGCAACAAGTCCTGGGCAGTCGAGCTGTCCTTCAAGGTAATCCCAAATAGCTACCATCATCTGCGAGAACAGTATGGAGCAATAGGAACGATAAGACCACATGGCGCATTTGTCCGGCGAATAGTACACCATTTTGCAGAATGCGTCCACGTCCTCCGCTTCATAGCCAAACTCGGTCAGTGTCTCGCGCAGATCCTTGTAATACTTGTAGGCTTCTATGCTGTCATCAATCTGCTTGTCGGCATTAGGCAAAAAGGCATCAACGGGAATATCCTCGTCGAATATCCTCCCAAATGCCAATGCCGCATGCTCTGCTTCCTCAAACGACATGGTGCTGTCTGCACAAACACGATTGAGCTGTGTCGTGTGATAATAGTGATAGCAGAGGCTCAGCAATGCCACCTCAATAATCTGGCGCTGCCTGTTCTGCCAGTGCGCCACCATGTCTATGGTATGCTGGATGTGACTCTTCCTGTATAGGTCGAGTGCAAGTAATGTTCTGTTCATTTGCTGCCAAATAAGTAGACGTGGGCGAGGATGGGGCCACGCCCACGACCGGAAATAACGTAATTATCAGCCGCCAGGGGTCTCCTCTCTGTCAGCCTGCCGTTCCCCATCAGCGACCTGCTGCTCTCTTTCTTGCGCCTTGGCGGTCTGCAGGTACAGGACATAGTCGTCCATGGCTTTCTTCAGGGCCGGCTTGGTTGTTATCAGCTTTACTAACGCCCTGGCCAGCACCTTCTCGTCGCCACCCGCATCTGTGTGCGTCATCGTTCCGTCAGAAACGATGAATAGCATAGAGTTGTGATTACCTGGTGCATCCGTCACCCTTGTCTTCACAGCATTCACATGTCCGATGGCAAAGGGAAGAAAACGTGTTGTCTCTATCTTCACATCATTCTTCCGGCCAATAATCGGAATGCCATTGATTGTTTTGATTTTCGTCATAAAAATATGTATGAATTGTTTGGTAAAAATATGTATCACCTTGACTCTTTCCCGTAGAGCCATTGCTTGTGGCGGGCAACCTCAACCTCCATCTGCTTCAGGAAACGGTACTCATCGCCGTCTGGAATGTAGAAGTCGAACTCCTGAACACACCATCGTAGGAACCTGTCAATAGCCGTACTCATTTCATCGACTGTCAGAGAAGCTGAGGAACGAACCACTTCCACCTCCCTCTTTACATTGGGGTCGTACTGCCTACGCACGAAGATGTCGGGATTGCACTCCTTCTTGAAATACTCGTCCTTCACATAGTCCAGTTTCAAACCGAGGTGGATGGCAAGCAGCCCTATGGCTGCATGAATGAACCTGTTCTGGAGCGACGTCCGCTTCTTTTCCTCACGCTTTATCTCAAAAGGCTCGTCGCCCTGAAGAAGTCTCTCCAGGTAGCGACGTGCCTGCTCGACATGCAGAGGGTTGGTCGGGTCGTAGATGGCCATGGCTCATTAGAATGGAAGGTCATCTTGCCCAGAGTCCTGCGATGTACCTGACTGGGCTGGTACTCCCTGAGAGTTGACCACGGGCGGGAATGGCTGCTGTGCCGGTGCTACGGTCTGTTCCTGATTAGGGTAGGACTGGGGCTGTACGGCACCTTGCGGTGGATAGGCCGCTGGCACGGGAGCCGTTGCTTGTGGTTGAGCAGAGGGTTGTGGCTGCTGTTGAGGCTGACGTGTTCCGAAGGGCTGGCGCACCTCCACCCGGAAGGGGTTGACATTGATTCCGTAACGTTGTTGCTGCGACGCCGCGTCAGTCCATGTGCGGCCCTTGAGGTCAAAGCTGACGGTAATCACCTGTCCAACCTGAGCCTTCGCAACCTCGGCTACAGGTTTCTCACCCATAAATTCCAGCATGAGCATGTTCTCATGCGCATCGTCACGGATGCCAGTATAAGCATCGCGACGAGTTACATCAAGATAGATATTGCGCTTGATGTAAGTCTTACTACCATCGGCAGAACTCACTTGGTATGGGTCGCTGATCCAAGTGACTATGCCTGTTACTTGATTAAATGCCATATTATACTTGATTAAAAATCTTTTTGTCTGTTACAAATTGCTTGTTATCTTCGAGGAACAGGATGAAATCCTCAACATTACTTGTCAGTTCGTCCACCGTCTCATGGGCATCGTATTCATACCGCTCTGAATAGAGCGACACCTCATCTTCCTTGAACTCAACGATGTCGTACTGGAAGTAGTCAACAGGGCTCCCCATCTGCTCAAGGCACCACGGGTAGACAAGGTGTTGGGCATGGTCAGCATAGTCGCCGCGCTCATACCAACCGCTTGTCTTCAGGTCGTGAATGCCAAAGGGCAGGGTGTAATCAGTAAAACCGTAGAGTTCCACGCCACCATATCGGGTGTCAAGAACGCCATGCACATAGTTCTGGCATACCGCCCCGGCATAGCGCATGGCAAGATGCCGGCAAATACTCAAAGGAAAGTAGAACGACTGGCTGCTGTAAGTGACACGCACCATGGAAATACGCCCAGAGCTGTCTCGCATCTTCTCTATGATATAGCCATCCTTCGGACCGCGGCCCTGAACGATACAGTTGACCACCTCCTCAAAAGCAGAACCTCTGTAAGCTGCCGTAAGGGTAAGTGGCACACGGTTGATGCGGTCGATGAGGTCACGGAACTTCTGCTCATGCCACTGCTCGGGAGTGTACTTGGGGTGTTCGGAGTTCCCCCAGTACGCTTCCCAAGCATTGTCACTCGCCACGTACTCCGTGTACTTGTCGAGCAAGGATGGATAGAGCTTGTATCTGACCTCAGTCTTAGGCATTCTTCTCGTACTTTTGGGTTTCCTTATTGTATGTAAGAGCCAACGCTTTCACTTTGGCGGCAAACAGCTCACGGGCCTTCTGAAGCGACGTGCCCACATGCTTGAAGTTCTTGTCCTTGATAACCTTGTCCATGAACTCATTGGCACCGACCTCGTCGGTAATGAGTTCCACGGCCTCGCTAATCTCGGTCAGCAAGTCCTGATATTCCTTTGCCCTGTTCACTTTGCCTTGCTGATAGGCGAAGAAGCGGGAGAACACCTCACGCTGGAGGAAGTCATTCTTAGCTATCTCCTGCCCGTTCTGGATAACCATGGGCACATCAAGGGCAGGCATCTCGCAGGTATTCTTGCCGTCGTTGTGGCTGGTAGGGTCAAAGGTCAGGCTGCGCACCTGCCGTCCGCTGTCATCGGTTTCCATCTGCAAGAAGCCGATAAGGTCGAAGTCTGTAGCGATGGCAGCATAGCTCTTCTCCCTGATGTCGGGGTAGAAATACTGCTCACTACCCTTCTTCTTCTTGATTTCCTTGGAACTGCTGTGTGCAATGAATACAAGGTTTTTCCCAAGCATGGCCACGCCCTTGACAAAGCGCTTGAACTCCTGATTGATGTCGCGCCACTCCTGGACGTAGGGCTGACGGTTGCCGCAGCAGCGGTAGATGATGGCATCAATCATCTTGCCGATGGTGTCAACAACGATGGTGTCAAACGGGGCCAGCTCCTGGGGCGTACGCTCGATGAGGCCCATAATCTCGTCCCACGACTTGCGGTTGTTGGTGGGGTCGGGACGGCACTCCACGAAGGCGCCCTGTTCCTGATGGCGCTCATTCAGTCGTCGGGCACTGTCATCGAAGTCGAACATGATGGGCTTTGATGCGCTGAGGCCGAGTGTGGTCTTACCGCTGCCATAGGTTCCGTAAATCAAAATCTTGATGGTCGTAGGTATTGTAAGCTCCGCAGCTGTCTTAATGATGCTCATAAATTTACGAATTAAATTGGTTATTACTAAAGATTACTGACACAAAGTTAATCATTTATTATCAAATATGCAAATTTTTTGAAGGTGATTTACATTCATTTTTGATAATATTTTGAACTCACTCAGAAACGGGGCCAATAGCATCGGTAAAGCGTTTGCTGTTGAAAAGGCAGGCCAGACACGCCCAGGCTGCTATACCTATTATATTATATACAAACTTACCGTTTTCGTTAAACGCCAGCAGGCCAACGGTCATCAAGGCATACATCAAAACAAATGCCTTCACTTTTTTGTTTACTCTCTTGTTCATACTAAATACATTTTATTAGGTTTTACATACATTATCACTTCCGCTGCATCAAATTCCCACTTGGTATTTGCTGCACCATTTTTCTTTGTGGCGTGGATTTTCCCTTGGTTGAGCAGCGTCTCAAGGCGTTTCTCCCCGCCAAGCAGCGTCACCGATTCATTACGGGAGAATTTCCAACCGACACGTCGTAGTATCGCCAACAGGCTCTTGAACCTTATCTCCAGCTCAGATCGTCCGAACACATCAGTACCTCCGGAAACAGCTGAAGCCCATCGTCCAGCCTCTGGCCTCCCCGGCGTGCAGTTCGCGACGTCGTCACCCTTCTGGCCGACCGGAACTGCCTTGCAATGGTCTGCCCCGCAAGCGTCTGTACAAGAAGGATTATCGACAATATGGCGCTCAACCCGCGCAGACGCACCTCTCTTGCGCTCCACCCCTTTCCTACATAGCGGCAGAGCATCCAAAGCACCAGCTCGTGGGTCGTAGCAATACCCAGTTTCTGGTAGATATGCTTCTTGTGGGTCTTTACAGTCCATATCGGCTTACTTACACGTTCGGAGATCTCCTTGTCAACCAGCCCATGGCAATAGCACTCCGCAATCTGGAGCTCCGTGGGCGTCAGTTCAACAGTCATTTTAGCCGTGTAACTCTGACGACATAGTTTTCCGGATCCTTCTCCGGCGGGGTGCAGTCCCATCCCTGACGGACAAGTTCCGACGAGCGGAGGCGGGTACGCGCCACCCTCACTGCATTCTCCGACTCGATGGGGAACTCTGCGGTCTGCCCCACCTCCAGCCCCCTGAGCACCTCGGGCACGGGGGCACCTTTACTGGCATTCACTTTTTCCATAATTCGTATTTTCTAATGTTCTACCACACCGCCGCGACTTTCTCATTTCGCCGCAAAAATGTGAATTTGTACTTTTTAGGTATATATTTTATTTGCTCTTTTCGACGAAAATTTGTAATTTTGCCGATGTAATAATAATAATTCAGGCGCAAAGTTAATCATTTTATCATAAATGAGAAAGTTTTGAAGCACAAAATATTATCATTTTAACATAATTTGTATTTTGCCGAGCGCCGGGCATTCATTTAATAAAAAACAATTATGAGCAGAACAAAATTGACGCCAAGCACCAATGCAAGCCAGTTGCTGGAGGCCTTCATGAAAGAGGTGGGCCTCAACAACTACTCGCTGGCAGAGAAAATCGGAATCCGCTACAAGCGAATCTATGACATCCAGTCTGGCAGAGTGAAGACCATCCGTCCCGACATCGTCGTTGCCATCAGGAATGTATGGCCAAAGGTCAATCCGGAGTATTTCTATGAAGGGCAGATGCCGATATTCCTGGGTGACACCGAAAAGGAAAGACAGGAAAGCAAGAAGGGCATTCCTGAAATGGTGGAGAGTTCCGTCAAGCAAGTGATGGACTCCGAGGACTACCGGCTTAGGATTCGCTCGTTACAGGAGCGCGAGGAAAACATTGCCAAGCGTGAGCTGATGCTGTCGGAACGGGAGAAGAAATATGCCGACATGTTCAACGACATCCTCAGCAAAGACTCAAAAATAAGGGAAAGGGAAGAAAAGCTCCTGGAGATCGAGCGGAGCATTCTCTCACGCGAGCTTGCGGTCGTCAAGCGTGAAAGTGAATTTGAACTGGAAAAAAAACAAGCCAATGAGGGCTGACAACGGACAAGGCGTTTTCAACAGATGCTCATTTAACCGCTGTGGCCCGTTCATCATAGGCTCCAGCGAAGACAGATAATAGCCTATACATTATATATAATAAGGAGACATTCCAAATCTGCAATTAACAATAACACGACCGAAAAGTTGTCGGAGCATTTCTAAACGACATACATATCAACCTGATATGCATCGAGAAAGCACCGATTTTACGAAATAAGTCTAGTTTAGTTTTTGTGTTGGTTAAGGGCTGCCGTTTGGCAGCCCTTAAATTTATTTCTTCAGAATATTTCAGTCCTCAATTTTATTTCTTCATGATCTTTTTCCCGTCCTCAATGTAGAGCCCTTTTGGACTGCCTTCAATGCGGTGTCCCTGCAAATCGTAGCGTGCAGCAGGCCTGCCGTCCGTTTGAACATCCTGAATACTGGTCTGATAGCCATCAGCACGCACGTAGATGATGCCTTTCGACAGCAGTTCGCTGGTGTCCCACTCCTGCGTGGCAGAGGGACGTGCCGGCTCTATCGTCGTGAATCCAGAACCGGTGATGGTGCCCGAGATAACGGTGAACTTCTGATCGTCGGGAATCTGGGTGGCCTGACTCAGGTCGAGCACCAGGGTAGCCCCGTTGAGGGTGACATTGCCCTTGATGGCATTGGCCCGGCATATGCCGTCCTTCGCATACAGGGGAATCTCCACTATGCCGCCTTCAGCCACCGTCAGTCCGCCGCTGACTTTCAGCATGGTGACGTTGACCAGCGTGTCGCCGGCATGCACGGTGCCGCCAGCTTTCACCGTTATCTTGCCAGGCAGCGTGCCCCAGCCTGCCAGCGTGGCTCCGCTGTTGACGGTGACGGCTCCTGTGCCCTTGTGTGTGCCGTTGACGGTGAGTGTGCCGCCACTGACGGTAGTGGTGCCGCTATACTCATTGGCACCCGTCAGCCGCCACACGCCTGTACCTGTCTTCACGATGCTGACCGTACCAGAGTGTCCGCTACCGGAGCACGACCAGTTGTTGATGATGCCGCGGAAGGTCTCGTCAGTATTGGCGCTACCCACCGTCCAGGTGCAGGTGAAGCCGGTGGTCTGCTTGCTGGAGCCGTTCAGATAGGTGCCGCTGACACCCGACAGTCCGCCGATGGTGGTGGCGCCGTTGGTCTGCCAGTCACACAGGTTGGCATTGCCCCTCAGCTCGATGACGGTGTTTTGCAGCCCCGAGGCACCGTTCAGCAGCAGCAGCGAACCGCGGCTATCGGTAGAGACGCCGTTGGCAATGAGCCTGCCTGAGAACTCGCTCCAGTTGTTCTGCAGATACTCGCGCAGGTAGGGGATGTTCAGCTGGATGTTGCCAGCCCCCGACACCTTATTTTTAATATAGCAGTTGCGGTTGGGCGAGAACTGCGACGTGGTGCCCTCCTCCACCACTATGGGGAACGAGTAGGTCTCGTAGCCGCTCGACTCGCCCTTGGTCTTCAGGTGTCCGCCTGCCATGACGAGCTTCGACGACGAGCCGATGCCGGCCTTGGCGATGTCGGTGGTACTGAGGTAGAGCGTGCCGCCGCGCAGGATGGTGCTGCCGGTGTATTTGAAGAAGCCGGTGGTGCCTATCGTCAGCTGTCCTGCACCGTTGAGTGCGAAGTCGCCGGCACCTTCAAACGAGCCGTTAGCCGTCACCGTGGTACTCTTGTTTTCGATGCTCAGCTCCGTCTCGCTCAGGATGCGGGCCCCGCGATCTGTCGTTGTCGTGCCGCCGGTGTACTGATAGGTACCGCCGTCCATAATCCAGTTTTGTGCGTCCTTGATGCCGGCGCCCAGCGAACTGGCCTCGCCGCCGTTCTTCAGCGTGTTGAACGACAGCGTGCCGTCGTGCAGCACAGTGGCACCTGTATAGGTATTCAGCGTGTTCAGCGTCAGCGTGCCTGCTCCCGTCTTGTTCATGGAGCCTGTGCCCGACACCACGCCATCGATGGTGATATGTGCCGGACTGTTGACCACTACCGATGTGGGACTGACGGCTTCGCTAAGGGTCACCGTCAGGTCGGTGGGCGAGTCGATGAGCACCTTCTTGCCGCTCTCTACAGCATTAGTCACGTCGGCCTCGTAGGTATCCACGTCGATGATGCCCTGCTCCACCATGCGGGTGTCCATGATCTGAACGGAAGTATAGTCGGAATATAGGGTGGTGCCTGCAAAGGCGCGCACGCGGACCTTATACGATGTAGCCTGCTCCAGGCCGGTGATGGTAAACTGGGTGGCACCGGCAGCGGTACGTCCTGCCTCCTCGAAGCCTGCACCCTTGTCTATCTCGACGATGAAGCCGTCCTCGGCATAGGTATAGTCGCGCCAACTGATGACCAGGGTCTGAGTGGTGGCCTTGTCGAGCACCAGTCCTACGGGTGTACGCAGGAAGACGTCGCGGTCTGCCACGGTGATGCTGTTGATGTAGTTCTCAATGTTGGCATAGCCGTTGGCGGCCAGCGTCATAGCATCGGCTTTCTGGGGGTCGGTGCCGTTGGCGCTCTCCCAGGCATCGGGCATGCCGTCGCCATCGGTGTCCTGCTTCTTTGTGCCAGCATAGACGGTCCAAGTGGAGGGAGCGCCGTAGACCAGCGTCTCCTCGTTGGAGATGAGGGCGCCCTTCTTGCCGAACGACAGCACCTCGTCGACCATATAGCAGTCCACGGGGTCGCGATAAGGCAGCGATGCTCCTACTGTGGGCAGGTTGGTCTCCAGCAGGGTTTTGCCGGAGTTCAGCGTCAGCGCGGGGTAGTCGTAGGGTGTTTTTTCGCGTGTAGCGGCGTTGTAGTCGGTAATCTCGAAGGGGTTGAACACACCGTCCATGTTGTTGTCCTGCCAGTTGTCGTCGCCGTAGCAGTGGAAGTCGGCATTGCCTCCGGTGAAGGCTGCCCCACCCTTTGCCGGACCGTTGATGAAGAGGTTCGACTGAATGTTCACGTAGCTCTTGCCCTCGGAGTCGCCTCCCATGATATAGGCGCCGTTCGACCAGTTATATACCATGTTGTTGGCATACTGGTTGACACCCTTCACCTTGAAGTTGCGGGTGCTGTTGTCACAGAGGAAGTTGCCGACGAGCGACACGTAGTCGGTCTGCATCAGACCGCCTGCCGAGTGGGTCATCAGGCCCTGCCCAACCACGCAGTTCTGCAGGGTGATGTTCTGCGGCGTGGTGCCCTTGCCGTCGGGGTTAATGGAGAAGGTCTCGTCGAGTCCCCATGCAAACGAGCAGTGGTCGAAGATCATGTTCTGACCGTTGGCGATGCCGGCGCAGTCCTTGCCGCTGCTGCCTTTGTGGCCCATGCGGAAGCGCATGTAGCGCACGATGATGTTGTCTGCCCCCGAGAAGCTCACACCATCGCCATAGACGGTGATGCCCTCGCCGGGAGCGGTCTGCCCAGCCACGTAGAGGTTCTTGGCAAAGACGATGCGGCTGCTGATGTTGATGACGCCTGCCACGTCGAACACGACGATGCGGTTGGCCTGGCTCACGGCATCGCGCAGCGAGCCAGTGCCCGAGTCGTTCAGATTAGTCACATGGTACACCGAGCCCGTGCGTCCGCCGGTGGCGAAGCGTCCCCAGCCCTGTGCGCCGGGGAAGGCCAGCTGCTGTGCCGTTGCCGTCAGGCCGCCCAGCAGCATCAGTCCAATAAGTAGTTTTGTTTTCATTAGTCTCATATTTTTATGGTTTGTCTATTTCTAAAGTAACTGTACAAAATCTTTTTCCCCTTTGGTCTCAAGTATTTTTTACTGAATGGAGCCAACGATGTCCTGCACGGAGTCGACGCCATGACTGTCCAGCCAGTCGTTGATGCCGTCGCGCACTTTCAGCGTCACGGCAGGGTCCAGAAAGTTGGCAGTGCCTATCTCCACTGCGCTGGCACCGCACATCAGAAACTCGATGGCGTCGCGGGCCGACGTGATGCCGCCCAGTCCCACCACAGGAATCTGCACGCTGCGGGCCACCTGCCATACCATGCGCAGGGCCACGGGCTTCACGCAGGGACCGCTCAGACCGCCAGTGCCTATGGAAAGCGTCCGGCGCCGCTTCTCAATGTCTACCGACATGCCCATCAGGGTGTTTATCAGACTTACGGCATCGGCGCCCTCTGCCTCTACGGCACGCGCTATCTCGGCGATGTCGGTGACATTGGGCGACAGCTTGACAATGAGGGTCTTCCGGTAGGCGCGGCGCACGGCACGGACCACGCTGCTGGCACCGGCGCAGGTCACGCCGAAAGCCATGCCGCCGTCCTTCACGTTGGGACACGATATGTTCAGCTCGATGGCGGGAATGCCGTCCAGGGCATCCACGTGGGCTGCACACTCGGCATAGTCCTCTGGCGACGAACCGCTCACGTTGACGATATACGTGCCGCCTGTGGGCAGCAACTGGGGGTAGATGTGCTCGCAGAAGTAGTCTACGCCCTTGTTTTGCAGACCCACGCAGTTCAGCATGCCCATCGGCGTCTCTGCCATACGGGGGTAGTCATTGCCCTCGCGGGGCTTCAGCGTCGTACCCTTCACTATGATGCCGCCAATCTCCTGCAGCGGCACAAAGTCCTGGAACTCAAGCCCATAGCCAAACGTGCCCGACGCGGTCATCACGGGGTTCTTCAGTTTCAGTCCTCCTATATTTACTTCTAATCTTGCCATTTTTTTCTTTTTCTTCTACCAAAGCAACCTCTTGATGTCAAACACCGGACCCTCCTTACACACGCACACGTTCGTGGTCTGCGACTTCCCTCCTCCTTCGGAGGTCCGTACCTTCTCCACACAACACAGGCACGCACCCAGCCCGCAGGCCATCAGGTTTTCAAGCGACACCTCGCATGCAATGCCTTTCTCGCAAGCCAGACGGGCCACCGCCTTCATCATTGGCGTGGGACCGCAACACTGAATCAGGTCGAACTGCTCCTGCTGCAGCACGCTGTGGTTGGTCACGAAGCCACGCTCTCCCTGACTGCCGTCTTCGGTAGTCACCAACACGCGTCCGTACTTCTCAAACTCCGAAAGCATCAGCAGGTCCTTGGCAGAACGGGCTCCAAGCAGGAACGTAGGCTCCATGCCACGGCTGCGCAGCTCCTCTCCCTGATAGAGCAAGGGGGCCACGCCCACGCCGCCGCCTACCAACAAGACCCGCTGAGCTGCGCCGCCCTGATTGCCATCAGAGCTCTGGGGCTGCGAGAAACCATTGCCCAGCGGCAGCACGCAGTTCAGCCTGTCGCCAGACTGCAGCAACGCCAGCCGGCGCGTGCCATCGCCCACGCAGGCCACTAGCAGAAACAACTCGTTGCACACTTTGTCTACGAAATGGATGGAGATGGGACGGCGCAGAAATGTCGACGGCGACCCGTCAACACGCACCTCCACAAACTGCCCAGGCCGCATCGGCGGCAGCGGCGCATCGTCCGTCAGTCTGATCAGCACGTAGCGCTCGTGCACCCGCTCTACCGCAACGACCCTCAGGTCCAGAATATATTTCTTCATTATCACCTTATATATTTCCGCTGCAAAGTTACGAAAAAAGCTTGTAACAAACGAGGGATTTTGGAAGATTAACGC
>ERZ842401.116-NODE-116-length-101138-cov-6.876082_pt1 | contig 101138 bp, 77 predicted proteins | sample MGYA00521270_ERZ842401 | MGnify/ENA primary metagenome ERZ842401 (study PRJEB31892, sample SAMEA3878208) | bioreactor metagenome | biome: Moose rumen | place: Sweden | collected 2011-10 | study: EMG produced TPA metagenomics assembly of the PRJEB12797 data set... | reverse complement strand
TCTCTAAAGGAATTGCTTGTCCTTGCCATTCTGAGAGCCCACATTGTTCACAGTGTTGAATACTTGTCAGCCGTTTGTATCTCTCTCTTAATCTCCATGAGCATCTATAATCAGAATGATCAATGAATATCTCTTCATCGGGGATTCCTGTTTTCGGTTTAAACTTTAGACCGGTGTTCCAACCCTGACCGGTAAAATGAGATGTGTCAAGTTGATATTTCGTAATGAGATGATGCAGTGTTTGTAATTCCCACCAACAGGCCTTAGGCCGAGAAGGCGAAGTGCTCCTGCAATGGATTTACTCTTTGCAACAGCTTCTCGAATATCTATTTCTGAATATTGTTTTCTCATGGCAGACGTGAAGTTAATACTTAATTTCACGTCTTCCAAATAATTATTTCAAAGAGCAGGTCTAAGTCCCTCGTGTCTACCATTTCACCACCAAGGCATCAAAGAGGTCTTTCAGCTAACAATATTTTGCTGAGAGATCGTTGACGAGACAAAGTTAATGAGTTTTTCGGAAACTATCAAAAGAAGTTCCTCGCCACCGAAATAACTCTTTAATCCGCCGAATTGTTTATATTTGCATGAGAATGTTCGACTTAGACCTTACATATTGGCTCATCGCGGCGGTAGGATTTCTGGCACAGGGATTTTTCGGTGCCAGGATTGCAATCCAATGGATAATGTCTGAGAAAGCCGGGAAACTCGTTTCTCCGGAAATTTTCTGGGTATTCAGCGTTCTCGGAGGGTTCACCATGTTCCTCTACGGAGTGCTTCGTCACGATTTCTCCATTATTCTCGGACAGGCTATTTCTTATGTGATCTACCTCTGGAATCTGGACAATACCGGCATATGGAAAAAACTGAATATGGCGATTCAGGTAATCTTGATTGCGGTTCCTATTATCTGCTTCAGCTACCTTCTCAAAGACTTCAGAAGCTTTCTCAATAATTATTTCAATGGGGATGTCCCGATATGGCTTATCCTATATGGATCAATTGGCCAGCTCATTTTCTCCTTACGCTTCATATATCAATTCATTGAGTCCCGAAAAAAGGGAGTCTCCACTATGTCCCTCCCTTTTTGGATTATCAGTCTTGCCGGTTCTCTCATTGTCGCCACATATGGCCTTCTCCGAGGCGACATAGTTCTTTTGACAACGGATAGTCTCGGCTCCATAATCAATGCCCGTAATGTTATGATTGGCATTAAAGAACGAAAGTCCAAAAATATTTAGCTATCTTTGCTCCCTCAAATATACAGATATCATGCAAAGTGCTATTCGCGACATCGATCTTCATGAAAGCGGAAAGCTTAAGATCAGCTGGGTCAAGGCCCATATGCCGCTTCTAAATAATCTTGAAAAGGAGTTTGTTGAAACCAAGCCTTTTAAAGGAATCAAGATTGCCCTCTCGGTCCATCTGGAAGCAAAGACCGCATATCTATGCGAAGTTCTTTCCTCTGGTGGTGCGGAAATGTTCATAACCGGTTCAAATCCTCTTTCTACGCAGGATGATATTGCGGCCGCCCTCGTGCATGAAGGGATGAACGTCTTTGCCGTCCACGGAGCGACTCCCGAGGAGTATGAATCTGGCCTTAGAGCGGTAATTGGCGCCGGCCCTAATATCATAATCGATGACGGGGGCGACCTTGTCCATCTTATCCATGCCGAATATCCCGAATTGATTCCCAATGTCATCGGGGGCTGCGAAGAGACGACGACCGGAATCCTGCGCCTCAAGGCGATGAACCGCACCTGCGATCTGAAATTCCCAATGATGCTCGTCAACGACGCTGATTGCAAGCACCTTTTCGACAACCGCTATGGCACCGGACAATCTGTCTGGGACGGAATCATGAGGACAACCAACCTCATCGTGGCTGGCAAAAATGTAGTCATCGCCGGATACGGCTGGTGTGGCAAAGGGGTCGCCATGAGAGCCAAGGGTCTTGGTGCGGAAGTAATTGTGACAGAGGTGGATCCCATCAGGGCGCTGGAAGCGGTCATGGATGGGTTCAAGGTCATGAAGATGAGTGACGCTGCCTTCATCGGAGACATTTTCGTGACGGTTACAGGCTGCAAGGATGTAATAACCACCCACGACTTTTGGAAAATGAAAGACGGGGCAATCTGTTGCAACGCCGGCCACTTCGATGTTGAGGTCGCTGTTGCAAGCCTTCGCCAAGTCGCCGTTTCTTCCCATATTGCCAGAAACAATATAGAGGCCTTTACCCTTGTCAGCGGCAAGACTATATATGTTCTCGCAGAAGGTCGTCTCGTCAATCTTGCAGCCGGTGACGGCCACCCCGCCGAGATTATGGATATGTCCTTCGCTATCCAAGCCCTTAGCGCCAAATACTTGATAGACAATAAGAATAGTCTTTCTGGCGGGCCTGGGGAGATGCTCCATCATGTCCCTGAGGAAATCGACAAAGAAGTAGCCTCGAGACTTCTTGCAAGCCGTGAAATCGCCATCGACACCCTGACCGAAGACCAAAAGAAATATCTTTACGGAGAATAAGCTATGAGGCATATTCCTATTTATTGGTGGAACAAGGAAATCCACAATTTCAATGCTTCCCAAAGCAATTTTGTCAGAAAACCATGGGCAAACGGAGTAATTCTCCTTCTCTGCGTTGTAATTGCAATGCTGCTTGCCAATCTGCCGTTTACACGCTATTATTATCAGCATTTTCTGGAAACGGGCATCACAATTAACCTTAGAAGTCCTAGCGGGACCATCGACTGGTCCTTCCCCAAGGATATGACGATGGAAAAGTTCATCAATGATATCCTCATGGTGGTATTCTTCTTCTCAGTCGGTCTCGAGATCAAGAGAGAGGTCGTAAATGGTGAACTGTCCACCTTCAAGAAGGCCATAATGCCGATTATCGCAGCTTTTGGCGGAGTTTGTGTCCCTGCCATCATCTATACTATCATCAACCACGGAACCATAGCCGGGAACGGCTGGGGCATTCCGACTGCTACTGATATAGCTTTTGCCATAGGAATCCTTTCGGTTCTCGGAGACAAGGTGCCTGTATCTCTAAAAGTTTTTTTGACGGCACTTGCAATCGCGGACGATTTGATCGCCATACTGGTTGTCGCCATTTTCTACGGAGGGACCATTAATGTACCGCTTCTTCTTATAGCCTTATTAATTGTCATATTTGTTATTGCGCTCAATAAACTCGGAGAGAAGAGGATTGCTTTCTATATTATCCCATTGATTGCGATTTGGTTCCTATTCTACTACGCAGGGATCCATGCTACCATGTCCGGAGTCGTCATGGCTTTCCTCATCCCAATGGAAGCCCGCTACAACAGAGCAAAGTTCTATCGCCGGCATAATATACTTATGCATGGAATTGAGCTTGGAGACCATATCGGCGCCGAAGAATTCCCGGACGAGCAGCAGCGTTATTGCCTTCGCCGGCTCAGCGGCCTTTCTAAGCGTTCTATCCCTCCCGCATACAGACTTGAGCAGAGTCTTTCTCCCTGGGTCAATTATTTCATAATGCCCGTTTTCGCTCTAGCCAATGCCGGCGTGCAGATTACCGATCCCTCATATTTCAATGTCTTCCACTATGACCCTGCACTCGGCTCAGCCGGAATGGGGATATTCCTTGGACTTCTTATTGGAAAGCCCCTGGGCATCACCCTAGCGAGCTTCCTCGCAATCAAGTGCAAGATAGGAGAAATGCCGGCAAAGAGCACCTGGCCGATGCTTTTCGCAGTTGCATGTCTTGGAGGTATTGGTTTTACCATGTCGATATTCGTCGACACGCTCTCCTTTGCAGGCCCTGCAGTCCCCGCAGACGTAACGGCTCATCTCCGGGATGCCGGAAAGATAGCGGTCCTGATGGGATCTCTCTGCGCAGGCATCCTCGGCAGCATATTAATTAATCTGGTATATAAGGTCCAGTCCCGGGGTAAATAGACTTTACTCCAACACCTTGACTGTCTCGCCGTGCTCCCTGGCTACGGTCTCTTTCCAAATGTCGGTATATCCCGGCTGCGTCAGTTTATCCGGTATCCCCTCGGAATATTCGGTATGCTTGAATGATCCATCCTCATTCTGGGCCTTGACATTGCCGTCAATATATTTTACAAGAAGAAGAATCTCGAGATTGCACCAATTCTTGAACTGATTTTGGGCCGTATCGACAGAATATCTTGTGAGATATTTCCTTACAGGAGCGAAAGGATCTCCGGAGACCATCACGTCCCTGTTCTTGACGGATAGTTTCTTCTGCAATTTGACGACTATGTCATTGTACATCATCACGGCCGTGCTGTCGGCGCTTCTTGTCCCAAAGAGCATCTGATCCACCTCGAACTTGTCTGCCGCTTCGCGAACAGTCGGGGCCATGATATTATACATCTTATAGCATGCATTCGCTACGCGGTTATTAATCCAGAAGGACGCGGTTGGAGAGTAGTGGAGGAGGTCTCCATTACCCTCTCGGAAACACTCTGGGACTTCGCTAGAGCAGCTATAAATAGGGGTCAGATAAGAGGTTGCAGCATCGTCTGTACCGAACCACAGAATCCCGCCGATATCATCCGGATAAAAATTTCTGGCCTGGGCGACAAACCAGAAGCCCGTCTGCTGGGTAGCTATGGCCCTTTCATTGAGATACTTCTTTCCTTCGACTTCAAACTCCATTGGACGCCACCTGTATGGAAGCGCATTCCCGCCGGCTCCGATATCCTGAGTCATGTCCATCGGAGTACCCTCAAAATGGTCTCTCATCACATCTGCAACTGCCTTTACCGACACTTTTTTCTTGGGATAAACGAATAGTGGCATGGACCCGTCGAGGTCATATCCCATCACATAATCAAGGTATGATGCCGCATCATTGGTATGGACTACCCCGTCTTCATCCTTGAAAGAGAACCAACCGTCGCAAAGGATATTGAATGCGCTCCATGCCCTTGCATCGCAGGCACGAACCGTCCCGAAATCAACCGGACAGTAGGCCTTGCAGAAGCTGAATTCCTCATCGTCACCCTCGAAATAGCCTTGCCTGCGGGCGAATGAAATCACATCTTTGGCATAGAGGCAATTATCTTTGTCATGGAGAGGGAAAGTGCCGATTCTGGCCTGGTTGGCATGGGCGCAGATGGCTCCATTGGGAACTCTGCGTGCCACCCAGACTATTCCTCTATTGGCATTGACGCCGTTTTTGATCCGCATTCCTTTACCGCAGAGATCCATTATCCACGCCTCGTTCTTGTCGGCAATAGAGAAGGTCTCTCCTTCAGATGCGTAGCCGTAAGTATTTGCAAGCTCAACGATTACGTCGATAGCCTCACGGGCAGTCTTTGCCCTTTCAAGGGCAATATAGATAAGGGATCCATAATCCAGAAGGCCTCTCTTGTCTTCGAGCTCAGGACGGCCTCCCCATGTAGTCTCGCCAATTATTACCTGGTGCTCATTCATGTTGCCAACCCTCTTGTATGTATGGGAGGCTTGGGGGATTTCTCCGAGATATTTATTTGTATCCCAATCATATATTTGTCTCTTGCTGCCGCTCTTCCAATCCATTGCATTCTGGAAGTATAGTTCGCCGAAGAGCCAGTGGGAGTCCGCCGCATATGAAACCATTACAGAACCATCTGCACTCGCGCCTGCGGAAATAATGACATTCGTGCAAGCATCAGCCGTCTTTGAAAGACCGGCAAAAATCGCGGCGGCCACAGCCGCATATATGACGGATTTTCTCATGTTCTTGAACATTATCTATATTTTTTATAATTTTGCCAACGCATGTAAAATGCAAATTTAATTATTTTTTATTGGCATGAAACATTTATTAGCACTCATAACCGCATCGATGCTCGCTTTTTCCTTTGCATGGGCACAGCAGCCCCAGACCCCCGAGGAGCAAGAAAAGCAGCTTATGGAGTACATAGATAAAGAAGTCGAACGTCTGTCGAACTCCCTTAAGCTCGAATACTGGCAAGAATTCTATGCGGATTCCGTTTTTGTCCATGATTATCATGCGATGCAGGATGAGCTTAAAGAACTTCAAGCTGCAAAGGTCACCAATGCCGACCTATATATGCAAGTTCAGGATAAATGGGCGGAAAATATTTATAATGCCTTCCACAAATTTCTGAACGAAGACCAGTGGAAAAAGTATCTCAAGAGTGGTGCCGGAAGGGAGAAAAAAGCCCGAGACAAACGGGCAGAGAAGGCTCTCAAGGCAGACAATGAGTTGAAAAACGGAGGAAAATAGTTATCTTTGCAAGATAAAACACAGTTGAAATGAAAGAAGATATCGATAGGGTTCTGGCCGAGCTTGATGAGCTCAAGTGCAAGACTCGTAAAGAGGTCGAAGATGCTCGTGTCCGTTTCCTTGGAAAGAAAGGAGAGGTTACTGCTCTGTTCGAGCAGTTCCGTACCGTTGGTCCTGAAATGAAAAGGGAATATGGGCGGAAGCTCAACGAATTAAAGCAGACAGTAACTGCAAAAATAGAAGAGCTGAAGGCAGCGGTTTCCGAGAATGCTGAGTCTACCGGTCCAAAAGAGGACCTCACGATGCCTGGTGATGCTTTCGAGCCCGGCTCACGCCATCCGGTATCGATCGTCAGACAGCAGATAGTGGAGATTTTCCGTAAATTTGGCTATGATGTAGCGGAAGGTCCTGAAATCGAGGACGATTACCATGTGTTCGAGGCCCTCAATTTCCCTCCCAACCATCCGGCCCGCGACATGCAGGATACTTTCTTTGTTTCAACTGGCCATGTCAACCCTTTGCTCCTGAGGACCCACACATCTTCGGTCCAGGTTCGCGAAATGGAGTCTCAGCCACTCCCGATAAGAGTAATCTGCCCCGGCCGCGTTTTCCGTAACGAAGCAATTTCTGCCCGCGCCCACTGCATATTCCATCAAGTCGAAGGTCTCTATATAGATAAAAATGTCTCTTTCGCTGATCTCAAACAGGCTATTCTTCTTTTTGCCCGCGAGATGTTCGGTCCTGATGCCGAGATACGCATGAGGCCTTCATATTTCCCCTTCACGGAGCCTTCTTCCGAGGTTGACGTCAGCTGCAACATCTGCCACGGCAAAGGCTGCAATATCTGCAAAGGGACTGGCTGGCTTGAGATTCTCGGCTGCGGAATGGTAGACCCCAACGTTCTTGAAGCAAGCGGCATAGATTCAAAAGTCTATAGCGGATTCGCCTTTGGAATGGGCGTGGAGCGTATCGCAATGCTAAAGTGGCAGGTCAACGACCTACGCCACTACTTCGAGAACGACATGCGGTTCCTCCACGAATTTTCAACTGCGACGGAGGTCTAATCGCGGATTAGCTGCATCACTTTCACCGCCTTCGTCCGGAAGAAATCCTCCCGCACCATAAGGCGAGTGCAACAAAAAAAACAGAGGATAACCTCAAGTCCAAAGAGACTTTTCGTTATCCTCTGTTTCGTATTCAGAGCCTTGTCCTATAGGTCGTAGCCGGCAAATTCGATATCGTTGGCTGCACGCTCGCGGAGAGAAGCGTCCTTCTTATAAGCTGCGGTCAAATATTTCTGGACACCTTCGGCATTACCCTTGCGGGCTGCTATGATAGCCTTCATATAGAGGCAGGATGCGCATTCGCAGTGAATTGCTTTCTCTGCCTTATCAAGCTGGTCGGTAAGGATATAAGCAAGGGCAGTGTTGTTGCAGCAGCCTTCTACGTCTGCAAGCTCCTGAGCAGCCTTCTCGTAGTTCCCTGTAAGGATGTCAACAACACCCTGATTTGCCTTGGAAGCATCTGTCTTTGAAGACTTAAAGTACTTGGCAGCAGTCTCATAGTCGCCCTTTCTCAAAGCTACGACTCCGAGGGCGTTGAGTACGTCAGGATCGTCAGAGCCAAGCTTGGACAGAGCATTTTCAGCCTTGCTGAGCTTGCCTTCGTTAAGGAAGAGAGAGGCAAGATTGTACTGGCCTGCCACGCTGTTGAACTTGGAAACAGCCTTCTCATAAAGGGTCTCTTTCTTGGCATTGTCCTTTACTAGAGTAGCTGCATGGAGAAGAGCAGCCTCATCGAGGACATCGCTATCCTTCTCAACAAGAGCGAGAAGCTCATCTGCAGTATAGTTCTCATATTCGACATTAGCGATGAAACGGGCGCGACGGAGCTCCGGAAGAACCTCTCCCTTGAGGGCGGTAAATACTTGAGACATATTCCTGATTTCGGACTCACGGACGGCCGGATCGCTATACATGGAAAGAACGCGGAGAATAAGCTCTTTGTCTTCGATGTTAGACTCGGTGACGAGCTTCTGGAAACCCTCCCAGTCCTCGCCGACACTCTTCACCTCAGGAGCGGCGACATCATAGCCCTTCATAACCTTATTCCAGGCTTTTGCCGCAGTCTCTGAACGTTTGTCGGAGAGCTTGTTGTTGAGTGATTCTGCACCTTCGGGGGAAGCGTAAGCAACGATTTCCGTGCCGGTAATCTTAGCCTTGTCATTTGCGCTCAGCTTATTGACAGCATCCTGGAAGTTCTTGATGGAAGAGCCCTTGAGCTCTTTGCCGCGAACCTCTGAGCTGTTGACAGTGTAGAGAATCTGGCCCTCTGCCTTGTCGGTGAAGGTATTCTCATATCCATCAGCCTTGAAAGGAACAATGCCCTTATCCTTTACGAGCATGTAGGTAGTGTTGACACCGTCAGCAACCTTGCGTGAAGGGAGTGCGAGTTCCTTGTTATTGCCCTTGACGACGCCACGGAGCTCGAGGTAGGCCTTCTCCATACCCTCGACAAAGTCGAAGTGGATATTTTCGGTAACTGTCTGGCCGTCGGAAGAAACAGTCTTGTAGTTGTCCTTTACCTTTTCTCCCTGATACACGAACGGTGCCATCTTGGCTTCACCGCCGTCATAGACCAGGACAGGCGTTACCTCAACAATGGCCTTAGGATTGAAATAGTCAGCAGGGTAGGTCACCTTTACGGTTGCATCCACATTGCCTCCAACTGCCTCAAGGACAGCGGGATCGCAGGTTACGATGACATTTTCGGCCATTTTGACCATCTTCTCGGTTGAAGCGCATGATACTGCCGCGGCGAGGATAGCGGCAGCTGCGAAGATTTTAAGTGTTTTTGTCATATTTGAATAAAGTATTTGAACGTTTGTCTTTAATATGAATCTCCAGAACGCAAATATAATCAATAAAAATAAAAATTTGGCTAAATTTGCAGAACTATGGACATTCAGTCGATTAAAAATAAATTTGACATAATAGGCAATGACCCCTCCCTCAATCTGGCCATTGAAACGGCGGTGCGTCTTGCTCCGACAGATCTCTCTGTTCTTATTACAGGAGAGACCGGTTCGGGAAAAGAAAACATAGCCAGAATAATCCATCAGAATAGCCTCCGCAAAGGCGGCAAATTCTTCACCGTCAACTGCGGTGCCTTCGCCGAAGGCCTTATCAACTCCGAGCTTTTCGGCCACGTAAAAGGCTCATTCACAGGTGCTTCCGAGACGAGGTCTGGATATTTCGAGGAAGCCAACGGCGGGACCCTATTCCTAGATGAGATTGCCGAACTCCCACTCCTGTCACAGGCCCTCCTACTCCGTGTTCTCCAAAACGGAGAGTATCGCAAGGTGGGAAGCAACAAGGTCGAGAGGACAGACGTAAGAGTCATCGCCGCGACCAACATCGACCTCTACGAAGCCGTCAAGATGGGAAAGTTCCGTGAAGACCTGTATTTCCGTCTGTCTTCCGCCAGAATCAGGGTCCCTTCCCTAGCCGAGAGAAGAGATGATATCTACCTACTATTCAGGAAGTTCACTTCAGATTTTTCGGACAAATACGGGATGTGCAAAGTTGCCCTTACGGATGATGCCATCCAGATGCTCAAGAGCTACCGTTGGCCCGGTAATGTCCGCCAGCTCATTGGTTTCACCGAGGCCCTGACCGCCCAGGAATCGATGAAAATCACTCCGACAACCCAGCGTATCGTCATCGATGCAGCTACGCTTGCTCTATATATGCCCCACGAAGAGGGCCCTAATCTTCCGGCCATCTATGATGGCGGCGGTGGAAGCTCACTGAAAGATGAGGAGAAACAAATCATTTTCAAGGCAATACTCGATTTGAAGCAGAAGGTAGATGCCCTTGAGGCCGAAGTCCATGGGACCAATCATTTACGCCTTCCATCACAGGAGCATGAGCGTCCAATGGAAGCAGAATGGCAGGGCGAAAGCGATGCCCCTTCGGAGACAAAGCCTTTTGTCCCTGTAGAAGACTACAATGAACCGGACGAGCAGCCATCTCCCGCGGAAGGGATGACAATGAAGGACATAAGACTTGAGAACATAAAGAGAGCTCTCGAAAAGCACGGAGGCAACCGCAAGGCTGCAGCCGAGGAACTCGGGATCTCCGAAAGAACAATATACCGGAACCTTCCGGAAGAATTCAGGAAAACGAAGAAATGAAACGGATTTCTCTTGCGCTCATACTTGCGCTTCCACTCCTTTCCTCGTGCGGGATATACTCATTCTCAGGAACTTCTATCCATTCGGATACGAAGACCATTACTATTCCCTATGTTGAGTACAAAGCCCTTAGGGTCAACCCGTCGCTCTCCAATGACCTTACAGAGGCCCTTCAGGACAAATATCGCAAGCTGACATCCCTGGAGCAGGTCGACATGGACGGCGATCTGGAAGTAGTATGCGAAATTACCGGCTACGACATCCAGGCCACAGCGGTCACTGCGGATGAAGTAGCGGCACAGAACCGTCTTACCGTGACTGTGAAAGTCACTTTTACCAACAAGAAATATCCTGAAGAAGATCTTGACAAGTCGTTCTCCGCTTATGAGGATTATGATTCCACCCAGTCCCTCGATGCCGTGGAAGCCGGTCTTTGCGAGAGTATAATCGACAAGCTTTGCGAAGATATCTTCAATGCAACCGTCGCGCAATGGTAGGAACAGATTTCATAGAACTCCACAATCTTACGATTGAGGAACTTAGCGGTGTCGTCAATCTATATCCATGGTACGGCGCAGCCAGAAAGGAACTTTGCCGGAGAATGGCTAAGACGTCCGGTGATTCATGGGGAGATGCGCAATTCGCCGACATGGCGCTCTACGTTGCCGACCGCAAGAAGATATCCTCCCTGGTAAGGGCCTCCAAGGTTGCTGACTATTCGGACAAAGATGTCGAGCGGCTCCTCCAGTCCTTCATTGCACCGGAAGAAGAAAAGAAGGAAGAAAAACCGCAGGTAAGGGTCGTCGGAGGTGATTTCTTCTCCCAGGCAGATTACGACAATGTCAAGAATTCGGGAGACGGCATATTTTCAAAGTTCGCGTTCCAGGCAAAAAAAGAACCGGCAAAGACGGAAGAAGAGTCTACCCTTTCGGACGTTTTCTGCACCGAAGCCCTCGCGGAAATCTATGCAGATCAAGGCTATCCCGAGCTCGCAAAACGCATTTATTCCAAACTAATTTTGGTTAATCCGGAAAAAAATACTTACTTTGCAGCCCTTATCGAAAAATTGAAATAAAAAGTTAGATAATATGACAACATTTCTTGCGATTCTTGTAGTTATCGCTTCAATCCTTCTCACCGTTGTCGTCCTTCTCCAAAGCGGAAAGGATGGTGGTCTTGCTACGAACTTCACAGCAGCCAACCAGGCTTTTGGCGTTCGTCAGGCAGCCAACGGTCTTGAAAAAGTCACATGGATTCTTGTTTCGTTCATCCTCGTAGTCGCTATCGCCAGCACCCTCACTCTTACCCACAGCTCGACAGAAGCAAGCCAGGATGTCCTTTCTACTGAGATTCTCAACCAAACTACCGAAGAGGCCCCTGCATTCCCTACCGCTATTCCTCAGGTAGATCCTTCTGCAGAGACTCCCGGAAACTAATCTGACAAATTGTCAGCATTCCACCTGTCGGAATGCCCTTTGATATATAGCCGTTTGTCCATCAGGGCAGACGGCTATTACTCGTAGTCCCTGGTCCCTGTGCCCATGGCCACAGGTTCAGGATGGTAATAATAGAAAAAAACGGACAGCCGGACAAAGACAATAAAATAAGTAATAATGGAGGATAAAGATATGAACGAAAACAATAAAAACAGCTTCCTTGAGAGATTCGCTATAAACCTCAACGAGAGAGCCCTCAGCGGAAAACTCGACCCCGTCATTGGGAGAGACGATGAAATCAGACGAGTCCTTCAGATCCTGTCTAGAAGGACCAAGAACAACCCTATCTTGGTTGGAGAGCCAGGCGTCGGAAAAACAGCCATCTCTGAAGGAATCGCCCAGAAAATAGTCAACGGGCAGGTCCCAGAGAATCTTAAATCCAAAAAAGTCTACTCCCTCGACATGGGTGCACTCATTGCCGGCGCAAAATATCAGGGAGAATTCGAAGAAAGACTCAAAGGAGTCGTCAAAGAAGTCGTAGATAGCGATGGAGAAATCATACTATTCATAGATGAAATCCACACTCTCGTCGGCGCCGGCAGAACATCCGGCGCGATGGATGCCTCCAACATCCTCAAACCGGCTCTCGCAAGGGGCGAACTAAGGACAATTGGATCGACAACCCTTGATGAATACCAGAAATACTTCGAAACCGACAAAGCCCTTGAAAGGCGTTTCCAAATGGTCATGGTCGATGAGCCTTCCCCGGCCGAGTCAATCTCGATCTTGAGGGGCTTGAAAGAGAAATATGAAAACCACCACCGTGTCCGCATCGAGGACGATGCCCTTATTGCAGCAGTCAACCTCTCGCACCGTTACATTACCAATCGATTCCTTCCGGACAAGGCTATCGACCTCGTTGACGAAGCCGCTTCGAAGCTTCGCCTGGAGATGAATTCAGTCCCCGAGCCAATAGACGACCTCAATAGCCGCATCCGCCAGCTGGAAATAGAAAAAGAAGCGATAAAAAGAGAGGGGGTCACCGCTAAAATGGAAAAGATAGAGGCCGAACTCGCGAATCTCACAAAGGAGAGAGAAGGCCTCATGGAGAGATGGAACGAAGAAAAGACCATACTTACCAATCTCCAGACCGCCCGCCAACAGATTGATGACTACAAGATAGAGGCGCAGGCTGCGGAGAGAGCCGGCAACTACGGAAAGGTGGCAGAGCTTCGTTATGGAAAAATGGCGGAGGCTCAGAAGAAGATAGACGAACTTACGGCAAAGCGGCAGGCTATCACAGAACCAATTATTACTGAGGCGGTTACTCCGGAGGACATAGCCGAAGTAGTAGCCAAATGGACTGGCATCCCTGTAAAGAGAATGCTGGAAAGCGAGAAGGACAAACTGCTCAGGATGGAGTCTGAACTCCATAAAAGAGTGGTCGGACAGGATGAGGCCATAAGGGCCGTATCTGATGCAGTCCGCCGTAACAGGGCCGGTCTTTCAAATGAAAAAAGGCCTATCGGATCCTTCCTTTTCATGGGAACGACAGGAGTTGGCAAGACCGAACTCGCAAAGGCCCTCGCCGAATTCCTTTTCAATGATGAGAACATGATGACCCGTATCGACATGAGCGAGTACCAGGAGAGACATACCGTGTCAAGACTCGTTGGAGCCCCTCCGGGATATGTGGGTTATGATGAGGGCGGTCAGCTGACTGAGGCCGTGAGAAGAAAGCCCTATTCGGTGGTTCTTCTTGACGAGATAGAAAAAGCCCATCCAGATGTGTTCAATGTGCTTTTGCAGGTCCTCGACGATGGCCGGCTGACAGACAATAAAGGGCGTACTGTTGATTTCAAGAACACTATTCTCATTATGACCTCGAACGCCGGGGCCGATATAATCCAGAGCTACATGGAGCATCTGCCAGAAGTGTCAGGAGTTGACATTCAAGCTCTTGCCAAACGGCGCGAGATGCTTGATGAGTGCAAAGGGAAAGTAGTCGATGTCCTCAAGATGACCGTCAGACCAGAATTCCTCAATAGGATTGACGAGATAATCATGTTCGACCCTCTGACAAAGGCCGACATAAGGGAAATACTTCATATTCAGGAGGAAGAACTTCGAAAGAAACTCTCCGAGAACGGTATCTCCGTCGATTTTTCACCCGCCTTCGAGAACTGGATGGTCGAGCATGGGTATGAGCCTTCATACGGTGCCCGTCCAGTGAAAAGGCTCATGCAGAGAGAGCTCGTGAATACTCTAGCCAAGAGCATCCTCGACGGAACTGTCCGTAAGGATTCCCGCATTGTCGTCGACTCGGTCGGAGGCGAGGTGATGCTGAGAAACGCTTGATAATATGCTTTTTATTCTTTCTTTCCGGCCTTCTTCGAGAGAAGGAGAAGGCCGAGGAAAGTAAGGCCAGCGTTCAAGAGAAGGAGTTCATAGCTAAACTTGTATCCGCCAAACCAGCGCTCTGAATTCAGGTGCAAAACAAGGCAGATAAGAGGCGAGACGATGGCGACAATGGGGACGTAACGGTCGCGAACGTACCTTTTTGTAAGTATGCCGAAGGCGAACATGCCGAGAATTGGTCCGTAAGTATAACTTGCAAGCTTGTAGACCGCGTCAATAGTACTGGTGTTATTGACGGCCTCTATAACTATAATTACTAGTGCCATTCCGAGTGCCATACAGATATGGACAATCTTCCTCGTTTTATTGACCTGTTCCTCACTCTTACCCGATGTCCCGAGGATATCCAGAGTGAAAGAAGTGGTAAGGGAAGTGAGCGCCGATCCTCCTGCTCCGTAAGCGGCTGCGACAAGCCCGATAATAAAGAGCACTCCTGTCACTGAAGGAAGGATTCCGCTTGTGGCGACGGCCGGGAAAAGGTTGTCGCCTTTTTCCATGATGCCGTTAGCTTCAGCGAAAATATACATCAGTACACCGAGGCAAAGGAAGAGGAAGATGACGACTGTCTGAAGTACCGAGCTGACTATCAAGTTCTTCTGCGAATCCTTGTAGTTCTTGCTGGTAAGGGTCCTTTGCATCATGTCCTGATCGAGGCCCGTAGTGGCGATGACAGTGAAAAGACCGCCGAGGAACTGCTTCCAGAAGTACTGCGGATGGTTGATGTCATCGAAATAAAACACCCTCGACATGCTGCTGCCTTTGATAGTCGAGACCACTCCGGAGAAATCAAGGCCTAGATTCTTCGCAATAAAAACAATGCATAGAATGACGGAGACCACCATACATACTGTCTTAAGAGTATCTGTCCATATTACGGAGCGGACACCGTTACGGTATGTATAAATAAGCACAATTGCAACCGAGATGAGCACGTTGAGCCAGAAGGGAAGGCCGAGCGGCGAGAAAACGAGAAGCTGGAGAGTCAAGCACACCAGAAAGAGTCTCACCGAGGCCCCGAGCATCTTTGAAATGAAGAAAAACCATGCACCGGTCTTGTATGAGGAGACCCCCAATCTTGCGTCAAGATACTGATAGATGGAGACAACATTGAGCTTGAAATAAAGGGGTGTGAGCACATAAGCGATCACAAGGTATCCGGCCATGAACCCAAAACACATCTGGATGTATCCCAGACCACTTGTCGCCACCATCCCCGGAACGGAAACAAAGGTAACTCCTGACATACATGCTCCAATCATCGCAATTGCGACAAGCCACCATGAAGACTTTCTCCCCCCGAAAAAATCGTTTCCGCTACCTCCGCGGCCGGAAAGCCAGGAGACGAAATACATCAGAGCAAAATAAGCAAGGATAGAGATAATGATGGCAACAGGGCTCATGGTCTAGAAATATTTTTTCTCTTGCCGATAGAGGGCGATAAAAATGAAAATCAGTATTGTAAAGGTCCACAAGGACGATCCGCCATAACTCAGGAGGGGCAGCGGAATGCCTATTACAGGCATAATTCCGACAGTCATTCCGATATTAATGAAAAGGTGCATGAAGATACACGCAGCAACGCAGTAGCCATAAATTCTTGTAAATGACTCGCGACTTCGGTCAGCATCGTACATCAGCCTTGCTATCAAGAAGACATACAGGAGTATTACAATAAGGCATCCGACGAACCCCCATTCCTCTCCTACCGTACAGAAGATAAAATCCGTACTCTGTTCGGGGACGAAGCCGTATGCTGTCTGGGTGCCTTGGAGATAGCCCTTGCCGAGAAGGCCGCCCGAGCCGATGGCAATCTTTGATTGGTTGACGTTGTAGCCCACTCCGGCAGGGTCCTCTTTCATTCCGAGAAGCACCTCTATCCTCTTTCTTTGATGGTCCTGAAGGACATCTTCGAAGATGAAGTCCGTGGAGAAAATAAGAACGAGCCCAGCTATCAGGGTTGCAACCGAGAGCCCAAGGAAGGTCCGCCTCTGTCGGAAAGCCTTGATTGAAAAATATATAACTGCGCCAAAACAAAAAGCCAAAATAAAATACAAGGGCTTTATCAGTGGAATGAATGACCAGAAATAGTGGCGATTTTCTCCCTCCATTGGGATGTAAGGGAGAGCGTTAAAGGTGGTGGTCTTAACCTGAGCGGCGGTAGCAATCATATTCCATAGCCATGGAATCAAGGAAAGGACAAGGATAATCCCTGTGCCGAGGAGAATCCATTTCCAGAAATGTCTCTTTGCTTGAAAAGCATTGGATATACATAGAAGGGCGAGCAAGATCACTATGGATGCGTAAGGACTTACTTTAAGCGTTGTAATAAAAAGAAGGATTACAAGGCCGATAAGGGCAAGGAACCATCCCGAGAGCCCTTCCCTATAGAGAACGAAAATAAAGCCCACATAGACAAGGGCGGACCCTGTCTCTTTTTCACCGAGAATGATCAGCATTGGAAGGCCGATAATTACCGCCGTCAAAAGGAAGTCCTTGAACTTGCTGATTTTGTAATTGGTCTGGCTCATTACCATCGATAGCAGGAGCGAGGTCGTGATTTTTGAAATCTCGGCCGGCTGAAAACTTACAGGTCCGAACTGGAACCATGATCTCGACCCCTTTACCTCCGTGCCGAGAAAGATAACAGCGACAAGGAGGAAGACCACACCGACATAGAACCAGACCGAGAACCCCTCCCACCATCGAGGAGGAATGACGAAGATAATCATAAGCGCGAGGATGAATGCCGTAGCAATCCAGACAGCCTGCTTACCGCTTCTCACTTCGAAGTCAAAAATCGACGCCGGTTCCGAGGAATGAATTGAGGCATAGATGTTTATCCAGCCTATGAGGACAAGAAGCAGATAAGTGATTATGAGCTTCAAATCAAGGGACTGGCCTAGACCACGTTGTGTATTGTTCTCAAGAATCATCTCGTCCTGACATTAACCATAGTGTTACCTTCCCTCATCCTCTTTTCGAGGTCTGCTCTTTTAACTTCTCCATTCAGGTATTTCTCAACCATGAGAGAAGCCAGAGGACATGCCCAAGTCGCCCCGAAACCGCCGTTCTCTATGAACGCCGCCACCGCTATTTTTGGATCGTCCTTCGGAGCAAAACAGATAAACACGGAATGGTCTTTGCCGCGTGGGTTCTGGGCCGTTCCTGTTTTTCCGCATATGTCAAGTCCGTCCACCGCGGCAATACTGGCCGTTCCTCCGGAGCCAAATCCGCTATTGACGGCCCTCCACATGCCTTTTACCACCTTTGGAAAGTGGAGAGTATCGACCATCGTATATTGTTTCTCATAGAAACGGTCTTCGATCTCGACACCCTCGGAAGCCTTTACGATATGGGGAATATAGTAGTGTCCCCTGTTTGCTATGGTTGCGCAGAAATTGGCAAGATGAAGCGGAGTCGCCAAAATTTCTCCCTGTCCGATTGAGAGAGAAATCACTGTCGTAGAGTTCCAGTGCCCCTTCCCATAAGCCCTGTTATAGGTCTTTCCTGTCGGGATGCCGCCGCTTAGCTCCGCCGGGAAGTCGCTCCCCAGTTTCCGTCCGAACCCGAAGCTCAGGACCATATTGTGCCAGTTGTCGAGGGCCTCTTCGACGTTGTCGTATTTCTTGTTATCAAGAATATTTTTCAGCACATAGCAGTAATAGGCGTTACAGGACATCATTATGGATTCTTCCATATTGAGCGGGGAGCGGTGGTTGTGACAACCAAGTTTCCTCCCGGCACCGAAATGGTATCCAGCGCTGCATGGGTACATGTAAGAAGGTTGCAAAACGCCCTCCTGAAGGCCTATGAGGCCATTTACGAGCTTGAACACGGAGCCTGGAGGATAGGACGCCTGAACGGCCCTGTTGTACATCGGCTTGTATGGGTTCTTGGAGATTTCCCCATAATATTTGCCGATATCCGCAAGCTGGTCGACATCGATGCCGGGACTTGAAACAAGGGCAAGAATCTCCCCTGTCGACGGCTCGATTGCAACTATGCTGCCGACTTTATTTCTCATAAGCTCCTGCCCATATTGCTGGAGATCAGCATCAATGGTCGTCACTATGTCATGACCAGGGACAGCCTCAACATCATCGGCCCCTCCGTTATAGGGCTCCTCTATCTGATTGTGGGAATTTCTCAGATAGATATGATATCCCTTTTCTCCGCGAAGATCCTTTTCCCTTGCTGCTTCAATACCCGTTTTCCCGGCATAATCTCCCCTCCTGTACTCCTCAGGGTGTTTGTCCAAAAAAGCCTGGTCGACTTCGGAGACGTATCCGAGAAGGTTGCCTCCGGCATTCACTGGATAGTCTCGAATCGATCTGGACTGGCCCTTGAATCCCGGAAACATGTATTTTACTTCATCGAATCTCATGTAGGTCTCGACCGAGATCTGCTTGAGCATCACAACAGACTGGAAGCCGATCTTTCTCTTGTTGGCGCTGTATTCGGCCATCTTTTCCCTTATCGTCTCTACAGGGACCTCCAGAACATGGGCCAGGGCAACAGTATCGAAAGGCTGGACCTCGCGGGGGGTCACCAGGATATCATAGGCGACTTTGTTTCCGACGAGAATCTTTCCATTGCGGTCGTATATCGCACCTCTTGTCGGATAGATAATCTCATAGACCATAGAGTTATTGGAAGCATCCCTCTTGTAGCGGTCATTTATGATTTGGATATAGAATATCCGGCCGAGGAGCAAAGCCGCAGCAACAAGAAGCCCAATAAGGAGTTTTGTTCGTCTGGATTTGTCCATGGAGCTATTTCCTCGAATCAGGGGATAGTGTATCTACAAGAAGGAGGGCGACAAGATATCCCATGGCAAGAGATGCGCCAAAACGGGCCGCGTTGAACCAGAATGGTCTTGTCCCCGCTCCGTCGGCGGCAATGTAAATAAAGAGAAACAGGGCCTGGACCAGAAGAATGGCCATTGAGACCTCTCCGATGCCGTTTTTCCTTATAGAGAAATCCTCTCCTCTCGATATGAGATCCTCTCCAAACACAAAGCCTATGAGAGTCTTTCTGACGAATGCGACAGGAACGAGGGCAAGGGCGTTAATTCCTATGAGTCCTTCGGCGAGGAAATCTACAGAAAGTCCTGTGGCGAAGGCAATAAGCATCGCTGCAATCGTAGAAATCCTAAGAGGAAGACAAAGAATCATCACCGGAAGGATGCTGAGAGTAATATACGGAGTCACATGGAAGTAGTTGCACAGGAGAATCTGCGCCACTACAAGAAGGATGTAGACCAGGGTAGAGTAGGATTTTCTCATTGTTCAAGAGCCTCCATCTCTTCCATTTCGGTATTATACACTACCGTCACGAATCTCAGGGCTGTAAAGTCCTGAAACAGAGATATCTTTATCTCATTGGTCGCTCCGTTTACAATCTTCGAGTCGCCTGCAACGCCGAGCGGGATGTCCGCCGGAAAGATGGACGAATAGCCGCTGGTGTAGACCGTGTCTCCCTTCTCGTATTTATACAGGAGGGGGATTTCTTTCAGTATGGCGCCATTGGTCTTTTTGCCATCCCATGAAAGCGGACCAACGGCTCCCTCTCCGCCGAGTCTGGCGCTGATACTGACATCCGTGTTCATGAAAGTCAGGGCATAGGACATGTGCTTCTCGACAGCGTCTATGATGCCGACTACGCCTTTCGAGGTAATTATTCCCGACCGGACAGAGACACCGTCCTCATAGCCCTTGTTTATAATCATGTAGTTATGCTGCTTATTGCGGCTGACTTTGATTACCTCTGCCGGGGTATATGTAAATCCTCTGACCTTTACGAAATTACTATCCTTCGATGCCGTGACAAGAGAATACTTTCCGAGCTGCTCGCTGAGGCGGAAATTCTCCTCGGCGAGGGCCTCATTCTGCTTTTTCAGCGAGAAATAGTATTTTACCGTTTCACTACCGCCCCAGAAGATACTCATCACTTTATGGGCGCCCTTAGAGACCCAGATCCCCTGAAGCGCCGAGTTGTTCCTCAGCATATTGAGCGCAGCAACCTCCAGAAAAATGAAGATTGCTGCTGCTATTATGGTTGGTATCAGCTTGCGGTCTTTCGGCATTACCTCATCAGGAACGAGTAGTTATCAGTGTTCTTGAGAGCAATGCAGGTACCTCTTGCTACTGCACGGAGAGGGTCTTCCGAAACATGGAAGGGGATGTTGACCTTTTCGGAGAGACGTTTGTCAAGGCCCCTGAGCTGGGCACCGCCGCCGGAAAGCCAGATTCCGTTCTCGACGATGTCGGAGTAGAGCTCCGGAGGAGTCTGCTCGAGGACATGGAGAATAGAGGCTTCAATCCTCGCGACAGATTTATCGAGGCAGTGGGCTATCTCATGGTAGGTGATGGTCGCCTCTACCGGGTGGGCAGTCATGAGGTTCGGTCCCCTTACGACAAAAGGCTCCGGTTCCTCATCGAGGTCGGGAATGACCGATCCGACAGCGATCTTTATCTTTTCAGCCGTCGTCTCTCCCGCCTTGATATTGTGCTGCTGGCGGAGATATGTTTGTATATCGCTTGTAAACACGTCTCCTGCAACTCGGATGCTGTCCTGCTGGACAATACCGCCGAGGGAAATAACGGCGATTTCAGTCGTTCCGCCTCCTATGTCGACGACCATATTGCCCTTAGGAGCCTCGACATCGAGGCCGATACCGAGGGCTGCCGCCATCGGCTCATAGATAAGATAGACATCACGGCCTCCGGCGTGCTCAGAAGAGTCACGGACGGCCCTGATCTCGACTTCAGTAGATCCCGAAGGGATACCGACAACTATTTTGAGGTTGGGGGCGAAGAGGCTTTTGCGCTTTGCGTTGACTTCGCGTATAAAGCCCCTTATCATCATCTCTGCCGCCTGGAAGTCTGCGATAACTCCGTCACGGAGCGGACGCACGGTCTTTATGCCCGGGTTGGTCCTCTCATGCATGAGCTTTGCCTTCTGTCCGATAGCGATGCACTTGTTGGTATGATTGTCGATCGCTACTATACTCGGCTGGTCAAGGGCGATCTTGTCATTCTGGAAAATGACGGTATTCGCGGTTCCGAGGTCAATAGCGAGCTCTTGTGTCAGAAAATTAAATGCCATATTTTTATTCGGTTTGGGTCAATAACGATATATGGCTCAAATTTACGAAAAAAAACTTATATTCGCGTATAATATCAAACTATGCAGAGAAAAATTTTTCTTGTTCTCACAGCGGGCGGCCATGGAACGCGCATGGGTGGTGCTATCCCAAAACAGTTCCTCTCCATCGGAGGCAAAGCAGTGCTGCATCTTACCATGGAGAGGTTTATTGATGCCTGCCCCGGAATCACTATAGTGACAGTCCTTCCGAAGGAGCATTTCCAATGGTGGAAACAATATTGCGAGACCCATAACTTCCATTATCCCCAGACCCTTGTTGCCGGAGGCATCACAAGGTTCCATTCGGTGAAAAATGCTCTCTCGAGGATTCCTGACGGAGCCTTGGTTGCCGTCCATGACGGAGTACGCCCATTCATATCCAAGGAGCTGATACAGAAGATGTTCCAAAAGATGGAGGAGGTTCGCGCCCTCATTCCTGTGCTGCCGCAGACAGATACTCTGAAAGTGCTTGACAAGGACAGGGAGACCGGCGTTCTGTCGACAACGGACGAGTCTCTGGACAGAAGCCGCGTCTTCGGAGCCCAGACGCCGCAGATATTCTATTCAGAAGACCTTAAAGAAGCATACTCCGAACCCTTTGATCCCCTTTTCACCGACGACGCTTCTGTCGCCCAAAGACACAAAATACCTCTCTCCTATATCGAGGGAGAGAGGCTCAATATCAAAATAACTACTCCTGAGGACCTCGCCATTGGCGAGAGCATACTTAAGCTTTCTTAGAAGCGTTTTTATACTCTTTTACCCAGACCTGACGCTCGATAGGCTCATCAAGGGATATCATCGTCTCCGTTGACTGGATATAGGGAATCTTCTGGATAGTGGTAAGAAGGATTTCCATCAGATGATCATTGTCGAAGCAGTAAACTTTCGACAAGATTGCATACTTGCCGGTAACGAAGTGACATTCAACTATTTCTGGTATCTTCTTTAGGTTAGCTATGACCTCCTGATACTTACCCGCTTCTGATAGAGAAATACTTATAAATGCGCAGACGTTGAGGCCGAGGGCTTGAGGCTTTACGAGGAGCCGTGAGCCTGTAATTACCCCATTTGCCTCAAGTTTTTTAACTCTCTGGTGGATCGCCGCTCCGGAAACGCCGCACTCGCGCGCTATCTCAAGGAAAGGCATTCTAGCATTTTTAACGAGGAAGGAAAGAATCTTCTGATCGGTTTGGTCAATGTGGTAAGATGCCATATGTCGCTTATAATTTTATACGATTAATGGCACAAAGATAATAAATTATTTTAATTCTACTATATTCTTTTACCCCGAGGACGTTTTTTCGTTGCTGATGTTGGTGTCGAAGATGATATAATTTCCTTACAATCAGCTTCAGAAAGACGAGTGGCATCTTTCCCCCTAGGTATCTTATAATTCAAACCTCCCGCTTTAATATAAGGTCCATATAGGCCTCTCAATACCTTAATATTACCTCCATCAAACTCGGAAATCACCTCCTGTGAAGGCTTTTGGGATTCATCTATGGAGACAATCTCCTTACATTTTTCAATAGTTATCGTAAGGGGGTCGTTACCGCGAGGAAGCTTATAGTTTTTGTCCCCGTATTTAAGGTATGGACCATATTTACCCTTAAGGGCAACAACATCCACCCCGTCAATCTGACCAACCGTCCTTGGAAGTGCGAAGAGTTTCAAAGCATCTTCGAGGGTGATGTTCTCGATGAGTTGACCTTTTCCGAGAGATGCGAAGACTTTCTTGTCGCCCTCGCCTTTCTGAACATAGGGCCCCCACTGGCCATACTTTGCAACTATTGTCTCTCCGGTGGCGGGGTCTTTCCCAATCTCCCGTGTCACCCTTGCATAATCCTTGCTCGAAAGGACTTCACTTACTCTTTTATGGAAGGGTGCGTAGAAGTCGGAAATGGCTGAGTTCCAGACAACTTCTCCACTTGCTATCTCGTCAAATTCCTTCTCGACCGAAGCCGTGAAATCATAATCGAGGATGTCTGGGAAATTCTTCTGAAGGAAATCGGTCACGATGACTCCTATTTCCTGAGGAATCAACCGGCCTTTCTCGGCTCCGACTGTCTCTGTCTTCTCTTTTGACGATATCTTGCCTCCCGAAAGAGTGAAGTTTTCGACGGGAACCTTTCTGCCTTCTTTGTCTCCGATGACAATATAGTCACGATGCTTTATTGTCTCAATGGTCGGAGCGTATGTAGAAGGACGTCCTATTCCGAGCTCATCGAGTTTCTTAATAAGGGTGCCTTCAGAATAACGAGGAGGAGCCGAGGTAAACTTCGCCTCTGCGACAATTGACCTGTCGCGAAGGATTTCCCCTTCGCCAAGAGCAGGCAGCACTACCATGTCAGAAGGAGCGTCCTCACTTCCCGAATAGACTTTCAGGAAACCGTCAAACAGCACTTCATTGGCATTTGCGACGTATTTTTCTAGTCTCTTATCAGAAGAGATTTTTATAGTAGTGGCAAGGATTTTCGCTTCGACCATCTGGGAGGCTATAGTCCTTTTCCAAATGAGGTCGTAAAGTTTCTTTTCCTGGGCAGAGCCTTCAATAGATGGATTTCCGGGATATGTCGGCCTTATTGCTTCATGGGCTTCCTGCGCCCCCTTCGACTTTGTCTTAAACTGCCTCGGGCGGGAATATTCTTCCCCGAAGGATTCCGTAATGAACTTCTTTGCAGCTCCGAGAGCGAGGCTTGAAAGGTTGGTCGAGTCTGTTCTCATATATGTGATGAGACCTTTTTCATAAAGAGACTGGGCCACCTTCATCGTCGTACTGACGGGGAAGTGGAGACGTCTTGCCGCCTCCTGCTGGAGAGTAGAGGTAGTGAAAGGACTTGCAGGCATGCGGGAGGCTTCTTTCTTTTCGACGCTACTCACAGCGTATGTCGCCCCGATGCTGTCCTCAAGAAAATTCCGAGCACCTTCTTTGGTGTCAAACCGTGTCTCCAAAGTTGCTTTAAACGGAGTACTCCCCACGAGGAATGTGCCTTCAACACGGTAATAAGCCTCATTCTTGAAGGCCATGATTTCCTTCTCCCTGTCAACGATAAGGCGGAGGGCAACGCTCTGGACCCGGCCTGCTGAAAGCTTGGGTTGGACCTTCCTCCAAAGGATAGGGGATAGCTCAAATCCGACCAGACGGTCGAGGACGCGGCGGGCCTGCTGGGCATCGACAAGATTCATGTCAATATCCCTCGGCTCCTTGATTGCGCTGAGTATGGCTTCTTTTGTAATCTCGTTGAAAACGATACGCTTCGTATTGTCCTTATTGAGCCCGAGAACATCGAAAAGATGCCATGCAATAGCTTCCCCTTCGCGATCTTCATCGGAGGCTAGCCAGATTGTGTCGGCTTTCCCGGCAAGAACCTTCAACTCGGCAACTATTTTCTTTTTGTCGTCGGGTATTACATATTCGGGACGGAAACCGTTATCTATATCAATCCCAAGTTTCTTTTCATCAAGGTCACGTATGTGGCCTTTACTCGCCTTGACAACGAAGTCATCACCGAGAAAATGCCGTATTTTATCGACCTTTCCGGGAGACTCAACGATTATCAGATTCTTTCCCTTCATAGTCTCTTCAAAATTTTTTGCAAAGTAAAGCCTTTTCGGGGAAATTTTCCAAATTTTTCTTCAAATTCACATCCGCTATTCACAGATTAACTTCTCAAACTCCTCCGGGGAGCAAAGGGCTGTATGTCTGAGTCTGCTTCGGTGGGTATAGACGGAACTTGGAGCACAATCCAGAAACTCGGCTATCTTCCCGCTGTCGGTGATGCCTAGTTTAATTACCGCAAGGATACGTAGAGCCGTGGGCAGCTCGTTCCCCTCACGGACAGTAAACCGGGCAGACTCTGGCAGAAGAGAGTTCACATGATTGACAAAATCCGGGAAAATGCCGAGGAACGTCTCGTCGAAAATGGAATAGAATTGCCCCGGATTTAGATTGTCTATTTCATTTTGACGCAATTTCTTCCGAAGGGCATCGATACCCTCTTCACGCAGGGTCACACGCAAATCATGCCGATACTCCTCTATCATGTGCCGATATCTGGAAGAAAGAAGGATATATCGGAATACATACCCCTCCTTGATCTTTCCTGCTTCTTCCAGACGCTGGTTCATTGTCTGGATCTTTGATGCTGTCTCCCTAATTTTACTTGATTGATTAAGCGTTTTTAGCCAAAGGGCGAAAATTATACCCGTAAGGATGCTTAGAAGGAAAATAATGCCGATGATAATCATCTTTTGTCGCTTCTCGCGGAAGAGCGCAGCCCGGACAATATTAAGCTGCGAATTTGCTGAATTAATAATCCATGTATTGTAGTGGCTATCCAGTTCACTTTCGAGGGCGGCTTGGCTATAGGAAAGCGCCCTAGAGAGCTGCCTATCTGCGAAAAGCATCATAGAAAGTTCATACAAAGAAAGGTGCTCACCGGAAGGGTGCCTGATGTTGCTGATGGCCCCCTCTGCGAACCAATATTCGGTTTGTTCCCGATCTCCTGCGGCTTCATAAGCCTTCGCAAGGCTATAACAAGCATGTGCCCTTCTTCCCATCGGAGCCGTTTCCACAAGGTTAATCAGTATGGGAATGGCCTTCTCCGGATGTCCGTCTTCGTACATTTGAATGGCCGGCCTACGGACAGCTTCGAAGGGATCTTCAACGGAATGCGAAATATACCTGCTCCGGGTTTCATATCTTTGCCGGATACTACTTTCACGAGTCTCTTGCGGTAGAGTTTCGTCAATTGCCTCTGTGGCGTAAAGTAGCAGGACAGTCTCAAAATAGCGGCTCATCTCAACTTCGTCCAGGGCTGCTGTATCAATCTGCGCCAAGAGCTTCCGTACTGCCGGGTAATTACGGGCGGAAATATTAACCGATGCCTCTTCCAGTCGGCTAATAAAGGCCTCATGCGTTTTTTCTCCAGAAAGATTCTCCATAAGACGAACGTAGAATAGAGCTGAATCCATCTGAATATTTTTATAAATAGAATAAATTCCATAAGCCGCTTCCCAGCGTACGGAGTCAGTGTCAGCGATCTGTAGTTGTTGTTTAAGAGGAAATGCTCCTTCTTCATATTCGGCAATATACTCTTTTTGGTGCTCCAGAATTTTGTCCAGTTCGGAAAGTTTTTCTCTAAGCGAAGATTGTCTGCAGGCAGATACGCCTATCAACATCAAGGTGAGAAGAAAGCATAGGCTATTTCTGAAATACTTCATGTCTCAAAGATTTATTTTGGACAAAAGTACGAATTTTGAATTTTGAAAACAACCTTTATATTTCTTGAAAACTATTGTTGAATATCAAAGAGTTAGTAAATTAATATCTTGATATAGACCTTGATATTTGCCATATATGCTTGTATCAGCCACTTAGATGGATTACTTTTGTATTACCACATGAATACAACAAGCATTAAACCAATCCTTCTACTTTTTTTATCGGCCTTTGTGGCTCTCACTTCCCCTGCGGAGGAGAGGAGTAAGACTGGAATTGGCTTTGGTCCGCTTCCAAGACTCGGCTTCGATGCAGACAATGGTTTCTTTGCCGGCTTGCAATTGAGCATTAATGACTACAAGGACGGAACCAGTTTCCCTAATCCCTACAACAGCAGCTACCTTGATGTCAGCTATTATCAGAAGGGTATTTTCAATCTTATTCTTTCGCACGACAACAGAACTCTTCTGCCAGGAGTGCGTCTTTGTGCGGCTATACAGTATTGTGACGATAATTTCTACAATTTCTATGGCCTGAACGGCTATCAATCAAATTATTCCCCCTATTTGTTTGAATTCGGCCGTATTTCAGGAGGAGCTGAGGCTTCCGGTTTTTACGGCTCCCATCATACATTTGTCAATACCAAACTTGATGCTGTCGGGAGAATCACCTCCTCGCTGAGCTGGGAGGGCGGTTATCACCTGGTTTGGGTCCGGTATGGCGCTCCTGCGGACGAGGGGGAGGGCTATTATGGAGGCAATAATTTTCTTTATACATTATATGGTAAATGGGGTATTATTCCCTTTTCTGAACTCAAAGGAGGTATAAATTCTGAACTTCGCGTAGGTCTTGTCTTTGACACACGCGACGGTGAGGCTTGTCCCACAAAGGGTATTTGGGCTGAGGCTCACCTTATTGCAGCCCCGAAGTTTCTTGGAACCAGTGTACCCTACGGAAAATTCTGTTTGAACTGGCGCCACTTTGTTCCATTATACGGGGATCGTCTTATTTTCGCTTATCGGCTTGTCTACCAAGGTTTCTTCAATGAAGATGCCCCCTGGTACATCATGCCTTACTATACTGTGGTCGGGCCGCAGTTCGACCGCGACGGCATAGGTGGCTTCAGGACCTTAAGAGGCATTATGCTAAATCGCATTCAGGGACTTCACTCTGCTTTTTTCAATTCGGAGTTCCGTTGGCGTTTTCTTGATTTCAGGGTTTTGAACCAGAATCTGTCCTTAAGCCTGAATTCCTTTTTTGAAGGAGGCCAGGTTGTCAAACCCTATGATTTATCGTATGGATCTCATGCTCCTGCTACTGCCACTCCCGAAGAAAAGGATCTTTATGCACGTTACATTGATACCTCTGCTCCGGACAGACTTCATATCAGTGCGGGAGGAGGCCTTCGTTTTATCTTCAACCAAAATTTCATCATCGCCCTTGAATGGGGGAAAGCTTTGAATTGCACAGATTCACGCTTTACCAATAAATACCAGGATGGAGGGCGTAAAGGAGCTTTCTATTTCAATACTGGATATACTTTTTAATCAACATTAATATCGATTTTTATGAAAAAAACCTTCCTGTCTTTGTTGCTTGCGCTAGCGGTTATTCTGCCAGCGTATGCACAACGTACCTTGACTGGAACGATTTCCGATGCGAGCGGCGAGCCGCTTCCCGGAGCTGCAATCAAGGTGGTTGGGTCTCAGGCCGGTTTCATTACGGATGTAAACGGCCGTTATGAAATCCAGGGGGTAAAGTTCCCAGTTAAAGTCGTTATCTCATATATCGGCTACGCGGACACGGAACTCGACCTCACGGGTAATGAACCTACCCCATATAGAATCATCCTCGATAACTCCAAGAACCTGCTTGACGAGGTCGTCGTAGTGGGTTTCGGCACACAGAAAAAGAGCACTCTTTCCGGTTCTGTGGGAGTTGTGGATGGATCTACTCTCAACCAGCGACCTGTGGTATCTGCGGCTAATGCTCTTCAGGGAGCAGATCCGTCAGTTTATATCACAACAAGCAATGGCGGTCCGAATAGTAGCGCATCCATCAACATCCGTGGAAGTCTTTCACTTAATGGCGGAAGTCCGCTTGTATTGATTGATGGTGTGGAAGGAGATCTCGGCATGCTTAATCCCAATGACATTGAATCTGTCTCTATCCTAAAGGATGCTTCCACCTGTGCAATCTATGGAGCTAAAGCTTCTGCGGGAGTCGTCTTGGTTACCACAAAGCAGGGATCTACCGGAAAGGCTCAGATTACTTATGGATTCCGTCAGGGATGGATTCAGCCGACGACAGATATGGATATGATCACAACCGGTTATGACCATATTTCCCTTATCAACTATTTCCAGCAGCATTCTTTCCACAGTTCCCGACTTAACGAGTATGATTATACTGTCGCGAACGGCGAGATTCTCAAGCTTTTCGAGCGCCGCAACGATGTTACTGAGAATCCTGACCGCCCATGGGTAGAAGTAGGGGATGACGGATACTACCATTATTATGGTAACTTCGACTGGTTCAATTATTTCTACAATACGAACCGGCCTACTGCGGAGCATGATTTTTCCGTCTCGGGAGGCAACGACGGCGTGCGTTATTATGTTGGAGGCCGTTACTATGATGAAACCGGCCTTCTTTCCGGAGGTCTGAGTGATCACTACAAGAGCTACTCGTTCCGTAGCCGAATCACTGCAAAAGTCAACAAATATATCCGCTATTCCAACAATATCTCTTACGCCAAGAAGAATTATGCATGGCAGGGGAACTCCAGCATGGATTCGACCCTTGAAAATCTCTGGCGCTACGGGTCTCCGGCATTCAGTCCATATAACCCTGATGGAACGCTCGTTAACTATCCGATAGAGCTGTCCAATGCGGCGAAGACCAATATGATGGGAAACTATGCGACCCAGGCGCTGTCCGGAGCCAACCATAATAGCCGCGATGTTGGAAATTTCACAATGACTAATAAGGTGGAAATCTCCCCCTTCCATGGTTTCACCCTGACTGGCCAGTACGATTTCCGTCGTCTTGATTACTACTATGCGTATAGAACAGGAAAGTATTATTGGTCCAACCAGCCAGGCGTCGTCCACGAAATGCAGGGAACAACTGACTCTTACAGGGAAGACCGCAACTGGAGACAGGTCCATCTCGGTACGGTGACCGCCCAGTACGAAAACAACTGGGGCGGACATTATCTGAAAGTGCTCGGCGGCGCTCAGTATGAGGCTTCTCATACGACTAACCTCAACGTCAAAGGTGTCCCTATCCTTATCGCGGGCTACGATACCTTTGCCCTGATTGACCAAAGCAGCAATGAGGATGGTACGCCGAAGGCTTCATATGTTGTTGGAAATAGCACCTCTGAATATGCGACTCTCGGTTTCTTTGGCCGTCTGAACTATGATTGGAAAGGCCGTTATATCTTTGAGGCCAGTGCACGCTACGACGGAACATCCCGTTTCGGCGAGGCCCACCGCTGGGGTTTCTTCCCTTCAGCATCTCTTGCATGGAAATTCAGCGAAGAGCCCTTCTTCAAGGCGCTGAAACCGGTTATTTCCGACGGGAAACTTCGTCTATCAGCCGGTTCGCTCGGTAACCAGCAAGTTTCAAATTATTATTATATAGAGACCATTTCCATTGACAATACACAGGATTATACCTTCGACGGCAGCACCAAATCACGCTATGCATCGATATCTTCTCCTGTTTCAGGCAGCTTGACTTGGGAAACCGTAAATACATACGATGCGGGACTCGATCTATCCTTCTTCGACAAGCGGCTCAATTTTGTCGGCGATATTTATATCAGGGATACCAAGGACATGTTGACGGCATCTGTCGCACTTCCTGAAGTCTTTGGCGCCACTGAGCCAAAGGAGAATTGCGCTGACCTTAGGACACGCGGATGGGAATTCTCTCTCAGCTGGCACGACGGATTCCTTCTGGGAGGGAAACGTTTCAATTACAGCATCAGCGGTTTCCTGGGAGACAGGACCACTATCATCACGAAGTATTACAATCCGACCGGAACACTCAGCAGCCACTATGCAGGAGAAGAGCTTGGTACAATCTGGGGCTTCCGTTCCGGCGGACTGTTTGCCAGCGACGAGGAAGCGGCCCAATATACTTTCGATATCAACAGCCGTCAGTTCCAGCCTGGATACTATTATCCAGGTGGCGGTGTCTGCGTCGACGGGGCCGGAGCCAAAGCCGGAGACTTCAAACTTCTGGATATCGGAGGCGGTGAGAACGGCGAACCAGACAGAATTATCAGTAAGGGAAAGAATACTTTGGACGACCACGGTGACCTTGATATTATCGGTACGACTCAGCCTCATTTCAACTATTCTTTCCGTCTGGACTTCGACTGGAACGGATTTGACTTCTCTGCCTTTTTCCAGGGTATCGGTCATAAAGACTGGTTCCCGACTGGTGCTTATGGTGGCTATGCTTTCTGGGGGCCTTATTCTTCTACGAGTATTACTTTTATCCATAAACGTTTCATGGAGAATGTCTGGACACCGGAGAACCCGGGAGCTTATTTCCCGCGTCCCCGTGGATATTCTGCTTATACGTCAAATGACTATTACACAGGACTTGGTGTAACCAACGACTACTTCCTTCAGAACATTGGTTACCTTCGTTTCAAGAACCTCACCATCGGTTACACCCTTCCTTCCTCCCTCAGTGAGAAGATTGCTATCAAGAAACTTCGTATTTTCGCCAGTGGAGAAAACCTTTGGTACTGGTCGCCTCTCAAAAAGCACACGCTCCTGATCGATCCGGAGCTGGCTAGCGCTTCCGGTGTTGCAACAAGCAACACAGGTGTTGGGTATCTCTATCCAAGAACTCTTTCCGTTGGTGCAACCGTAACCTTCTAAAATGTCAATCGTTATGAAAAAGATATTATCTGTTGCAGCATTCTCCATCGCGGCGGTCCTTCTCCTCTCTTGCGAGAAAATTAATCAAGATCTGACCCGCCTTCCAATTGACGATATAAATCCGGATGCATATTTCTCTTCCGAATCGGAATGCCAGCTATGGCTCAACCGCTGTTATGCCAATTATCTGACTGTGCCCGTATCTTCCTGCCAATGGTGCTCGGACGATTGCGTCTCCAACAATATGTCCGGTTGGATGCTCGGAACCAGACTGGTCACTTCTGGCAATACGGGAGAGACCTATTGGGGCTGGGCTACAATGCGCCGCATCAACCTTTTCCTAGAGAATTCATCAAACTGCAAGGATGAGTCGGTACGTCTTCGTTATGAAGGAGAGGCCCGCTTTTTCCGAGCTCTCGGCTACTTCCTGAAAGTCCGTCATTTTGGCGATGTCCCCTTCTATGATCATGTTATTTCATCTACTGATACAACAGCCCTACGCCACCCAAGGGATCCCCGTGGCTATGTGATGCTCCAAATAATGAAGGATCTGGACTTCGCTGTCGAGCACCTGCCGGAAAAGGCAGATATCGCAAGGGTAACCAAATGGACTGCACTTGCCCTGAAAAGCCGTGCTGCTCTTTTTGAGGGCACCTGGCGCATCTATCACGCTGACGATGCATTCGCACCAAAGAACGATCCTTCGGAGTTTGACGGAAAGCCTGTTTCGCTGAGTGCCAGATATTTCCTGGAGCTGGCAGCCGATGCTGCAGAGCAGATCATAGATAAAGGTCCATACAGCATCTATTCCCGTGGTGATGAGCCCTACCGGACGCTCTTCAGTTCTGATGAGGCCATCCCGGAGGAGATAATACTGGCCAAAATCTACAATAACACGACGTCCGAGCTTAAGAATTTCGGACATAGCTTGCCATACAATTACGACCAGTACAATATCAGCGTCCCGAGAAGAATCATGAATATGTACCTTTGTAATGACGGCAGCCGCTTTACCGACAAGAGTGGGAATGAAACGATGTGGTTCCTCGACGAGGTTGCAAACCGAGATCCTCGTTTGAGCGAAACCTTCATGTGCCCGGGTTATAAGCTTGTTGATGCTACTACACTGACTCCCAACACCTTCTATAAGACTTATACTGGCTATAAGCCCATCAAGTTCGCCGCGAAGGAAGAGAACTCCATCATGGGTAAAGGCGTTTGCGACATGCCCGTTTTCCGCTACGCAGAGGTCCTTCTCAACTTTGCAGAGGCAAAAGCAGAGCTTGGAACCTTGACTCAGGCTGATCTTGACAAGTCAATCAACCAGCTTCGAGGAAGAGTCGGCATGCCGAAGCTCCGTGAGGGTGTAACTTTGGATCCTTATATGGCAAAATGCTATCCCTATAGCCGTATGACTGCCGGGAATCAGGCACTTGTCCTGGAAGTTCGCCGCGAGCGCATCGTCGAACTGATTTTCGAAGGTTTCCATCGTTATGACGTACTCCGCTGGCGCGAGGGAGACCAGCAGCGCAATGACCGCTATGATCTCTGCGGAGAGCGCGTCTCCGGGTATTTCGGAGTCTATGTCCCCGGTCCCGGTCTCTACGACATGGACGGAGACGGCGTGAACGACTTCGAAATCTATGTTTCCAACAAGACCTCCGGTCCCGAAATACCGGCAGCTAACGCCCGAAAACTCTCAGATCTGAATCTAGTCGATCCGGACGATCCAAATAATACGAATCCCATGAAGGGCTACATGACAGCTTATCGCAATGATGCTGCCTGCCAAAGCTGGGATGAGGGGAAAGACTATTTGTATCCGATTCCCCAGCCGCAAATCGATCTGACTCTAGGAGCATTGACCCAAAATCCCGGATGGGAACAATAATAAGATTGCAAGGTTATGAAAACAAATAAACTATTATTCGTTATAGCAACCATTTCCTCGCTTGTCGGCTGCCGGAAGGAAGTCGATCCAATCAACCCGTATATCCGGAACAATGGCGAGGAGTATCTTTCCGTCAGCGTCGATAAACTGGAATATCCCGGACGCGGCGGATCTCTTTCTTTCACTGTTGAGAGTACTTATGATGCTGTCCTCGAAGCGCCTGAGTGGATTACCCTCGCTTCTTCTGAGGTTCCCGGCGACGGAAGAACCTATACCATGACAGCTTTAGCTTCTGTAAATAATGTTGCTGGAGGATCTGACCGTGAGGGAACTATCGTTATAAAGACATCTTCTTTGGAGCGGACTATCACTGTCTCCCAGCCCTTTTATGAGAGGCCAGAGATTCCTGAGAGTATAGCCACGGCAGATGATCTCGTCTATTTCCTCGAGACCTGCGCTTCCGTCATTGAAGAGGGAGAGTCAATCGCTTTTTCTGCTGATATTGACATGGATGGAAGGAATTTCACCCCAGCTAGTGAGTTCAAGGGCATTCTTCAGGGGAATGGGTTCAAAATCAAGAACCTACACTCCTCTTCACCGCTGATTCTCCGAAACAGGGGCCTTATCGCCGGACTTCGTATCGACAGCAGCTGCTCTTACGAGATACCTTCCGGAGAAGCCGAGCAATATATCGGTCCATTTGCCGGTCAAAACTACGGCACTATTGACAGCTGTGAGAATGACGCCGACTTTAATGTGTCTGCAACTCGCTCAACAAAGCTCTACCTTGGCGGTATTGCTGGCTACCTATATGCAGAGGGCACTATTTCAGGATGTGTCAACCGTGGTGCTATCCACTATAGCCCCCAAAGCGCAACAGCAAACGCCTATTTTGGAGGAATGACCGGATATAGCTACGGTACAATCAAGAACAGCGAAAACTATGGTCCTATCAACTGTCTGCCGTCAGCCAATACGGGAGCCTATTTCATCGGAGGAATTGCTTCGCGTCAGGAAGATGGTTCCATTACCGGTTGCATCAACCACAAGGAAGCTGTTATCTCCACAAACAAAGAAGGGGCAAAGTCGTATATTGGCGGTATTGTCGGTTACGTTGAAGGAGCACCGGCAACTGGAAACAATCAGAGCTATGGTGATTTGGAAATTAATCTGAGCAAGGAGTCTTATGTAGGAGGCCTTCAGGGCTGGCAGGCGAAAGTCACAAGCGGAGATGCCACAGTATTTGAAGGCAGCATAGTCAACTGCAATATTTCTGCACAAACCAAGGCGACCGGGCAATATGGCAACAACCCTTGCAAGTCTGCCGGCTTAGTTACAGGCCGTTTCAGTGGACAGAGTGGCTATAGCACTCTCCATTATGGAACAGCAGACAAACCCATCCGAGTTGCTGGCTCAGTGACGTGTCTTGCAAGCAAAGTAAAGCAGATAGCTGCTCCAAAGGACTTTCAGGCTCTTCTCGATGGAGATGGTTCCAAGACAAGTGTCAATGGAGGTTCCATCCCCGAGGCAGACTATAACAATATCATTTATGAGGTTCACGGTGACGGCCAGACCGGCGACCCGGAAGATCTTATCGTAAAGACTGATAATGTTCATCTAAATGTGCCTGCAGAAGGCGGAGAGGCGAGTTTCTCTGTTCGCGGAAACTATACTATGACGGTTTCAACCGAGGCTGAATGGCTTACGATTGAGCCGGCGACAATCCCCGGAGATGGCACTTATCACGACGTTAAGTTGACAGCTGATGTCAATGGGCATACGTATGAGCGTTCCGCGCAGGTGCTTGTTACAATGCCGATGGGCACTGTTGAGACCGTAACTATTCTTCAGGCCGGGAACCCCAATGCTCCCGAGACGCTTGAGGTCAGCGCAGAATCATTGACTCTGGATCCAGCGGGAATGGAGGCTTCAAAATTCGAAGTAACTGCTAATTATGAGGTGTCAATAAGCTGTGATGTCGACTGGATTACGGTCAATCCCTCGACTGTCCCGGGAACGGAAACTGCACAAACTGTTAACGTTACGGCTGAGAAGAACAGTACAGGCGAATCTCGTACGGCAACGCTGACTCTTACCCTGCCAAAGGGGCTTACAAAGACTGTCGCCCTCAATCAGGATAAGTTTGTATTTACACCTCTCGCCCAGATTGGTACTGTTGCAGACTTCTGCGATTTCATTGAATTCTGTGAAGATCCTGATCTTTATCCAGCTTCATTCGTGGTGTCTCTAACAGCAGATATTGACCTTAAGGGAATAGATCTTACACCTGTTGCAAAGTTCTCCGGTACACTGGATGGTCTGGGACACAGTTTGAAAAATTGGAGCGCGACCGGACCTTTGTTCACAGAGAATGCCGGTACTGTTCGGAATCTGGTTATCGATAAGACATGCTCTGTTGCAGTTTCTGCCAACATGTCCTATATTGCAGGAACTAATACCGGCAGTATTGAAGGTTGCGTGAACAATGCTCCGATTGCCTGCAATGCGGATCCTGGCGCATCCGCCCGCTTGGCTCCTTTCTCATCCGTCAACAAAGGCAGGATTGCCTCTTGTACCAACAACGGAGATATCAGTTTTGCGAACGATACCGATACAAGGGCAATGTACCTTGCCGGTATCGCAGGCTCATGCTCGACAGGTGCTGTTATCGAAGACTGCGTAAATAAAGGCAAGATAACCTATGCGTCTCCTACGACTGCATCTGCGCAGTACAAGCGAATGGCCGGCATAACTGCAATGGCTGATGTGGCTGGAATCAAGATTGTCAGGTGCACGAACTCTGCGCCAGTAGAGATGACAGTCGCTTCGGGCGCCGCCATTAAAAATGTTAGAAACGGAGGTATAGTGGGCGAAATCAAGAATACTGTTGAAATCGAAGCCTGCCAGAACTTTGGCAATATTAGTTGTGATCTCGCGGGAAGCGCAGTCTATCTCGGCGGCCTTGTTGGATATATCAATTCTGTAAAGGTTGACTTTGCCAACTTTGCCGGTTGCGTCGTAAATTGCATGGTTACCGGAACATATGCCGCTACTTCCACGTTGTCCTCCAACCCGCTGGAGAGTTGTGGTCTTGTATTCGGAAGCGGTCTGGCAACCGCGGCTTATGTGCATACTATCGGATCTGAGACAAATCCCGTGAAGGTCTCCGGGACACTCACCTGCGGAGACAATGTCTTCACAGCCTCTGCCGACAACTTCCAAAACGGACTAAACGGAAACAAGTGCGGCAACAATCTTGTCAACGGGTTTGACAAGGTCGTTTATAATGCTATTTTTGAAACTGTTTCGCGTCCTTAAGCGTATCAAATCAGGGTTTGCGGCAAACTATTTGCAGCAAACCCTTTACTAACTAGAAAATGAACCACACGTTATTATCTCTAATCATCTCCGCAGGATCTTTGTTTTTTATTGGAGCCTCCTGTCAGGAAAAAAACAGCCCTGAAACACCTAATCAACCCGTCGTCGAAGTTCCCGTAACCGAGCCGGAAGAAACGAACGGATTGAATGGGAAACAAATAATTGTCTGTGCCAATTCGATGGTATACTATGGCGGCTTCGTCCAGAAAGGGGAACAGGGTTTAGCAGATCCCGGAATGCTATCAAGGCTCTTGAAAGCGAAGGGTTATGACTGCAAAGTCATTGACTGCACCCAAGGAGGTCATCACCTCTACGATTACACGGCCTCCGGATGCAAGACCGAAGGTAGCGACTGTATAGTCGGCGTTGATTTATTGAAGGGAATTGACCTTTCCTCTTTCGACTATGTCATCCTCTCCGAATCTGGCAATAACAACTCTAATTTCCTTTCGGATGCAAGGGCCATCTATAAACGGTTCACGGATGTAAATCCAAATGTGAAGAAGGTGTATATCAACCACATATACTCTGTCTATAAGAAGCATACAAAGATTCTCGATGCTCTGAAAACTCTTCACGACGAAGACGGAGTCACAATCATCAATTGCGGCCAGCTTGGCTATGACATCTACACAGGAGCCGTCAAGGTGCCCGGAGGGAGCCTCTCCTACAGCGACCGTTATACTTTCTGCAACCACAAAGGGAGCGATACTTATCATCCAAATCCTCTTATGGGCTATATAATGACTCAGATGGTATATTCTGCACTGACCGGTGATTCGGCGGACTATGCAGATTATTCCTCCCTTATAAAGGGTTGCAAGTTCGCTGCCGGCAGCACCAGCTATGACAGTTATTATTCCACTTATTACACTACTCCTGCAGCTTTGCCGTTCATGAACGTTATCGACAATGACGCCGAGATGAAGGGGATCCAGCAGTTGATTCCTACGTATATTGATAAATACTGATATTTTATGAAACATTTTTCCCTATTATTCTTCGCCGGAACCCTTTTGGGGCTTGCCGCCTGTAGCCAGGACCCCGCAAATGAGGCTGAGGCGCTGAACCGCACCGCAGCGAAGGAGTATCAAACTCCGATTCGCCCATTTACAGAGGGGCGCAATGACTGTTGGAATATCTATAGCAAGAAGTTTATCTATGCTCCCGTATTCGACTTTCCTGAGGTGGAAGGAGCTGTGAAATACCGTTTTACCGTGACTCCTGACATTGCGGTCAATGAAACCGCAGTTCGCGGAGATGACGACAGCGCCGAACAGGCTGCAGCCACTCAGGACCAAGAAATCAAGGCGGCCGCGGAGACCTATACTTTCATTGCCGACAAACCCTCTGCCGCTCTGACTCCAATATGGGCTGACATTCCTGTAGGGAAAGTCATTCTCAAAGTGGAGGGGCTTGACAAGGCCGGAAATGTCGTTGGACTCTCCGGAGAGAGGAATTTCCTCAGGGACTTCCCGTTCGAAGGGCCATATCCCGGCAATGTCCGCCCATATAAGGAAGCGGCCCTTATGGCCATGCTCTATATCCACAGTATGCCTCAGGTGAAGCATTGGAAGGAATCAACAGAGCCGGACATGAGCTACAAGCACAACACATATCCCAATAAGATTATTGGCAATACTGTTTCTGTGGAGGCGGCGCTCGGTCGCTATTTCCCCGAGTATGCAGAAGAAGCCCTTGCCATCGCTAAAGGAGCTGCACAGTTCCTTATGGACCAGAGCCGGCCTGAGGGAGACCGCCTTGCTTACTTCCCTCCAACGTATTATGGTGGGCTGATTGCATCCAAAAGGGAATGGAATGTCGGCAAGGTTATGACAATGGACCCCTGCTATGCTGCCAACGGTTTCTTGGACCTTTATGACGCTACAGGAGACGATGTCTACTACAAGCAGGCCCTTCATATCGCCGACACATATGCCAATATCCAAAATGAAGATGGCTCCTATCCTATAAAGTGTTTCTTCGAAACAGGAGAGCCGGTGAACGAAGCCAAGGCGATGCTCCACCCGGTCCTTAACTTCCTCCGCCGTCTGGAAACTCAGTATGGAGTTACAGCTTATGCCCCTACGCGCGAGAAAGCCGCGAAATGGATGAAAGAGGTCGCTCTCGAGACCTTTGACCTGACAGGTCAGTTCGAGGATGTCAATGTAGAAGATGTCAATCCTTTCCAGAATCTCACCAATTGCACGGCTAGTCCTTATGCTTCCTATCTGCTCAAGGGAGAGCCGTCAAAGAAGGACATTGAAGACGCCCGAGACTTGATTCGCCTTAGTGAGGATCAGTTTGTCCACTGGAACTCCCTGCCCGAGAAAAATGGAATTCGCCGTCTTTTCGGCCCCTGCGTATTCGAGCAGCACCGCTATCAAACTCCGGTGGATGCCAGCTCCTGCAACGTTGCCAACGCTTATTTGGACCTGTACAACGCTACCGGCGACAAACTCGCTTTTGCCAAGGCAAAGGCTCTTGTTGACGCTCTTACTATCGCTCAGCAGGTGACCAACGGCTACACTCCGACGACCCTCGATTATCGAGATCCTGAGAGAGACAAGGGTCGTACTTTCTGGCTCAACTGCAGCGCCGCAACAATTAAAATCTGGCTTAGAATGGCAGACCTGACTGGAGAATAGCCTTCTTTTTTATTTTCCGGATTTTATCGTTATTTTTGTAAATCATTATTTTGCGCCCTTTAGGCCCAAGACTAAAGGTCTTGTAAACGGTTATTATAATGAAGGAAAATACAAAAAAAACGATAACTAAGTGGTTCTGGATTCTGATTATTATCCCGATTGTCCTTGTGGCGGTCCTTCTGGGCTTAGTATGGGCTTTTTCGGACATCCCAACCATTGAAGAACTTGAAAATCCAGATAGCAAGCTGGCGACTCAGGTTATTGCCGAAGACGGAGAGATTCTCACTACATACCACACTGAAAACAGGACTTTCGTCAGCTACGAAGAGTTGTCGCCGAGCCTTGTAGCTGCTACTGTTTCAACGGAAGACGAACGCTTCTACAGCCACTCGGGAATAGATATGCAGTCTCTCTTCAGGGTTGCAGTCAAGACCCTCCTCCTCAACAAATCAAGCCAGGGAGGAGGTAGTACGATTACCCAGCAGCTCGCAAAAACCCTCTACCCCAGAAAAGAAGTCAAAACCAAGTTTGGCATGGTATGGATCAAGCTTCGCGAGTGGATCACTGCCGTGAAGCTTGAGCGCAATTATACCAAGGAGGAGATTGTGGACATGTACCTCAATGCCGTCTTTTTCGGAAGCAACTCTTACGGCATCCAGTCCGCATCCTCCCTTTTCTTCGGAAAAAAACCTTCCGAACTTACAGTTGAAGAGAGCGCCGTCCTTGTTGGAATGATAAACAAACCAACCAGGTACAACCCCTCTATAAATCCCGACCTTGCCCTCGGTCGGCGCAATCTCGTACTCTCTCGAATGAAGAAAAACGGCTATCTGACAAAGGCTGAGTGCGACTCTCTCCAGCAGCTCCCGATTGAGATTCATACAAAGAACATTGACAGGACTACCGGAATTGCTCCATATTTCCGCGACATGCTGAGAAATACCCTGAGCGCAAAGAGACCGAAAAGGTCCGATTACAACAATGTTGAGGATTACAGGGTGGATTCTCTTCTTTGGGCAGACGACGCTATCTACGGGTGGCTCAACAAGAACACCAAGGCCGACGGTACTCCATACAATCTCGACGAAGACGGCCTCCGCATCTATACGACCATAAACTATAATATGCAAAAGTATGCGGAAGAAGCTGTGGCTGAGCATCTTGGAAACAATATTCAGAAAGCGTTCTCCCGTGAACTCAAGAACCGAAAGAACGCTCCTTTTGCTTCTGACACCAGCGAGGACGTCATTGCTGTGACGATGAAGCAGGCCCGCCGCTGGAGCGATAGGACCCGTATGATGAAGGCCTCCGGATATACGGATGCTGAGATCCAGAAGAGCTTCTCCGAGCCTCAGAAGATGAGAGTCTTTACATGGGAGAAGCCGGGATACAGGGACACTGTCATGACACCGGACGACTCGATCAGATATTACAAGTCCTTCTACAGAGCCGCGTTCATGGCTATCGAGCCCAATACCGGCCATATCAGGGCTTATGTGGGCGGCCCTGACTACAGATATTTCAAGTATGACAATGTCCGTCAGGGCAAGAGGCAGGTTGGCTCTACAATCAAGCCTTATCTGTATACTCTTGCAATGGAGATGGGTATGACTCAGTGCGACATGGTCCCCAATACCCCGCCTATTATCGTAGTCAATCAGGACCGCACGTGGAGTCCACAAGACCCTCATGCCAACGGCGAGCTGGTCAGTCTCCGCTGGGGCCTTTCCCAAAGTTCCAACTCTGTTGCCGCCTACCTTATGAAGCAGTTCGGCCCCGAACAGATGATCCGTGTCATGCGGACCATGGGTATCGGGAGCTTCGTGGATCCGGTAGCTTCACTTTGCGTCGGAGCGGCAGATCTCTCTGTATATGAGATGGTCACCGCATACAACACCTTCCCCTCAGGAGGTATCTACACCGCACCCGTTTTTGTCACAAGAATAGAAGACAGGGAAGGCAACGTCCTTACTCAGGTTCCTGAGCGCAAGCGGGAGGCCATTTCCGCAAGCGCTGCTTACCGTATGATCGACATGATGCGCTCGGTGGTTGACGGCGGCACAGCTGGAAGGCTTCGTGGGAGATACGGCCTGACCGGCCAGATTGCTGGAAAGACGGGGACAACCAACGACAATTCCGATGGATGGTTCATTGGATATACCCCTTCAATCACGGCAGGGGTTTGGGCAGGCGCAGAAGATAGATATGTCCATTTCAACTCCACTGCCCTCGGTCAGGGAGCCAATGTAGCCCTTCCAATATGGGGACTCTGGATGAAGAAATGCCTCGCCGACGGGACTCTCGGAATATCATCATCTGATGTTTTCGTCATTCCGGAGGATGTCTCCATCGGATGTTCCGGCTCCGGCGTGAGAGAGGAAGACAGGGAGATGGAGAAACTTGAAGAATATTATTTCGAATAGATTATATGTCCAAGATCAAAAGTGTGGCCGTCATGTACGGCAGCGATTCCTCCGAATGGGAGGTTTCCTGCAGGAGCGGGGAATTCACCGCTTCCCGTATTGATGAATTCAAATATGACGTATATGAGATTTTCGCGCGTTTCGGTCAGTGGTCGCTCGTAGCGATGAGAAAGGCCAATTCGATGAGAATTCCCTTCCCGGAAGGCTCCCGCCCAAAGATTGACAAGAATGATTTCTCGGTGAATGTACTCGGAGAGAAAGTCAAGTTCGACTATGTATATATAATGCAGCATGGTGCCCCTGGCGAGACGGGGCTTCTCCAGGGCTATTTCGAAATGCTCGGAATCCCCTTCTCCAGTTGCAGCGCCTTCGTAGCCACTGTCGCTTTCAATAAGTTTACTTGCAAGAACTACCTCCGGGACCTAGATTTTGTAAAGCTTGCTCCGGACGCGTTCATCAATAAGGGAATGGACGTTGAGAGTTTCTCAAAAAAGGCCGCTGATAAGCTTGGAATGCCGGTTTTCGTCAAACCTACCGATGGCGGATCGAGCTTCGGCGTGACCAAAGTAAAAAAGGCCGAAGATCTCCCTGAGGCAATCATGTTTGCCTTTTCTGAAGGCGAGACGGTTATTGTTGAGAAGGCCATTGTAGGCCGTGAACTCACATGCGGCGCCTATTTCGACGGCAATGATGTCAAAGCGCTTCCCGTTATCGAGATTATTACCCCCAACGAGTATTTCGACTATGACGCAAAATACAACGGTAATAGCTCCGAGGTCTGCCCCGCAGAGATTCCGGATTCTCTCGCCGACGAGGTCAAGGAAACTACGCGAAAAATTTACAAGCGGCTCGGTTGCAAGGGAATTGTCCGTATGGATTATATCGCCTCTGATGACGGCCTGTATTTCATTGAAGTCAACATTATTCCCGGCATGACCAACGCTTCTCTCGTACCAAAGATGGTTCGTGCTGAAGGGATGGACATGACTTCATTCCTCACAACGATAATTGAGAACTCCTGATGTTTCTGAGGGAGTTCATCTCCGCTTCCGAGTCTTCTCTGAGGGAAATCTATCCAGAAGGGGAGGCTCGAAACATTGTTGCCCTTTTGGTGTCTGAGGTCCTCGGAGTGGATAAATATGCCCACCTGAAAGATCCTTCCCTTACTGTCTACCCCTCTAAAGAGGAAGTGCTGCTCTCTTCGCTTCAAAGGCTGAGGGCCTGGGAACCAATCCAATATGTTCTTGGTTATGAAGAATTCATGGGCCGCCGCTTCAAGGTAACCCCCTCAACACTTATTCCGAGACCGGAGACCGAGATTCTCTGCAAGGAAGTCATTTCCCGCATTAACACCCTTAAGGCTCCCCGTATTCTCGATCTCTGTACGGGCTCGGGGTGTATAGCCTGGTCCCTTTCTCTCTCCATCCAGGGCTCGGACGTCGTTGCCACCGACATATCGAAAGATGCCTTGGAAGTGGCCAGAAGCCAGTTTTCAGAGGGTAATTCACCATCATTTTATGTCGGTGACATATTCTCTTATCCCCAAGGATACGGAAGGAAGGCTTTCGATATTATAGTGTCCAATCCTCCATATATTCTTCCACAAGAGAAGCCCTCAATGAGACGGAATGTTCTGGATTATGAGCCTCATCTCGCTCTTTTCGCTCCCGGAGACGACCCCCTCTCTGCCTATAGGGCTATTGCTCATTGGGCTAAGGTACTTTTATCTCCGGAGGGGTTCGGGATTGTTGAGATTAACGAACATTTATCTGCCGAGACCGCGGAGGTTTTTCGCTCGGAGGGGTTTGAAAACGTGTCGAGTCTTCCCGATTTTTATGACAAATCCCGCTTTGTTCTTTTCTCAAATAGGCCATAGAACTCATTCAATTACTGTTTTTTTAATTAACCGTTTGATTATTTTTTTAAACGGATAGATATTCTGTACTTTGCAAAAAGATTTTGCTATGAAAAAGTACAGACTTCATTTTATGTTGGCGGCTATTCTTGCCGCAGTAGCTCTTCTCTCTTGCGAAGAACTGGATGACAACGTTGAAAAGCATACTGAAGACAGGGCAGAAGAAGCCTTGAGTCTCGACGAATTTGCGCGCATTCTTTCGTCAGTCCCTATTGGAGCCGACCAGATGAAAGAGGTGGCAGACGCTGTAAGCTCATCGACCACAAATGGTTATGACGAAGAGTACACTATGAGAAGTGTATTCTCTTCTCCGGGAGCGGGAGTTGGAGAAGACGTCACAAAGTCGGGCTATTCCGTATATGAGAGGCCGTTGAGGGATTTGATTGCAGACGCAGTGAGGGAGCGTTATTCTACAAGAGGCTCTGAGGAATCTGCCGAAGATTATCTTGCAACCATTTCAGACTCGAATATGCAGATATATTGGCCTTATTCCGATTCCTGGGATGGGGTGTCTCTCCCTGTCATCACGTATGACCCCCTTGATGGTGCGTCGAAAAATGTCGGATACACCCTTTCTGGAGAGGAAATAATTGTCAGTGAGGAATTTGCGCGGACAAACCCAGTTTGGGTTGTCAACATCAATGAAGATGCTTCATATAAGACCATTGAGATGCTTCGCAGGGAGGACCCTGATTGGGGGACTGGTGGGGGGACTATATCCGTAAAGTCTGACAATGATTTCAAGACTTTGATTCTTAGATCTTTCCGCGCGACAAGAGCCTATGATTCCTGGCTTTCCGGAGCGTCCGAGTTTTTCGTAAAGTGCGGGTCAATTGAAGGGTTCAATGCCAGGACGGAGGCTGAGCTTGCCGTTTATTCCCCGACAGTATCGGACTTTATGATTGTGGTCAGGAGAAACCAGATTGATAAAGTGATGCCTTTCAATGCAATCATCGTTTCGGAGTGGACGGATATGCTCAGCACCTGTGCCTTTATCATTACCGAAGACGACGGGGGCTCAAGGACAACATGGAAGTGTTCTGCAACTGTCAAATACAATTCTAAAAACTACGGATTCGATGTCGAAATTCCATTGAATACCCGCGACGACATTGTGTGGCGAGGTCAGCTAACGCGTAATTTTATAGAAAAGTATTCCGGCAAAAACCTTCGTTTCGGAGACGTCAGCCTCGTTCTTGAGCTGATTTAGTTATGCAACTAATTGCTTAACAGATACTTAGTAATTATCATTATGCTTTAGAGACTGTCATTTCGCACTCTTTGCAGTCAAAGCCGAGGCGGAATCGCCTGCCGTTATTGAGAAGAAACAGTTCTCCGGTGTTTTTGGCACCCTGATGGATTGGGCACATACCAAGTTCATGTCGGATGCAATATCTCGTTCTCATTAGCTCAGCGTCAGTTCGGTGGGTAAGCTCATACGCTTTTTCCACCGACTCTGAGCCTCGTTCAAAATAGAAATCCCGGCTTATGCTATTTGCAACGTCGTCTTTGTAAGAAATTGCGTTGGGAGCCCTTACGCCTTCTTCTTCATCGAGCCTCATTAGAGGAATCTTGCTGACAGGAATCTTCCCAAGAGCATCTGCCACCTCCCTTCTGACAGAATTGATAAAAGAAGCGCTCATCATAGGAAGCCGGCCCTCGGCTCTCCCAAGTAAGAAACTATAGATCCCGCTCTTTTTCTCGATCTGGCCCTTTACTATCGATGCCATGCGCTCCTTGTCTTTTGCTTCCTCCTCTGGGCAAGGGATCTCAATGAAGACATTTCTCCCGTCTTCCCTTGTTGCAAAGGCTTTGAGAAGGCCTTTTACATTGAAATCCAGATCTACCGTTACGGCAATCTCTCTTGCCGTTTTCGCCGACGAGACTCTCTTTTCGAAAGCCGCATCGGTATTGCGGTAGAGAATCATCCCCTCGCGAAGCTGAGGGACGTCTTTACCTTCAATCTGGGGCCATGAGGCGACGTCGCCCCTGAATCCGGAAATCTTCGAATTATGGCCAATAAAGGAGAAGCCGTCCCCGTTACTGAGAATAACCCTCTCTCCGGAGAGAGTTACAGTCATTTTGTCTCCCCTGCGAAGGATTCTTGCGACTTTTCCAACCGGCTCCCCAATCGATTTCGGAGCATCCATAGACGACCATTTCCCTCTTTTCCCGTCGATGAAAAGCTCGGTATAGCCTCTGTTGAAGGTCTTTTCAAGATCTGGGACAAATCCACCTGTTACCTTCCCGAAAGAAGCTCTCCGGTAGAGGTCAGGATGTCTCGAGACAATCTCGTCAAGAGCCCTGGAATATTCCAGAACAGCATTTCTTACGTAAGTTTCGCTCTTTAGTCTCCCCTCAATCTTGAAAGAATCAACGCCGGCTTCGACAAGATCCTCCAGCCTTGAAAGAAGATTATAGTCTTTCAGAGACAACAGAGCTTTATTTCTTAAGATAATCTTTCCCGAAGAATCGACGAGATCATAAAGACTTCGGCATGCCTGGATGCATTCTCCCCTGTTTGCCGACCTCCCCTCGATTGCCTCGGACATATAGCACTGCCCGCTGTAGCAAACACAAAGAGCACCATGGACAAAGAACTCAAGTTCACCCCTTGTCGCCGCCCTTATCGCCTTGATCTCATCCAGGCTCATTTGCCGTTCAAGAACAAGCCTCCCAAGGCCCATGCTCTCATAGAAAACAGCTTTCTGTGGTGTCCTGATGGCGCATTGAGTGGATGCGTGCATCGCCATCCTGATGCCGCATCTTCGAGCCATCACTATGACTGCAGGGTCTTGGACTATTAGCGCGTCAGCCCCTGCCTCTTCAATTTTCTTCATTAGGTCAAGGGCTTCTTCAAGCTCGTCATTGTAGATAATTGTATTGAGGGTGACGAAGATCCTTGCGCCGAAAAGAGAAGCGTATCGGCATAGCTCCGCAATATCTTCCACTGAATTGCCCGCTGCCGCCCTGGCCCCGAATGCGGGACCTGCGATATACACGGCATCGGCACCGCAGTCAATCGCCGCGATGCCGATATGTATATCTCTGGCGGGAGATAGCAGTTCCAGATGCCTCATTTATTTTTTGAGGGTAGCGAGCTGGGCTTTTGCAGTAGCACCAAACTCTGCATCATTCTGGAGCTTTGTGTAGTATTCAATTGCTGTTGCCTTGTCACCGGCCTTCTGGGCAGTTGCCGCAATGGTAAGCATTACCTTGTTGGCGTCCTTTGCCTGAGGATCGAGCTCAAGATACTTCTTGTAAGCGGCGATGGCTGCCGCTGTCTTTCCGGAACCGCTGTTGGCTGCTGCGAGAAGCTTGTAGGCCTGGGCATTGTCAATATACTTGTTGGCTTCCTCGATAGCCGAAATGGCCTCTGCATATTTCTTTGCCTTTACCGCTGCCTGACCCTGCTTGAGATAGGTAGAGCCGATAAGCTTATTGGCCTGATCCTTACCGTTGGCGGCAGCTGTCTTGAGGGCAGCTATAGCCTCATCGGTCTTCCCAAGCTGGAGGAGAGACTGTCCAAGAAGGAGGAATGCCTGTCCGTTCTCGGGCTCAGATGCGACCACTTGCTGGAGTACGGGGACTGCGTTTTCAAAATCTTTGGCCATCACAAGGGATGCACCTTTTCTGTTGAGTGTAGTGCTGACAAGGTCGGCAGCATCTGCTGCTGCAGCCTCATTACCATACTCTTCTGCGGCTTTCTTGGCCTCGTCAATGCACTCGAGAGCCTTGTCGAATTCTTTTTCGTTAATGAAGTCTTTCGCAATTGAAATAATAGTCGAAGGAATGAGTTCCTTGCATTTCGCCACCATCTCAACACCTTCTTCTCCACAACCTTCAAAAATTGTGAGGGCTTGTTTAAACATAGACAGAGCTTCGGTCTTGTTTTCATTTTGAAGGGCCATTGCTCCGTTGTTGAAAGTCTCAACCGCCTGGTTGAAAGTCTCAACATCCTGTGCGAATGCTACTGAGGCAGCCAATGCCGCTGTCGCAAGAACTGTAAATAATCTCTTCATAATATTAAAAGGTTTGTTCGTTATAATTTCTAAGCACGTATTTTGCAAAAATAGCAAATATTTGTTTTAATTTTGCAGAAGTAATAGTGTATTTTTCAATGCCGGGCCAGATAAAAACACTTTTTCTAACAATCGCAGGTCTCATTCTTTCAATAATGATGCCAGCGCAAAATCTTCCGCGCCTGAATGCCGACAAAGCCATTAACAAAGGGACGCTCGGAAGCGGGGTTGTCTATTACGTCGTCCCGAGCACTTCTGAAAAAGGTTTTGCCGATATCGCAGTAGTAAGAAAGGACGAGGTTCCTTCCGACCAGACGAGGAAGCAAACCCAACAGATAGACGGTTTTATGTCCCGCTCCGGGATAGGATTTCGGCCGGACGGATTTATCTCTGACAGAGACGGCTCCACTGTTTTCAGACTTGATGGAATCCCTGTCTATGACAAGGTTGTCCTCGATTCCACGCTGTTCTATATGTTTAACGTAATGTCAAAATCGAGGAGCAGTCAAGCTATCATCATAAGCGGAGACGTGGATGTGGCTGATGTAAAAAAGAAGATGGAGATTTTCTCCATGATGGTTCCGAGAATCTATCCAGGATCGAGTCCGGACTATGTTTGGGAGCCCTCTGTTGCCCCTGCAAGTGTGTTCCGGCGGACTGACGACGGCGATCTTTCCGAAATTACGGTGACATATTCTACCGCTCGCGCTCCAAAGGAATATATGAATACCGCCCAGAATCTTGTGATGGATATATTTGCCCGCGAATTTGACGTCATAATACAAAGGCGGCTTGAGCGGATGCTTCCGTCCGCCGGGATTCCATATTATAAGATAAAAACATCCCACCTTGGGAGCGGAGACTCCTCCGGAGACGAAAAATATTCTGTCGTAGTAGGGACCGACAAAGACCATGCTGATGCCGCCGTCAAAGCGATAGCTACCGTTCTTTCTTCAATTGGAACTTATGGCCCCGAAAAAGTTGAGTTTTCGGATGCGAAGAATATTCTTTTCGCCGATATGAAAAGACTTGCAAGCGCACCTCTTTCAAACGGAGAATATGTGGACAAATGCATAGCTTCTTTCCTTTTTGACGCCCCTCTTTCCCATTTTGAGGAAGAGGAGAAGCTTTTCGCCGGGAAAATGGTCTCCGACACAACTGACAGAGGGTTTTTTAACGGAATAGCCAAGGCTCTGTTGGACGACCCGAGGAATGCATTCATCGAGTATGCTGCCCCTCTCGATTCCCTCGACGAGAGCGAGCTTCTTTTCGATTACAATCTCGCTTGCCTTTTGGCTTCCACAATGCCTTCAGGTGGCACATATGTAGAGATCGGCAGCGATACGACTTCGCTAAAATCCAAGTTTCCGAAGGTTAAGATCAAAAGTGAAAAGCCAGATCCTGTTTCAGGAGGAAAAATGTTCATGTTCAGCAACGGGATCAGGGTTATTTTCAAGAGAATAGAAGGGGGAGGAATGTTCAATTACGCCATCCATGGCAGCGGAGGCCTTTCCTCAATCCCGGATCTACAGGAAGGAGAGGGCGGTTTTATTCCCCAGATGCTCTTCCTCTCCGATATCGGCGAAATGAAGGGCTATGATTTCCGGAATATGCTCACTGTCAACGGGATAGAGATGAGCATGGATATAGGTGTCAAAGATATGGTTATTTCAGGATCCGCTCCTGTGTCACGGCTATCTCTTCTTCTGAAGTCCCTGATTACTCTTGCCAACGATAGAAAGCCAGACGCCGCCGCTTTTGAATATTTCAAGGAATGCGAACACCTTCGCCTCGACTACGATTCTTCCAGAGGACCGGGAATAGATAATAGCCTCTATCATACTTTGTTCCAAGGATTCAGATTCCCATCTAGCAAGTCCTCCGATGCTCTTGGGGACAGGACTCAGGAAAAGGCCGAATTGTTCTTCTCAAGCAGATTCCAGCAAGTCAATGACGGAGTAATCGTAATAGCCGGAGATATCAAAGAAGAGTTTCTGAAAAAGCTTCTCTGCAAATACCTGGGAGGTTTCCGCACACTCAATACGCTTGACAGGAAGCCCTCTGTCCAGTTCCGTCCATCTGCCGGAACAAAAACCAGCCACACTCAGGGCCGAGAAAAGGGGACCTATGTCCTCGTATCTTCGGACATCCCCCTTACCGGAGAGAATTATTACGCGGCACCAATGGCCATGGAGGCACTTAGAAACCAACTTTCCCGCGAACTTGTGCCTCTTGGGATGAGTTTCTCTCTTCGCGGAGAATATTTCTCCTATCCTGAAGAGAGGTACAATCTCCAAATAACAGTCCGCCCTGTTCCCAATGAGAGTCTCCCCCAGAAAATGACACCGGCGACAAACAGCGAAGCCCTTTCTGCCGTAAGAAAGGCTCTAAGCGAAGCCGCAGGGAAGTCTATTTCAAAAGCCGATCTGGCGGCCTATAAAGCCCTCGTTACCGGCAGGACAACATCGGCCACCGGCACCCCTGGAAGCGTTGTTGCAGCTGTCGTTGCCCGCTACTGCATGGGAAAGGACTTTGTGACAAAAAACAAGGACACTATCGGTTCCATTGATTCAGGGAAGATTACAAACATTCTTAAATCCCTTTCTGAGGGCTCGAGGGCCGAAATCATTGTAGAATGAGCGCAAGGGATTACGGCACAATTATCCAGATTGGCGATGTCCTCGTCTCTGAGGATGTAATAATGGAATACTTCGCTTGCGATTACACGGCCTGCAAGGGCTGCTGCTGCGTTATCGGCGACAGCGGTGCTCCGCTTAAAGAGGAAGAGCTGGAGCTTCTTGAAAGGGACTATCCCATATTTTCAGATCTTATGAGCGAGTGTGGGAAGAGAACCGTCAAGGAGAAAGGCTTTTTCGAGATAGACAGGGACGGCGATATCGTCACCCCTGTGGTCAGCGGCACCGAAGAATGCGCATTTACCCATTTCTCTAAGGACGGAAGCCTGTTCTGCTCTATCGAGAAATGCTTTTTCCAAGGAAAATGCCGCTTCCAAAAACCTATTTCCTGCCGACTCTATCCAATAAGGGTCGTAGACCTCGGCGGTGGCAAGGTCGGTCTCAATCTCCATCGCTGGAATATCTGCAAAGATGCCTTTGAAAAAGGCAAAAGAGAAAAAATAAGGGTCTACGAGTTCCTTAAGGGACCTCTTGTAGATGCTTACGGGGAGGAATTCTACTCCGCTCTCTGCGAAGCTGCAAGAATGCTCATAGCAGCGTCATAGTCGCTCTCATTCACCTTGACTTCGACAGGCTTTATATATCCGAGGGACGGATAAGACGAGTCGGCTCCGAAGACATCGGCGGGGATTCCGTTGTCGCAGAGCATGCCAGCGGTGATGCGTGCTGCCATAGCGTCCTGGAAGGTGGCTACGGTCTTAAATTTCTGGGTATCAGTCTTCATTGCCTCTTAATTTATATTGGAGTCCGCTGACTACGCGGACCATGTCTCTTGTAATCCCTTCCACAGAGAAACCCCCGAGCTCGCGGGTAAAGGTGAGGGTGTCTTCCCAGATTCTAGTGAGCCTGCCAAGAGGGGAGGAAAGGTGGAAAGTAAGGTTCTCCCCTTCTTCGCAAGAGAGGACATATCCTTTTGATTCCATGTAGCTGACAATCTTGTCACGAAGCTCATCAAACTCCCCAGGAGCAACCAAATCCCTTGCAGAATAGCCGAAAAGAGGATACACGGCGGATATACATGCAAGAACGGCGAGTATCATCCAGACTGACTTCCAGCCGTTTCGGAATGCTACGTTGATATCCGGGCTGACAACTCCCAGCAGCATGAGAACAGCCATAATAACGACGACGACAACCGTCATCTGTATAAAGTATTTTACTGCGCGCCTTAGGTATTTCATATAACAGGGGTCGTGATATGGCACAAAATTAGCAAAATATGTTAACTTTGCATAAATTAATTTCCTTAGATTATGGCAGAAGATCCACTCGAGAGAATCGAACGCGAAGAGCGCGAAAAGAAACAGAATAAAAGCGGTCTCAAGACTGTAATGTGGGTGCTTGTTGCCGTTGCTGCACTTCTAGCGGCGGCGCTTGGGTACCTCCTCAACCAGAAATCCGGACTTGTCAAAGAACTCGAAGTCGAAAAGGCGGACCTCACCGAGCAGATGCTCGCCCTCCAGAACGATTTCGCCACCCTGAGTTCAGATTATGAGAATATAAACAGTCAGCTCGACACTTCCAGGGAGCAGGTTGCCCTCCTTATCGAGAAGCTCCAGAAAACAGAAGCTACCAACCGCGCCAAGATCCGCCAGTATGAAAAGGAACTTGGTACTCTCCGCTCTATAATGAAGGGATATATCGTACAAATAGACTCCCTCAATACCCTGAACAAGAAGCTCACTGCTGACGCTGCTGCAGCACGTCAGGAAGCGGCAGAATCCAAGAGGGCCAATGCCGAGCTTACCCAAAAGGTCGGTCAACTCTCCGACAGGGTTGCGGCAGGATCTGTTCTCAAAGCAAGAGGCTTGACCCTCCAAGCCTACAATGGTTCCGACAAGGTTACAGACCGCAGCAGCAGGGTACAGTATCTGGTTGCCACCCTGTCTCTCGTCGAGAATGAACTTGCCGAAAGAGGTCCTATAAGAGTCTACATCAGGGTCAAGGATCCTGAGGGAATTCTCCTTCTCAACAGCAGTTCGACAAGCTTCACCGTCGGCGGAGACGCTGTTCAGGCAACGGCCTCCCGCGAGGTGGATTATGAGGGGAACGAAGTTGAACTCAGCATCTATGTCAAGGATACCGGGGCTTTCACAAAAGGTATCTACTCTGTCGAAGCCTATACCTCCAAAGGTCTCGTAGGCAAGTCAGAGCTCATGCTCCGCTAGATGTGATTTACGTCCATGTCCCCTTCTGCAGGAGTTTCTGCACCTATTGCGACTTCTATTCCGAAATAGCATCGGATGAGGCTTTCGAGCAGTTTGCCGACGAGGTCTGCCGGGAGATTGAAGAGAGAAGGAAAGAAATAACAGACGAAGTCAATACTCTTTACATAGGAGGCGGCACCCCTTCGGTGCCGCCCCTATCTGTGCTTGGCAAGATTGTCTCTGCAATAGGACGCGGTCCATACGATGAGTTCACAGTAGAGGTTAACCCGGAAGATATCGTAGAAAAAGGGCCTTCTTATGTGGAGGGACTTAGGACTCTTGGGATCAATCGAATCAGCATGGGGATACAATCCTTCGATGACAGGATTCTCCGCTGGATGAACCGAAGGCACAATTCAGCAAGGGCGGAGGAGGCTTTTCACCTTCTTAGGGAAGGAGGATTCGACAATATCTCCATTGACCTTATCTTCGGATTCCCTCTGCTGACGGAAAGGCTCTGGAAGAAGACTATAGAAAAGGCCTTGGACCTCTCTCCGGAGCACATTTCATGCTACCAGCTTTCAATCGAAGAAGGAAGCCATCTCGCCATTCTCGCCTCAAAAGGTCTTTTTAAGGAGGCCTCTGAGGAGGATTCCAGAAGACAATATGACACCCTTTGCAAGGCATTATCGGGAGCCGGTTACTATCACTATGAAATTTCGAATTTCGCCCTTCCTGGAAAGGAAGCCATCCATAACAGCGCCTATTGGAGGAGGGTTCCATACGTAGGATTCGGCCCCGGAGCCCATTCATTTGACGGCCACATCCGCCGGTGGAACAGTGAATCGATTCTTGGATACACCCACGGGGAGGAGGTCTTGACAGATGAAGACATAAGAGTCGAACTCATCATGCTTGGCCTCAGGACATCTAGGGGCATCAAAGAAGAATACCTGCGAGCCAATTGTGATAAGGATGCGCTTCAAACACTTGTAAGCAAAAAAGTTTTGGTTCCCTCCGAGGAAGGACGCCTTCGAATCGGAGAAGACTATTTCTTTGTCTTGGACAGTATTCTCGCAGAACTGATTTAAAGGAACAGAAAAAAGCAGTATCTTTGCCCTGTCAACCAACACATATAATAAAATGAAAATCAGAACTATCCTTATTGCGACAGCTGCAATTATCGCAGTTTCCTGCTCTCAAAAGCCGTCCGCAACGACAACAATAGTCGGTAAATTTGGCAGTAAACTCCCCGACGAAGTCCATCTCGTCATTCCCGACAAGTTGGATACCGTGGTCATGACTGACCCTGCGACTCATTCTTTCAAGGCAGAAGTCCCTACCGACGTTCTTTCGATGCTAAATATCGAGTCTGAAGACCATGGAGCTTCCCTCATCCCTGACGGGACCACCCTTACGGTCAACTTCGGCGATGAGTATCAGGTCGATGTCACCTCCGACAAACCGAAGATTTCCGTCCAGAAGAAATTTGATGATTTTATCTCGTGGAGACAGGATTTCATGAGAAAATACAATGAAGACAGCGCTGCCATAAAGGATGATTCTTCTCTTTCTGAAGAAGAAATCGATGAGAAAGAGACCGAGCTTTATGAATCTGCCCTCAGCTCTCTCAACGACAAGTGCCGCAAGACAATTAAAGCCAATCCTGATAATATCCTTTCATTAATGGCCCTTATGCTGATGGATACCGATGATAAAGAGATGCTTTCCCTCATTGACGGCCTCTCCGAAAATGTCAAGGCCCTCCCCGATATCGCCATGCTCACTGAGATTCTTTCCGTAAAAAGCGAAACCGGCGAAGGAAAGATGTTTAAGGATTTCACAGTAGTGCAGGACCCCGAGAATCCCGAGGCGTCGACTGTGTCGCTGTCCGATTTTGTAGGCAAGGGAAAATATATTCTTGTGGATTTTTGGGCATCTTGGTGCGGCCCCTGCAAGGCAGAAATCCCCAACCTCAAGAATGTCTATGCCAAGTACCATGGCGACAATTTCGACATGCTCAGCGTCGCTGTATGGGACAAAGCCGAGGCTACCGTAGAGACGGCCAAGGAGCTTGGAATCGAGTGGAACCAGATTATAAATGCCCAGAAAGAGCCTACAGAGCTCTATGGAATCGAAGGCATTCCCCATATTATTCTCTTCGGCCCTGATGGGACTATCCTGAGGCGCAATCTCCGTGGAGCAGAGATTGGCAAGGCTGTAGAAGAGGCCCTTTCGAAGTGACCGTAAAAGAAAAGATAGCATTATTCCCCCATTCCCCCGGAGTCTACAGATACTATGACTCCGAGGGAAAGGTTATTTATGTAGGTAAGGCCAAAGACCTCCACAAAAGAGTGGCCCAGTACTTTGTTCCACCGGAAAGACTTAATGCAAAGACACGAGCACTCGTCGCTAAAATCGCTGACGCAGAGTATTCTGTGGTCGATTCCGAGGCGGATGCACTGCTTCTTGAGAATAATCTTATCAAGCAATATAAGCCACGGTACAACATACTTCTCAAGGATTCCAAGACCTATCCATGGGTATGTATAACCGGAGACGATTTTCCTAAAGTCTTTATAACACGCCGAGTCGATAAATCCCACGGGAACAAATACTTCGGGCCGTACAGTTCGGTCATGCATGCCCGGGCTCTGGTGGATTTTTTCAAAGAGATTTATCCTCTCAGAAGCTGCAATCTAAAAATCACCTCTGAGGCTATTCTACGGCACAAATTCCGCCCTTGCCTAGATTTTCATATAGGCCGCTGCAAGGGCTGCTGCATAGGACAAGTCTCGAAGGACGAGTACAACGGATGGATTGATGAGATTATCCATATGCTGACCGGCCGAGGGGGAGAGATAATCCAGCATTATAAAACCCTTATGAAGGAGGCCGCCGAATCTCTCGATTTCGAGACTGCGCAGGTCTATAAAGACAAAATCTTCTCCCTCGAGAAACACTATTCAAAATCTATCGTCACATCATCAGCGGCTACCGATGCCGATGTGTTCTGTCTTGTCTTCGACGGAATGGATGCATATGGGAACTTCCTAAGAATCAAGGGAGGAGCAATCATCCAGTCGCTCAATCTCGGGTTCAAGACCAATATCGAAGAACCGCAGGAGAGTGTTCTCAGCACCTTTATTGCCGAGATTGAGTCAAAATTCGGAGCCTTGTCAAAAGAGGTCATTGTTCCCTTCCTCCCGGATGTCGAGATTGACGGGGTGGAATTCAAGATTCCTCTAAAGGGAGATAAGCTCGCTCTCTTGGAACTCAGCGCAAAAAACGCCAAAGAATTCCATTTCAATTCCCTTCGCCAAAAAGAGCATACCGACCCGGAAGCCTTCCGCCTCTCGGTGATGGAAGACCTTAGAAAGGCCTTGAATATGAAAGAGCTCCCAGTCCACATGGAATGCTTTGACAACTCCAATATCCAAGGGACCAATCCTGTTGCCTCTTGCGTCGTTTTTCGCAACGGAGAGCCATCCAAGAAGGATTATCGTAAATTCAAAATCAAGACGGTTATTGGCGCCAATGATTTTGCTTCAATGAAAGAAGTGGTCAACCGGCGTTATTCCCGCCTCATGGCTGAGACTCCTGATGACCTTCCGCAGCTGGTTGTTATTGACGGAGGAAAAGGCCAGCTCGACGCTGCTTATCAGGCCCTCTCGGAACTTGGACTCACCGAGAAACTGACAGTCGTGGGACTCGCCAAGAGGCTCGAGGAAGTTATTCGCGTTGGAGACCCCTACCCTCTTTTCATTGACCGTAATTCTCAAGCCCTGAAGGTTCTCCAGCATATTAGGGATGAAGCCCATCGCTTCGGAATTACTTTCCACAGGGATCTTCGCAGCAAGTCTCAGATCCATTCCGCCCTTCGCGATGTCAAGGGAGTGGGTGAGAAGACAGAACAGAGACTCCTTCTCCATTTCGGCAGCGTCGCAAGAGTAGCGTCTGCATCAGAAAAAGATATAGCCGATCAAGTCGGCACGGAACTTGCCAAGCGCATCAAGGAACATTTAAATTATGAAAAAAACTGACAGATTCAATTTTTGGTTCAACGCATTTATTCTTGTAGGAATGCTGGCTGCCGTGCTCTACGTGAACATCTTCAAAGCCGGCTCATCCGACGAGAGCCTCTGGAAAACAATTATTTTCACGATAGGGGCCGTGATGGGCGTATGCAACACCGTCCTTTCCGCAAACGGCAATATCTTTACTTTTGTTTTCGGGATTCTCGATGTACTTATCTGCGCCTGGACCAATCTTGACAGCGGCAATGTCGGCATATTCCTCCAGCATATTCTATACTTCCTTCCGATGCAGTTTGTCGGGATATGGCAGTGGAGGAAAAGAGGGGCGGACAAAGGCCATAAGGTCCACGCCAGACGTCTCTCAGGACGGGAGTGGATATATGTGGTTGCCGGCGCCGTTCTAGGCACCGCCCTTTGCTTTGGCTTACTCTACTGGATAGATGCCGCCCAGTTCAATGCCGGCAGAATCGAGTCAATTGATTCGGCAAAGATTGCCTTGGATGCTTCCGTCGTAGTACTAAATATAATCGGACAGATTCTCCTGTCGCTTGCTTTTGCGGAGCAATGGTATGTATGGACCGCCGTCAACGTCTTCTCCATACTTTTATGGATTAATCGGCTAATGAGCCCCGGCGCAGAGACGTATACGACCGTCATGCTTATCAAATATTGCTTCTATCTTCTCAATTCTCTCAATGGTATCAGGATTTGGCTTAAACTTTCGCATGAAGACCCCTCGTTGGATATCTCTACGGAAAGCCATTCCTGCTGCTAATTTTGTTTTTTCGATTTTTTATTTCTACCTTTGTCACGTAAATGTGCAAAAACGTATACTAATATTATAAACTAAAATTTAATTTATCATGACTCACGAAGAAATTGTAATGAAGGTCAAAGACATCATCGTTGACAAGCTCGGAGTTGAAGAATCAGTCGTTACCGAGACCGCCAACTTTACCAATGACCTCGGCGCAGATTCGCTTGACACAGTCGAGCTCCTTATGGAATTCGAGAAAGTTTTCGGAATCAAGATTCCTGATGAGGAGACCAGCGGAATTGCGACAGTAGCAGATGCTATTCAGAAAGTAGAAGAAAAACTTGGTTAATACCTCTGTGTATTCCAAAGCATTAAAAAAGGCTGACCATACAGGTCGGCCTTTTATAGTATTCAGGCGGGAAAAGTTTCTGGCTCCGAGGAACTTTCCTTATTCTCTTGGAAGACAGTATGTCACCTTCAACTTAGGGGCCAGCCGATTCTCAATCTCCACCGTATCCTCGTCATTCGCCGGTCCGTAGAGATGGATCTTATAGAATCGGTCTTTATCGAGCTCTTGAGTAGTGGAAACCTGGTTGCTATACATACTGGAGTACATGGATGACATCATCATGTAATTGTAATAGTTGTTATATCCATAGCCGCCATATCCATAGCTTCCATATCCATAGCTTCCGTAACCATAGCCGCTGTAGCCACCATAACCATAGTCTCCGTAAAGCTGGTTGTAGTAATTGGCGTACATAAGCTGCTGATAGTACTGGCTCTGCTCTTCTGTAAGACCGGATCCTGTCTCCTCCGTCTCCGTATGCACGGTAAGAAACCAGATGTCATAATCAGATATCTTTTCGTCATCTGTGACACGGATAATCTCCTGGAGGTGGTGGGTAATATCCGGCTGGTAGACGCTCAGAGAGCGGTTGATGTCTCCCTGGTCCTCCGTTGAAGATGAGGCATCATAGAGCCCTGCAAAAGAGGAATTAATCCAGACCGTAGGACTCAGGATTGCAGGGAATGACTCATATTCGAGATAGTCTTCGGGCTCTTCGAATGGGAGAATAAGGGTCGCTTTATTGACAATAACCTTGTCCGGGTCTGCTCCCTTGAGGAGCATGTGCTGACGAACTTTATCCCGTATAGAAGCTGCAGAGATAACCGGCTTCAGTCCCCCTCCACCTTCTACAAGCATCGTTTTTCCCTCTACTTTTCCGGCCAGGTGCGCTGTCTCATGAGTAGTATGATTAAATGCGTACTGATAGAATTTCGTATTGTTGTTTACATAATACGCCTCATCATAAAAAATAGGCTCTCCGGCGATAAAAAGGAAGGATGTATCCTTCTGAACCCCGTCATATGTGCTGCGGATCGTCAATCTTGCTTCATTGCCATTGCGGTAGTAGGAGCCGCTATATGCCGTAAGGCAGGAAAGCTCGAAAAGATTGATTCTGCCGCCATAACCGATTGGGGGGTCCATGGTTACGTATATTCCAGGGACTTTCGCGGTGAAATGAGAGAATACGGAATCAATTACATGGTTCTCATCCTCCAGCTCGAGGATGGCCTTGAGATATTTTTCACCGAATTCCCTTGTAAGGTCGAAAGCGAGAGAGTCTGTGCCGTTGAATACCGGGGTCCCATAGGTAATTGTCTCGACGGAATGGGGCGGCTCGGCATTTATACTCTTATTCTCAATAGTATCCGTCAAAGCATAGACATTTACATTCTGAAGGATGTACCGCTGATTCTCGCTTTGGAGGTTGACTGTATCTACTGCCGTATGGAAACGGAATTTAAGCACTCTGGGATTAGTGCCGAAGTCGAGAGTATCAAGGGCGGGGACAAGCGTAAAGGCGCTGCTTACTGTAGTCAGGCCGCTCTCTTTGTCGCGAATCGCGCCCAGCGTGATCCTCGTGTCGGAATAACCGGACAGACTGTCCGCCATCTTCAAGTAGATATCTTCAATTGGAAACGTCTCCGTATATACGTCAAATCGCTGATTTGTGTCTATAAGATCCCTGCCAAGCTCCGTGTTTACGCTTACGCAGGAGGAAATGCAGAGTGCGGCAAATAGTGCCGAAATCGCAATTTTAGCTAACTTCATCGCTACAGTTTATCATAAAAGCCCTTGTACGTATCGAAATATGAACCGTCGGCAAACTCTTCTTCATTGAACGGCAGAATCGGAAGGTCAAGTGCTTTAACTGCCTTCTCGACAGAAGGGTCGACATCCGCTGAGCCGAAGATAATACCATCGGAATATTTCGCGGCAAGTTGAGCAAGTTCTATGCCACCCGCCTCCGCATCAAGACCCACATCCTCTTTGCAGATACCTCCGCAGAGAATCATATCCGCGAAATCCGGGCTGAATTTCTCTTTCGGAGTATCTCCAAACAGGGAGAGGACAACCTTGCTGAGGGAGAAAATTGGGTCATCCTTGTATACTTTCTTAAGGTAGAGAGGGAGTAGATGGGATATCCAACCCTGGCAGTGGATGATATCCGGTGCCCAGCGGAGTTTTTTTACTGTCTCCAGAACTCCTCGTGCGAAGAAGATAGCCCTCTCGCCGTTATCTTTGAAGAACTTGCCCTCCGAGTCGGTGTATATGGCTTTTCTCTTGAAATAGTCTTCGTTGTCAATAAAATATACCTGAAGTCTCGCAGCCGAGATTGAAGCGACTTTGATTACGAGAGGACGGTCGACGTCTCCTATTATTATATTCATACCGGAAAGGCGGATAACTTCATGGAGCTGGTTCTTTCTTTCATTGATGCAACCATACCTCGGCATGAAGGATCTGATCTCCATTTTCCGCTCCTGAATGCCCTGAGGGAGGTATCTGCCCATATGTGAAATATGGGTTTCCGGGACATAGGGGAAAATCTCGGAACTGACAAACAGGACTTTTTTCGCAGAATCTGCCATATTAATATATTTAATCAATAAGCAAAGGTAAGGAAAATTTTTCAAAATTCCTTACCTTTAACCTCTTGATTAGGAGCAAGTCCCGGTTTCGGCGGGTCAATTTAGACTGTCAGAATCTCTTTTTCCTTTGCCGCAATGACCTCGTCGACCTTCTTTACCCACTTATCGGTGACCTTCTGGAGCTCTTCTTCTCCCTCTTTTTCACCATCCTCGGTGAGGCCTTCATTTTTCTGGGCTTTCTTGAGAGCGTCGATTCCGTCGCGGCGCATACCGCGGACGGTCACTTTGGATGTCTCTCCGGCATTCTTGGCTTTCTTGATGAGCTCGCGGCGACGTTCCTCCGTAAGAGCCGGAACGATGCAGCGGATAATTTCTCCATTATTGGAAGGCGTGAGGCCAACATTGGCGTCGAGAATCGCCTTCTCTATCTTCTGGATCATCGTACGCTCCCAAGGCTGGATGACTATCGTCTTTGCATCCGGCGTGCTTATGGAAGCAACCTGAGCGAGGGGAGTCTGCATGCCGTAATAATCGACAGAGACACCGTTGAATATCGAAGGGTTGGCCTTTCCGACGCGGTAGGTCTTGAGGTCCTCTTCGAGGAAGTCTACTGCACTCTGCATCTTCAGATCTGCAGCGTCTACGATTTCTTTGGCTCTTGGTAACATTTTATCTTTTGTTTTAGTCGTTATACATGTACAAGGGTCCCGACTTTCTCTCCTTCGAGAAGTTTTGTAAGATTGCCGGGGCAATTCATATCAAAAACGATTATTGGCATCTTGCCTTCCGAGCAAAGGGCAAAAGCTGTCTGGTCCATCACCTTAAGCTTTTTCGAGATTGCTTCATCGAAGGAAAGCTCGTCATATCTTGTCGCTGTTGGGTCCTTTTCCGGGTCGGCAGTGTAGACACCATCAACTCTCGTGCCTTTCAGCAAAGCATCCGCTCCAATCTCAAGCGCACGAAGGGCTGCGCCGGAATCCGTAGTGAAGAAAGGATTGCCTGTGCCACCTGCGATAAGGGCCACTCCTCCGTTTTCAAGGACCCTCACGGCCTTATCCTTCATATAGTATTCTGCCAGAGGCGGCATAGGGGTAGCGGTAAATACCTGGGCGTCAACTCCTTGCTCTTTAATAAACATGGAGAGGGCGAGGGAATTGATGACAGTCGCAAGCATCCCCATTTTGTCCCCGTCAACTCGGTCGAAGCCTTTTCCGACACCTTGGAGCCCGCGGAAGATGTTGCCTCCCCCATTGACTATAGCTATCTGAAGGCCGGCTTTTGCCGCCGTCGCTATTTCCTTTGCATAAGAGGATAGACTCGCAGTATCAAGTCCCTTCCCCTCCTGCCCGCCGAGACTTTCTCCGCTGAGCTTAAGCAATACTCTTTTATACATATCCCGTATATTTCGTGATTCTCGCAAAGATAATGAAAATCCGTGAAAAGCTTTTACGCTTTCCACGGAATATATCTCATACCGGTTCTATTCTATAATGTGAGGGGTGAATGGATGAAATTTGCCTGCAGGAAGGCATTTATGGCTGTAGCGACAAAAAGAAGAACGATGAGCGTACTGACAACGATGCCGATAACCTTGAGCCTTTTGAGCCAAATCTTGTTGTTCCACCCGATGGTCTGGAACATACTCCAGAAGCCATGGTTGAGATGGAGCCAGATAGCCACGAACCACACTATGTAAAGGATAAGAATCCAAACATTGCCGAAGGTCTGGTTCAAGAGAGCATAGGGGTTGTTGGCGGCTTCGCGACCTAAGAACTCCTGAAGCTGCATCTTTGCCCAGAAATGGGTAAGGTGGAAGGCGAGAAATCCGAGAATAACGATTCCGAGGACGAACATATTCTTCGCTGACCATGAATCTGCCTTTGCCTTGCTTGCTACCTCATATCTCTTGAGTCCTCCTCTTTTCTTGTAGTTCTCGACGGATAGATAAATACCATAGCATATATGGATAACAAAGCCGAGAGCGAGGATGGGAACCATTATAGTAATGATTGGAGTAGACATAAAGTCGCATCCAAGCTTGTACAGACCATCGCCTGCAGTGAATAGTTTATCATCCGCAAGAGCTATTCCGTATTTGCCCGTGAAGGTGTCAATAACAGAGAAGAAGTTGATGACTCCATGAAGGATAAGGAAAATAATAAGGAAAGCTCCGCTTATACTCTGGACGAACTTCTTTCCGATAGAAGATGTGAGAAAATTGGCCATTATACTATCTATTATCTTGTTTCAGCTTGTTTCAAGTATGCAAATATAATTCGTTTCTTGCAACAATCATAATTTTTCGCATATTAAAAAAATGAAAAAACTCTTGCATATATGATTATTAATGTCAATATTTGCAATTGGTATGCGTAATGTATTGAACAACAATTGGTGGCGGACTTGCAGTCTACAACTGTAAGTCGTATCCCCGTATGCAATATAAAGGCGGCACGTTGACTTACAGCGTGCCGCTTTTTTGTATTCTAAAAATCAAAAACACTTTAATAACAAACGATTATGAAACAAAAAAAATTCATTCTCCCCGAGAGCGAGATTCCAACTCAGTGGTTCAACATCCAGGCGATTATGCCAAACAAACCTCTCCCCATCCTCAATCCGGCAACGCGCGAGACTCTGAAGCCATCAGACCTCTATCCTATCTTCTGTGAGGAATGCGCCAAACAAGAGCTGGACACCACCAATGAGTGGATTGATATCCCGGAGCCTGTCCGTGAACAGTATTCATACTATCGCAGCACTCCGCTTGTAAGAGCTTATGAATTCGAGGAGGCTCTTGGTACTCCCGCTCACATCTATTTCAAGAACGAAAGCGTCAGCCCTGCCGGCTCGCACAAGCTCAATTCTGCCCTGGCCCAAGCCTATTATGCAAAGAAGCAAGGCGTTACAAACATCACCACGGAGACCGGGGCCGGCCAGTGGGGTGGCGCCCTCTCGTATGCGGCCAAGAAGTTTGGACTTGAATGTGCTGTTTACATGGTGAAAATCAGTTACAACCAAAAGCCCTACCGCCGTTCTATAATGCAGACATTTGGAGCGACCATCACTCCTTCTCCATCCATGTCAACCCGCGCCGGAAAGGATATCATTACAAAGAATCCCAACGATAACGGATCTCTCGGATGCGCGATATCTGAGGCAATCGAGCTTGCCGTCACTACTCCCAACTGCAAATATACTCTTGGGTCTGTTCTCAACCATGTTTGCCTCCATCAGACCATAATCGGTCTTGAGGCAGAGAAACAGATGGCCATGACAGGAGAGTATCCCGATATCGTAATTGCCTGCTTTGGAGGCGGTTCCAACTTCAGTGGCATCGCATATCCGTTCATGAGGCACAATATCCAGGAAGGCAAAAAGACCCGTTTCATCGCAGCTGAGCCCGAAGCGTGCCCGAAGCTCACCAGAGGAAAATTCGAGTACGACTTCGGTGATGAGGCCGGACTCACTCCGCTTCTGCCGATGTACACGCTTGGTCACGGCTTCAAGCCTGCGAACATCCATGCCGGTGGTCTCCGCTATCATGGAGCTGGAGTCATCATGTCCCAGTTAATGAAGGATGGGTTCATGGAAGCAGTTGATATCCAGCAGAATGAGAGCTTTAAGGCTGGCGTTCTCTTCGCCCAGACCGAAGGAATTATCCCAGCTCCAGAGAGCTGCCATGCAATCGCGGCCACCGTCCGCGAGGCTCTTAAGTGCAAAGAAACCGGCGAGGCAAAGACAATTCTCTTCAACCTCTCCGGTCATGGGTTTGTCGATATGAGCGCCTACGATCAGTACCTCGAAGGCAACCTCCAGGACTACACGGTCTCCGACGCCGATATTGCCCGCTTCATCAAGGACGCTGACGCCCTGAACGCTTAAAGCAGACTGACGATATCTTTTTCGAAGGACTCGGGAGTATCGGTCGGTGCGTAACGCCTCACCTTTTCTCCATCTCTTGAGATGAGAAATTTAGTGAAGTTCCACTTGATCGAATTCCCGAGTTTCCCTTTTGCCGCCTCTTTGAGATACTGGTAAATTGGGTGGGTATTCTTTCCGTTGACCTCTATTTTTGCCATAAGAGGGAAGGTTACGCCATGATTGAGTCTGCAGAATTCCGCAATCTCTTCATTGGTACCTGGTTCCTGATGGGCAAACTGGTCGCAAGGGAAGCCGATAATTACCAGCCCTTGATCCTTGTACTTCTTGTAAAGGGCCTCGAGACCGTCATATTGGGGGGTAAATCCGCACTTGGAAGCGGTATTGACTATTAGAAGAACCTTCCCTTCGAACTGCGAGAATTCTACTTCTTCGCCCTTGTTGTTGAGCGCCTTGAAATCATAAATCTTAGCCATACTTATAATAATTAAATCGTTTACGATGCAAATATAAAACAATTAATTTATATCGCAAGCGATTTATTTAGGAATGTTGAAACCACCACTTGGGAATTAAATAATCTTCTTCGTTTTCTCCCTAAGCCAACTTGCAATTTCTTTCGGAAGAGAAGGGGACAGTGTACGGAATACCCTCTCATTGTAGGTGTTAAGCCAGTCCTTCTCTTCGGCAGTAAGTAGCTCGGGGAGAATTGCTGACGTATCAATATGACAGAGAGTAAGAGTCTCGAAGGAGAGCCATGTCCCGAACTCATTTGTTCCTTCTTCGCGACAAAGGACAAGGTTTTCATGACGTACGCCGTGGCGGCCTTCCCTATAGATGCCCGGCTCGTCTGATACGATCATTCCGGGGAGCAAGGGCTGAGTGTTGAAGTTCTGCCGGATGTCCTCGGGCCCTTCATGGACGCAAAGAAAGAAACCGACTCCATGACCCGTACCATGGCCGAAATTCCGTTTTGCTCCCCATAGTGGATTTCTGGCAAGTGCATCTATTTGGCATCCCGCAGTCCCTTTCGGGAATACGGCCATTGCAAGGTCAATATGTCCCTTAAGAACAAGGGTATAGTCCTCTTTTTCAAGTTGAGTGCATGGCCCGAGAGGGACCGTCCTCGTAAGGTCCGTTGTGCCGAAAAGATACTGACCTCCAGAGTCAACAAGATAGAGCCCTCTCCTCTCAAGGACAGCCGAGCCTGTCTTTGGAGTGACATAGTGGGGCAGGGCCGCGTTCTCTCCGTAGGCGGATATGGTCTCGAAACTGTTGCCTCGGTTGCCAGGAATCCGGGCGCGAAGTCCGTCAATCTTTTCCGCCGCGGTCCATTCGTCTATTCTCTCGCCCAGAACCAATTGATTTTCAAGCCACCAGAGGAATTTTTCCATAGCAAGGCCATCCTCCAGGTGGGCTTCTCTCATTAGCTCAATCTCGACACTGTTCTTGACCGCTTTCCGAAGGGGAACAGGCGAAGGACCCTCCATGACGGAGGCTCCTAATCCATTGTCAAGAAGAAGTTTATATATATGATAATTGAGGGTCGATGGATCTACGTATATCTTCTCAAGAGACTCTATGTCAAGCATTCCCCCGAGCGAGAGTTCCAGATCGGAATAATCTTTGATTTCCACTCCATCGGCGGCTATTTCATAGAAACTATCTTCGCTCTCCTCATCTGGGGCGGTAAACGGATATTTTCGGACATACCACTCCGCTTTTTCCATGGTCACAAGAAGGTACGAAATGACGAGTGGATTGTATTCAATATCGCTGCCCCTTACATTCAGAGTCCAGGCTATCTCATCGAGAGAAGAGAGAAGGATAGCATCGCAGCCTTTCATCATTAGGAATTTCCTCAGCCACATGAGCTTCCTCTCGCGTGATTCTCCGACTTGCTCATCTCCTAGGGTAAGGACAGGACTCACCGGAATCTCCGGGCGGTCTTTCCAAAAGCCGGAAATTATATCCGGAGCACTGACAATAGAGACCTCCTTCCCTTCCTTCTCGAAAGCCTCGGTAATCGCATCAATAGCAAAGACGCTCTGACAGAGACCGTCAAGGGCAATTGTCACCGTCTCTCCGGCGGATGGAAACTCCTCTGCTGCAAGCCATTCCGGGATTGGCACTGCCTCCGGGATACGAAGTTTATGGAGACATATTCCTGTCCCTGCAAGCTGCCGGGCGGCTTGGATGAAATACCTGGTATCGGTCCAAAGACCCGCATGGTCCAAGGTAATGACAACATCCCCCGCCTCTCCCGTAAAGCCGGAAATCCATTCTACCTGTTTCCACCTTTTGGCCGGATATTCGCTGGAGTGGGGATCGCTTCCTCCAAAAATGACGGCATCCCATCCGTGTTCTCTCATCATTTCCCGAATCGCTTCGACCCGGGAAGCGTATAAGTTACCCATAATTACAGTAATTTGACGCAAAATACTTAAATGGCGAGAATTTTGCAATAAATCCCTCCGGTTTATAACTTTGCTGTTTGTGAAAAAGGCGTTCAAATATATTTTCATCACTCTCCTCCTGCTCATTTCTGCGGTCTCATATGGTCAGAACCATATCCGCGAGGCCATGAAAAGAGCGAAGGAGCAGAGGGAAGCACTTGCCCGCCAGGAGATATTTTCTAACGCATCTTCATTCAAAGGAGGCTACCTTACATATAGGGTGGAAAATGGGGACACAACATTTTACGACACTATCGACCCTGTCTGGATTTTCGCACATGGGAAAAAGTCTGACAAGGATTGGAGAAAATATTATAAACTCGTCTATAACTTCGCAAAGGTCTATCCGTACGCGGAAGCCGCAGCCTCTCTTCAACATAAAATAGACAGCACCTTCGAGGTGGACAAGATGAACCGTTTTCAGCGGGACCGCTATATGACGGAAGTCCAAAAGCATCTTTTCTCCGACTTCGAAGGCGCTCTGAGGCACATGACCATCACCCAAGGAGGCATCCTTCTTAAACTTATCGACCGGGAGACCAACCAATCGTCGTATTCTATCATCAAAGAGTATAAAAACGGCATTGCCGCCGGGTTCTGGCAGGGCGTAGCCAAGATTTTCGACAACGACCTTAAATCCCAGTACGACCCCGAAGGAGCGGACAGGGATCTTGAAGAGTTGGTGCAGATGTGGAAAAACGGAACTTTTAACAGGCTTTACTGGTCAATCTTCTGGGAAGATCCGCCCGTTGTAAATGTCCCTGACTACTATAAGGGGAGCTAGCGGATATTTATTGTTCCGTCTTCAGAGTCGAAGACTATCCACGAGTCGCTGTCCATCCAATCTCTCATAATGAGAAGACGGGCGCTCCCGACAGGGACGTCTGTCCGGCAATGATAGTGGCCGAAAAGAAAGATGTCGACGGTCGTGTCTTTTAGAAATTTTTCGCAGTAGCGGTACAGGGGCTCTTCCTTCCCCTTGAAGATATATTTCTCGTTCTTGGCAAGGCGGCTTTTTTTGGACCAGCCCGTACCGATAGCGAAGGCCCACCTCGGGTGGAGAGATGAGAACATCCTCTGTAACACCTTGTTATGGAACGCCCATCTCATTATTTTATATCCTGTCATGCCCGGGCCAAGGCCGTCGCCGTGCCCAAGGCAGAATGTCTTATTGCCGATATTTACCACGTGAGGCTGGGTACAGCGGACCATTCCGAGCTGCTCGAAATAAGAGTAGGACCATATGTCATGGTTCCCCTGGAAAAAATACACATTCACGCCCGCATCCATTAGTTCGTTAAGGGCGGCGAATACCCGTACGAATCCTTTGGGCACCACTTCTTTATATTCGTACCAGAAATCCCAGATATCTCCGAGAAGATAGAGCGATTCTGTTTCATCGACGGGGATAGACTTAAGAAACGAAACAAAACGCATTTCTCGCTTTGCCGCATCTTTGACCTGCAGCCCGAGATGTACATCCGAAACGAAATAAGTAAGGTGTCTCTCCGTCATTATTTAAATATGAAAATAAGGATTGAAACGACTAGGCAGTATATGGCGAACCAGCTGAGACGGGCTTTCTTCACAAGGGCGATCATCACCTTGCACGCGAAAAGACCGGAGACGAAGGCTGCCAGAAAGCCGAGTAGGAGGCATATCCCACTTACTTCTCCGCTGAAAAACTGTCCTGTCTCTGATACACTTTTGACAACGTCTAGGAACTGCTCTCCTATGATGGGTACAAGTACCATCAGGAAAGAGAACTGCGCCATATTCTCCCTCTTTACCCCTGCCATGAGACCGGTTGCTATGGTAGTCCCTGAACGCGAGAGGCCAGGGATAACAGCGAAGGCTTGACCGACACCGACCAGGAATGCCTGAAGGTATGAAATGCCGTTACGATGGGTATTGTTTCCTACCCACCCGCGGGGGCCCGAAGCAATGTCGGAGAAGAACAGCAGAAGGGCCGTGACGAGAAGAGCTATAGCTACGACTGTGAGCGATTCTCCGAATAGAGAGGACACAAAGTCTTTAAAGAAAAAGCCTACGATCATCACCGGAATCATCGAGACAAGAATCTTGCAGATATAGTCTGTCTCATCGTTGTATTTGAACTTGAAAAAACCCTTCAAAAGAGCCCAAATTGCTCCCCAGAACACAAACAGCGTGCTGATGACTGTTCCAAGGTGGACAAGGACGGTAAAATCCAAAAAGCCCTCAGCATCTACGCCGAGAAGCTCACGGAAGATCATCAGGTGTCCCGAAGAGGAGACGGGAAGAAACTCGGTAAGTCCCTGGACTATTCCGAGAAGTATAGCCTGCCACCAATTCATACGCTAAGAGTCTTTGAATTTGCCCATTATGGCAACTATCTCGATGACGATGCCGCAGATAATCACAATCGGAGCCGCTACAAGCCTCCTGAAATCGAACATGTCATAATTGAATACCTGGGGATCCTTGCTGCCCCCTCCCGAGAGGAGAATGAATCCGGCAATCATTACAAGAAGACCTATTATCATGATTTTCAAGCCTTTCTTGGTGATAGCCATCTTTGCGGACTTGTCGTCTTTTTTTTCTGCCATATCAATATGAGTATAATTCGTCTTTTGTGAACCCGACGAGTCGGTTTACAACAAAAAATGTGCTTGCGGTGCAAATTAAAAGTCCCGACAGTACAACAATCCCGGCAACGAGAATAAGGTGCTCGAGACGGAAAACACTGAACAGCTGGGCAAATTCGTTACGAAGGAAAAATAGGCCGCCAGTCAGCAAGAGAATCGCTATGATTGCTGCAAATAGGCCCTGGAAGACAGCCTGTACCATGAACGGAGAGCGGATAAACCTCTTTGTGGCTCCAACCAGCTGCATCGTGTGGATGGTGAACCTCCTTGAGAAGACATTGAGGCGTACCATATTATTTATCAGGACGAAGGAGATAAAAAGGAGGAGGAGAATGAACACCCCTATTACCAGAGAAATTTTCTTCATGTTTGAGTTCAGGGCATCCACGAGAGATGTCTGGTAAATTACATCTTCCACAAGTGGAGAGTCTCCGACGGCTTTTTTTACAACATCCAGGCTGTCCGGGGAAACATAGTCGGCCCTCAAGGTAACATCGATGGACACAGGAATCGGCGCGGTCTCAAAAACTTTCAGAAAGTCCTCGCCAAGCATTTCTTTCATCTCCGAGAGACCTTGTTCTCTGGAGATGAAAGACGTGCTTTTAACGCAAGGGAGAGACTCCAGGGTCGCTTCATAAGCCTTCGCATCCTCGTCCGGGACATCCTGTCGAAGGATCACGGACACCTGCATGTTCTCTTTGAAGTAATCCGAGACCGATTTTGAGTTGACAAGGAGAAGGGCGGCCACACCTACGAGAAATAGGACTAGTGATATACTTATCACAGTCGATATTTTCGCGCTGACAAGACGCCTTTTCATTATTTTCCCTGATCTCGAAACCATCGGTCACTATTTGTCCGGCAAATTTAAGAAATATAATCGGAACTGATGTTTATTTACGCTTCTTAATCTTCTTGGCGGTCTTGGCTGCCTGTTTCTCTGTGAGGTCGAGAACGCGAATGTTCCTGAGTCTAAGGCCGGTTCCATGGCCGAGGAAGCCTATGTAGCCCTTCTCATTAAACATCCCTGGGTGATTGCGGTGGTCAACAGTATAAGGGTTGACATTACCACCGTCCGGAGCGACATTATGTCCCTGACATGCCTCGCTTATATCTCCATCGACTATAACCTCGCCATTGACAGTCACCTTGATATGGTTGCCTTCGACACGAATCTCTTCGGCGGACCATTCTCCTAAAGGCTTGTGGACTATCCTTTTCGCAGGGATAACACCATAGACAGAGCCGTGGACCTGATATTCGCGGAGATTTGCATAGATGGGAGCGTCGTGGTCGAGTATCTGGACCTCACACATACCGTCGTAGGCCGCATCGACTCCTGTCGGAGTGCGTACGCCTACTCCGTTATTGATACCTGGGCGAAGGAAGCAGAACTCAAAGCGGAAAACAAAGTCTTTATATTCCTTTTCGGTGTAGAGGTTGTGCTCTGCGCCGAAAACAGTTGCGACATCGATGGTGCCACCGACTGGTCTGTAGCCGTCAAGGTCACCGTGCCAGCCGGTCATGTCCACTCCATTAAACAGGAGCTGGAATCCTTCTGCCGCCTCTTCAGGATCGAGTACAGCTGCGGTCTCAGGAACTGCCTCAGCAAGCGTCTTATTGATGGCATCGACGGCATACAGATCATCGGCGCTTCCGCGCTTTTTCAGCACTTCGACAGCCTTGTCGAGAGAAGTTTTGAGGTCATTGTAATTGATCTCTTTACACTTTGAAGCGATACCGCTGACCGAATTTGCGGCATAAATACCCAAATCCTTGTCATCCAGATACTTCGATGCGAGAAGGAAGGATCTCATTGTCGGAACATTCTCCGTCTGGCGGATAATCTTTTTCCGCAGTTTGGCGTCGTTTGTCAGGGAGAGAGCCTCGCTATAAGAAGCTATCTTCTCGCTGGGATCAGAAGTGAATTTATCTGTAAGGTCAACATACCTTGCCGCTATCGCTTCGGTTCTGGAAGGATCCTGGCGGGCAATTTTCAAAAGAGGCTTGATTGCGCTCTTGGTCTCCGCCTTCATGAGAGCATCTGCTGCTTTTTCTTTGTCGGCGCCATTATTATAGGCTTCGGTCAGGAGTTTGACCGCCTCCGAGGTGCCCGTGGCGGCAAGAGGACCATAGAAGTTGGACTTATTATCAGACTTGTCCATAATGGACTTGATGCTTTCGAGCTGCTTTTCCGGCGCAAGGGTATGGATAGATGCCGAGAGAGCACTCGCAAGATACTCTGCATCAGGAGCTTCTGCCTTCGATAAATCTTCTCCAATCTTAGTTGTCTCGGCTGTTGTCACAACCTTTGGAAGAGCTTCGCGTGCAGCGGCAAGACCTTCTGAGGCGAGAGAATAGATCTTTTCGGAAGTATTCTTCATCCTCTTCGAGGCAGCTACCTTGACGAGGCTCTCAAGCATTGCAGGAGACGAAGAAGAAGCCATCTTTTCCAGTATTTTCCCAGAGAAGTCACCTTTAAGCGAAGCGAGGGCCTTTTGAGCGGCACCGTCGCAGTCACCTCCTAGTTCTGCTATTAAGGCATCTGTGGCCTTTTCTCCTCCAAGGATGCCTGCGGTCTTAATTGCCGTCTCTTTGGCGGGCGAATCGAAGCAATCGAGAACCTTATCCAGGGCAGCTTGAGACTTGGTCTCCCCGATCCAGTTGAGGATGTCCTCCTTTGCCTCAGTTCCGACCTTAGGAAGGGCTTTTATAACCTTGGTCGCGGTCTTGTCGGAGATGATTGATGGATCCTCGGCAACCATTTCCAGCATAGCTGCACGAAGTTTTCTGTCATCTCCTTTGAGAGACTTAAGGAGAGAGCTTGCGAAGGCCTTGGGGCTGGTAGAAGAGAGCACTTCAGCAGCCTGCACCTTCTGCTCCGTTGTCCCTTTCTTAATAAGTTTGGTTGCTTCATCGAGCGAAAGGGACTCGGCCTTTTTGGCAGGGGTAAAATCTCCGAAAAGCCTTATCTGGCTATCGAGAAAGGCTTTTATCTGAGAATCGGAGCAAGCGGCGGAAGCTTTTTCAAAACCTTCCTTGACTGCGGCTTTATAGGCCGCATTGACAGGATTGGTAGCAAAGCCGGCAAGTCCGGAAAGCGCATATTCATATATGGCGTTTTTGCCGGACGGGGTCATCATCGAAGCGATGGAAACTACAGACTCCGGAGCATTCTTGGAAAGGTCAAGCATCTCTGCGGCGAGAGCTCCGGCATTCCCGGCGGGAAGACTCGCGAGGGCATCGCTTATGATTGTATCAAGAGTCCTCTGCCTCTCATCCTGCGCAAAAGCGGAAAAAGCGAGAGCGCAGACTGCAATTATGCAAATCAGAAATCTTTTCATACCGAGTGTCATTTTAAAGTTTCCATGGTCCTCTCATCGGCTGGTCAATAAGCAGGTTGGCTGCGTCATCGCCTATGAATAACTGAGTTTTCGGATCGAAGTGGAGCGTCCTTCCGAGGCGGAGGGCGCAGGCTCCCATATTAACTATGGTCGCACTGTGGTGGCCGATTCTTTCATCGAGGGCGAAATGGGTTCTTTTCCGTACGCACTCTATGAAATCGGTGTTTCTTGGAGCAGGATCAGGCAGTTCGTCGATAACGTCCATTACATTCGGAATCGTACATTCGAAACCTTTGTAGACCTTGCCTTTCGGTCCTTCTATGTACGGGACCTTGCCTTCGCTCTCAAAGCCTTCTCCTTCGAGAATGATCTTGCAGCCGTCGGCGTAGGTATAGGTAACGCTGCGCCAGATTCCTACTGCATCCGGGTGCTGTTCAGGCGCATCAACCTCAACCTTGACAGGGAAGTCGTCATCCTTTCCGAGAAGGTACTGGACAGGGTCGATATAGTGCTGTCCCATGTCGCCGAGACCACCGCTGTCGTAGTCCCAGTAGCCACGGAAGGTCTGATGAGTACGGTGGTGATTGTATGGCTTGAATGGGGCTGGCCCCAGCCACATATCATAGTCTAGTTCTGCCGGAACCGGCTCTGTCTCAAGATTTTCCTTTCCGGTCCAGAAGAATTTCCACGTAAAGCCCGTGGCACCTGATATGCGGACCGTGAGGGGCCATCCAAGGAGACCACTTTCTACAAGCTTCTTGAGTGGCTCGACCGTAGTGCCAAGGCCATAGAAGTTGTCTTTGAAGCGGAACCATGTATTGAGGCGGAAAATGCTGCCGTTCTTGCGGACTGCTTCTGCTACCTTCTGACTCTCGCCGATAGTCCTTGTCATAGGCTTCTCGCAGAATATGTCCTTGCCCGCGTTAGCCGCGGCCACGGCCATGAGTCCATGCCAGTGAGGAGGCGTACAAATATGAACTATATCCACATCGGGGTCGGCGATAAGATCCCTCCAGTCGGAGAATGGTTTCAGTGTGGCGTCGAATTTCTTCTTTCCGAGGTCGAGAGCCTTCTGGAGATGGTTCTTGTCGACGTCGCAGACTGAAATCAGGCGGCATCTTTCATCACTGGTGAAGTGGTAGGATGACCTTCCTATACCACCTGTTCCAATGATTCCTTTAGTTATCTGGTCGCTCGGGGCGACATAATTGTTGTCCCCGCCCATCTTCCCAAATACATTTCTCGGAAGGATGGTAAAAGCGGCGACTGCTGCGCCGCTTTTCTTGAGGAAACTTCTTCTTGAATCACTCATTGTTAGTTATTGTAAGACTTTTTTACGAAATCTTCGTTGTTGAGATAGTCAACTCCGACCTTGAGGCACTCGTAGGGATCTTCCGTAGAGAAAGCCTCATATTCAACGACATAATCCTGAAGACCGGCGGTCTCTGCATTACGGAAAATGGCATCGAAGCCAACCATTCCGCTCTGACCGATCTCGCGGGCGTCCTTGACATGGAACATCTTGAACCTTCCGGGATATTTGTTGAAATAGTCAACCGGGTTGGCGTGGCCATAGACGGCCCAATACAGATCCATCTGGAAGAAGACGAGGTCGGGATCGGTGTGCTCGAGCATGTAGTCATACATTACAGTATCTTCTACTTTCTCGAACTCGTATGAATGATTGTGATAACCGAAGAGAATCCCTTCAGCCTTGCAGCGGCGGCCAACTTCATTGAGCATGTCGCAGTATAACTGGAGATTCTTGAGACTTTCCTGGCGGCCGATCGAAGGATCTACCAGATATTTCACCCCTGCTGCCTTGTGGGTTGCTATGCACTTGTCCCAGAACTCCATCGTCTTGGAGATATCTCCTGTCTCGAGCTCTTCGCGGGAAAGGCGGCAGGAGACATGTGAGGAAAGGGATACAAGACCGGCATCCTCAACCTTCTTGCGGTAGACCTCAGGAGCATCCCCATAGAGCTTGCCATCGCTGTAGCTGGCTGCTTCTACTGAGGTAAAACCGGTCTCTGCAACTTTCTTCAGAATGTCAGTATAGTCCTCACCAGCCTCTTTGGCCTGCTTGAACTGAGCTCTGATAGAATAGAGCTGTAGGCTCATTTCCTTCCGGGGAGCCTCTCCCTTCTGTCCTCCGCATCCTGCAATGAGAAGGGCAGATGCCATGATAAGCAGTATTTTTCTCATTAGTCGAGTACCTTAACGCGGATGTTCCTGTACCAGACGTCGTCACCGTGATCCTGGAAGCCGATATAGCCTTCATGATTCTCGCCGCCACAGTTGTTGAGCAGTTCGAATGCGATAGGCCATTTCTCCTGGCTGAACTTGCTATTTTGAAGCATCTCCTCCCACTCGTCGGTCCAGAGATGGTACTCAAGAACTTTTTCGTCGTTCTGATAGTGGATAACGGTGCCTTTGAAGACGGTGATCTTTGCCTTGTTCCATTCGCCCGCGGGCTTGGAGTTCTGAGGAACGGCTGGAATCATGTCATAGAGGGAAGCCGACTGGCGGTTGCCATCAACGCCGAGCTTCGCATCCGGATGGTTCTCATTGTCAAGCACCTGATATTCAGGAGCTGACAGATAGATATGCTGATATTTCTCGCGTCCTTTCTTGTCGAGAGCCTTGATTTCGCGTGCTAGATAGAAGATACCGGAGTTGCCGCCCTTGGAAATCTTCCACTCGAGTTCCATCTCGAAATTACGGAAACGGCGGGCGAAAATGATATCTCCGCCGGTGTCTCCCTGAGCCTCTCCACCACCAGTACCGGTGAATTTCATGGCTCCGTCCTCGACTGTCCAGCGGGCGGTCACAGTGTCACGGCCATAGCCTCTCCAACCAGCGAGGTCCTTGCCGTTGAAAATCTGATAATATCCATCTTTGTCAAGAGGGAAGCATGCGAGGTCTACCTGAGGAGCATCTACCTGAGTGAAAGGAATTTCTTCGCCATCTACGGTCTCTGCGACGCCAGGGATATTCACGGTCTCACCGATGAACTTGACTTCATTTGCGGTTTTCTTGTTGCCGCATGCTGCTACTGCGAGAAGGGCTGCAGCCGCCCAAATTGCTTTTTTCATATATTTACTTGATTATCAGTTTATTCTGGCATGTCGGGAAGAACCCATCCCTCGCGGAATACAGGCTTGACAAGCTCCTCTGCGTACTTGCGGGCATTGACAGGCTCTGTATAGGTCTTGTCGAAGGTCGGGTGACCATCGGTGATATTGAATCCGTCCTTGATCATCGTGCGGATTGTAGCATCGGCAGGGATATTGGTGAAGCGCATATTCTCACCATCCCACTCGAGCTCCTGGTTGAGGCCCTGCAGACGGACAGCGAGAACACCCATGGCAACCATCTCATTGAACGGGCCAGCCTCTGCGAAATCAGACTCTGAAGGAACGCGTACGGAAGGATCTTCCTTGCAAGCGCGGATCCAGTCCTGCTGATGACTGAGAGTAACCTCGCGGAGCACCTTCGGAGCGTCAGGGACACGGCCTGAAACGAGATATGGCTCCCTTCCGTAGCAACCGCAGATCAGAATATCCTTGGTACCGTAGAAAATAAGTCCGCCGCCGTGGACATTGAGGTCCTTTCCTGCGGGGAGACCTTCTGGACGCTCAGGCATCAGGCCGCCATCGTACCAGTTGATGACAACTTCCGGCATAGCCACCTTGGGCATATTATCTCTTGCGGGGAAAATAAATTTGATCTTCTGGGCGTTCGGTGCGCACTCGGTAAGGAGCGGAGTGGAGCTTCCTTGGACCTTGATAGGATAGCGAAGATTGAGGGCCTTGAAAGCAGGGTGGAGGATATGGCAAGCCATGTCTCCGAGTGCGCCGGTACCGAAGTCCCACCATCCGCGGAAGTTCCACGGAGTATAAATCTTATTGTAGGGACGATACGGAGCGGGGCCAATGAAAAGATCCCAGTCGAGAGTGTCGGGAATCGGATCGATTTCCTTCGGACGCTCGAGACCCTGGGGCCAAATCGGACGATCTGTAAATGCGTCGACTCTTGTCACATCGCCGATTTCGCCATTCCAAATCCATTCGCAGACCTTGCGGACACCTTCGCCGGAAGCGCCTTGGTTGCCCATCTGGGTGGCAACTCCATACTTTGCAGCAAGCTTCGTCAGGAGTCTGGACTCATAAACAGTACGGGTCAGAGGCTTTTCGCAGTAGACATGCTTCCCTGCCATGATAGCATTTGCTGCAATGATTGCATGGGTGTGGTCAGAGGTTGCAATCATGACGGCATCAGCTTCCGGGAGAAGCTCCTCGAACATCACTCTCCAGTCTTTGTACTTCTTGGCATTGGGATAGTGCTTGAATACGCGGTCTGCGTACTTCCAGTCTACATCGCAGAGGCCGATGATCTCCTCTGTCTCCATGTTCTTAAGGTCATTGAAACCCCTTCCTCCAACGCCGACTCCGAGTATCTTGAGCTTGCGGTTGAGGATCTTCGGCGCTGCCTCTTTTTTCTTTTTTGCAAAAAGAGCATCCGGGGCCACGGCGAGACCTACAGCTGCCGCTGTCCCTGTCTTAAGGAAGGATCTACGGGAAATGTCTTTAGTCATACTGATTATATCTTGGTTATAGTTATACTATGTTTGTCCACAAATATAATCATTTAGATTATTTTGTAAAAGAAAAAGTGGAGGAAATACGCCTTGACGCACGCTGACCTCGCTCAATCACCTCTCCCCGTTGCAAAGCCCCTCCTCCCTGCGGCGCCCCGCGAAAATCGCAGTAATTTGAGAAATAATTATTATATTTGTTCCATGTCAGATATTTCCAGGAGAGATTTCATGCGCTCTGCGGCGGCGGTTGGAGCGCTTATCGCTACAGCGAATCTCCCATCATTTGCAGAGAACAAGCCGTCAGAGTCTTCTAATTCTATGCTTCCGGTGGACGATCCGTCGGAATTCCCGAACCGAGGACGGTTCGAGCGTCTTTCCTTGAGCTATGCAGTGGTGAATATAGGGCTCGAAAAGCCTTTTTCGGTGCTTCATATCTCAGACACGCATTTTACAGCGGCATACCCACATGAAAACGAGACAAAGCAAAAACTGAGGGAGACTCGTACAAGAACATTTGGTGGCCGTCAAGAGGAGGCGCTTCGAGACGCCCTTTCTTGGGCGAAGGAGCATGTCGAGTATATTGTCCACACAGGAGATATTATCGACTGGCAGAGCGAGGCCAATTTCGACCTTGTGAAGAAGTATTTCGGGCCAGCCATGATTGCTTCTGTAGGCAATCACGAGTACAGCCCGGACATGCGATACAGCATTCCTAAGCCGGAGACAACCGAGGAGTTCAAAGACCTGACAAGGGACAAAATTCAGGAGGTGTACCCATTCGATGTCCGCTTCCAGTCCCAGATAGTCAATGGAGTCAATTTCATCACTCTCGACGATGTCTACGGCTATGTTACCGAGGAGCAGGTCCGTCGCTTCAAGATTGAGGCCAACAAAGGTCTTCCGATTGTCCTCTGCATGCATGTCCCGTTCTTCACCGAGACCATTTGGAGGGCTGACGTACGTTTTTGGAAGGGGCAAGGACCTATGACAAATGGAGACTTCCCCGCTCCCACCGGAGATTATAAAATGCAGCTTGAAGACAAGGTCACCCGCGATTTTATCTCATATCTAAAACGGGAACCTATGCTAAAATGCATCCTTGCCGGCCATCTTCATATAACCATCGAAGACCAGTTCTCTCCCTGGTGCCGCGAATATGTGGTAGGCGGAGGTTTCCTATTCCACGGCCGCGAGGTGATATTTATATAGCGCCCTGAGGCTTGCTACTTACAAGTATACTCATCGGACACCGACAGTATCTCGAAAGAGAAGTCGGTGTCTTTCAGCATATATACCCGGAAACTGCCGCCACCTGGAGCAACTCGGATGACGATATGTCCGCCGTAAGCCTTGACCTTTGAGAAAAGCTCTTTGTTTGCCTCCATTTTCGCATCCCAACTCTTGGTCAGATATATATCCTTCTCCCATGAGTATGTGTTATTGTCGAATTTCCCCGTAAAAATGGAGGTAAGGAGGTCGACATCAGGCTGCTTCTCATAGAAACTTTGGACAGCTATTACGCGGGGAGAAAACGCTTGCTTCTGCATTTGCGTGCCCCATGAGTTGGCACTCATATGGTGGTTGCTTTTGAATGCCTCCAAACGGGTGATATAATCGCGGAAATAATATGCCTGGAAATTCTGTGCGGTAGAGACAAGGTCTCCCGCAGCGATAAAGTCGAATTTTCCATACTGAATATGGAATCCGCACGATGCGCCGTTTTCCGTCGTGGGCTTACGGACATCCACGAATCCTTTCCCATTAGAATCTTTGTAATAACCGTCGCCGTTGCCTACATGGTTAAAAATACTAAAAGTGCCGGAATAATTGCTCTTTGTCGCCCCGAGAAGGGTCAGCTGGCCGTCCGTTCCGACTTGGAATCGTTCAGCTGTTACCCCTCCCTTCGTGGTGGCATACTCCACAAACTTAATGTAGTTCGGAGTAGATCCGGATTCCGACACCGCTAAAGTATATGCATCCTCTTCATAAGAAGGGTAGCCCCTGTCTATAAGTTTCCTGAACGGGACTTCCTCGAAGAGCCCCGAGACGCCAACTATCTGGTGGCCTCCTTCCGGATGGATGGCATTGGAGGAGTTCTTCTCTCCCATATGGTCGATATGGAAATGCGTCAGCACCATGTAATCAATCTTTCCGCCGGAAGAAGCTGGAAGAAAGTGCTTTATATAAGTCCCATATGTCTTGTAGGGCCTCACCGACGAATTTGGACGCTGAGGCTGGGCAGTCGCATCACTGGTAAAAATCTCTCCTGCGTCGACAACCATAGTTGTCCCGTCCGGGAGGATGTAGAAGGTACACTCCCCCCGTCCGGAATTAATAAAATGAATATCCAGATTCCCTTCGCTCCACGCGGGCATGACTTCCCCGGCTTGGGCTGCGCCCTCCTCTGAAGGAGTTTCCTTATTGTTAAGGTCATCCTCCCAGGGCATTTTCGTCGGCTCTTTCGAAGAGCAGGAGAATGCCAGAAAGGCAGCCATGACATAAAATATTCTTTTTTTCATTATTCTACAAGAACTGGTTTAATGGAGAATCCGCACTTGCTGTCGAAGGCCGCATTAGAGTACGGGAAGGTTGGTGAGGTGCTCGTGATGTGCATTACGTATCCATAGCAAAGACCGGCTGTCGCCGTGTCAAATGTCCTCGTCTCGGATGCCCAATAAGGGCCTTGCGTCCCTTGAACATTGACTTGAATGGCCTGAGCTGTATAACGGCGACCGCTCTTTACAAAGAATACTCCCTTTGACAGATCTGCTTCCGTCAAAGCGACGTCTTCGTCGCTGATGACAGGATTTTCGTCATCCTCCGGATTAAAGAACAGAATTCCGGAAACGGTTTTTCCTTCGGGTGTTACAAACGTCCCGGGCTGGCGGGAAGCCTTCGTCAAAAGAGTCTGAATTTCTTCAGGAGTCGGCATGCGCCATTTCCCCTTCGAAGCCCACCAGGCAAGATCTCCGTACTTTGCCGCTGCATAATCGGTAGTAGGGGAGGTGCAGGCCTGATCTGTGAACATCTTGCCGGAAATGTCTATTCCTACGGCTCCTTTCATCGACCCGGTGTCTTCGTTTGTAAATGGATCTGCAATGCCTCCGAAATTGAAATGGTCGTACTTGCTATAATCATCGGGCTTGAATGTCACGGCTTTCCCCGTGGCGTTCTCGCAGTTGATATAATGCCATTGAGCGGGGGCAATACGCCAATCCGTCTGGAAGCCTTCTTCCGTCTCCCCTACACAGTGCTGGAGGTTGCCTGGGGCCCAATATATGTCGCATACAAGGATTGTTCCTGGAATCTCCGGCTTCGACGTCTTATAATCAGGAAGTGCGATTTCGAACGGACGCTGAAGGGCTCGGGACATAAGAGTACTGGCAGGAAGAATATTCGCTTTCACCATTTCCTTTCCTTTCTCGTTGTAAGTAACCACCTCAATGGCAGAATATTCCGCTACCGGGATTGCGACAGAACAAGTCTTTGATGTCTCTTTACCGGTAAGGGTTGCAACAATGGGAGCATTCCCCTCGGGAGCGGGAATACCATTTTCAATGGCCTCTGCGACATCGAAAACCACATCTCCCGAAAGCGACTTGTTTGCTCTTAAACTAATCTGCTTGGCCCCGGAGGGAATATTTCCGACCTGAACAGTAACATAACTCATGAGCTGGACAAACGTAACCTCGTACGTATCGCCTATTTTTGCAGCCATCATTGAGCAGCCGCCCGCTCCCGTTTCGCCCGGTAGGGTTGCGGACACGGAAGACCCTGAGACGGATTTGATAGCTGAGGCCGGATAGAAGGCATAAGGGCCGAGTTCCTTCCCGGAAGGGATGTCTCCTTTGAAGAATGCCCTTCTCGTACCGCCTGTCCCGTCCAAAGAGAAAGTAACGAGCGTCCCGTCGGTACAGACGACAGCTATCTCGTCGCCGCCAACCCATCGGGCCTCGCCATTATTGGTAAGGGATGCCTTTGTAGTACAATTCTCAATAGAAGCAAGAAGGGTTACCGTCCCCGTCTTGTGGAAGGTGGAATCGGGCTCAAACAAGGGCTCCTCCGCCTTTTCGCATCCGACATAGACCAGCAGCGTCGTTGCAAACAGCGTGTATAATATCTTTTTCATAACATCAATTCACTAATAACCCGGGTTATTGTTATCAAGTCCGATGAGAGGATTTGTGACCATCTCGTCGTAAGGGAACGGCCAGAGTTCATCTTTTCCTTTGACGAACTTCTTCTCGGTATGGACCCTTGCATCGAAAGCGGCGCCGTTAAAGGTTGTTTTTCCATCGAATGTAACTGTCCAGTCGCGATCTATGATTGGCTTGGCATTAGTCAGCGTCGCACCAAAGGCGGGAGCGTATTGAGGACCGTTGAGGGCCCTTTCCGCAACAATTTGCGAAGGATTCTCGATACTCTTCCAGCGGCGGATATCGAACCACCGGAAGCCTTCGTTGCAAAGCTCTATCTTTCTCTCATAGCGAAGGGCTGAACGGAGTTCCGTGCGGTCTGTCGTGGTGATGGCGGGCATATTTACGCGGGCGCGGATGCGGGTCAGCTCCGCAGCGGCACGGGACAGGTCGCCACCTTCCCACTCAATATTGGCCTCGGCATCAATGAGAAGAAGCTCGGCAAAACGCATGATAATGACATCGAGTTCATCCTCGTATCCTGTACCAGTGATCTGACCGTAATATGCAGGGTCCGCATATTTTCTCCAGAGATAGCCACCAGGACCCTGAACGCCGTTAGGGCCGTATTCGCTCTTGTTGCCGGTAACATCGCTATTACGGACATAGTCGCCTGCCTTGTAGTCGAGAACGGTCTTGTCTGAGGGGTCGATAGAGAACTGAACTCCCATGCAGCGGGAATTGCTGCGGACGCAGAAAAGCTCCAGACGGGGGTCGCGGTTCTTCCATGGATCGGCCCAGTCATACAACGGGGATTCTGTTATCGGAAGGCCATCTGTACACTGGAATGCGCTTATCATATGGAGAGAGGGTCCGCAGGCGGCTGATCCGTTATGCACCCTGGAAGAGAATGTATAAACACCCTGATGGACATTGCTGGCAGCCAGACGGTTGAACTGGACGGCCCACATCCACTCCTTGCTTCCCATTTCAGCTTTGAAACCAAAGAGAGGGGTGGGGTCAGGCTCGCCTTCAACATGGGACGGATAATAAGTGCAGTCAAGCTCGGTTAGGTCATATACTCCATCTGAGAGGGTAATTGCCTTCGCTGCGTACTTCGCGGCATCTTCGTAGCGCTCCCAGTTAAGGCAGATTCTTGCCTTGAGTCCATATGCGGTTGCGCGGCCAATTCTCGCCGTCCCCCATTCCGCCTTCGGCCAGCAGATGGGAAGGGCATCCAAAAGGTCATCATCCATGTCTTTGAGAATCCTTTCTATAACCTCTGCTTTCGGAGTGCGCGCATAGGCATAATCATCCAGATTGAGGCTGTGGTCCACGAAAGGAACATCCCCGTACATCTGGCAGGCAAAGTCGTAAATATAAGCCCTCAGACACAGGAGCTCAGCCTTCAGCTGGGAATAAGACTCCTCTCCCATCTGATCCCGTATCTTATCAAGGCTATCAAGGACAAGGTGGATTCGACCAAGTGTCTTATAGAGCCTGGCATATGTCTGCTCAACACCTGAATAAGTGGAAGTTATGATGGATTGGGTATAATCGGGCCATTTGGACAAGACTGTCCTCATCGCGGCATCGTCAGAGATGTTGTCCAGCCATCTGAACGGAAATGGCTCATACTGCTGGATGTTGTTGGACAGGTTCTTGTAAGCGGCAAGTACGCCGGCAAGTGCTTCTTTCTCGCTCGCGGGGAAAGTTCCGGTAGAAGGGCCGGTCAGCGGGGTTCTGTCCAAGGAGCAGCCAAGAGCAAGAAGGGCTGCGAAAAGAATGGAAAATATATGCTTTTTCATGTTAACCCCCGTTAGAATTTAACTTCAACTCCAAAAGTATACGTACTGACAAGAGGGTAGATTCCTCCGATTGATCCGGTAGTCGCGCCCTGACTTCCTCCTTGATAAGCAGTCTCCGGGTCGTAGCCCTGATAGTAGTTGTCGAGCGTAAAGACGTTGGTGGCATTGGCAAAGAGCGTCAAACCACTTATCTTCATTGCCGTGAGCGCCTTTTTGGGGAAGGACCAGCTCAGCTGGACATTCTTGAGGCGAAGGTATGAAGCATCTGCCATCCAGAAGGTCGAGACCTTCTTGTTGAGATCGCTCGTATAGGAAAGGCGAGGGAACTTGGCGTTCGGGTTATCTGGCGTCCAGTTGTCCATATGCTCGCTTCTAAAGGTATTTCCGGAGACGCAGGGCTGGGTGTAACCTCCGCTTATATAGGCGTCAGCCTTGCCGACCCCCTGGAACTGGAGGCTCAAATCAAAGCCCTTCCATCCTAAATCGAGCAGCATTCCATAAGTGTAACGAGGAACGAGACTTCCGGCTATCACTTTGTCCTTGTCATCGATAACGTTATCATTGTTTGTATCCTCATACACAAGATCTCCTGGATGCGTAATCTGGGAATACTGGGGGCAATTCTCATTGACCCAGTCTGCCTGCTCCTGGGTCTGGACGATCCCGAGGCAATTGAGAAGGAACAACGAGTTGATAGAAGATCCTTCCTGGTTGCGGATGACCCCCGATGTCCCGTATGTCCCCTTCATGTCGACAATCTTATTGATAACATCTGAAACATTTGCATTGACCCCGAGTCGCCAAGGGCCCCAGCTGTCGTGGTAGCCAAGACCAACTTCCCAGCCGTCGTTTGTGACGATACCGGCATTCTGGTAAGGAGCGTTGAGGCCTATACTCGACGGAATGTCGAGAGTCATGAGAATGCCGTATGTCTTCTTGTGATAATAATCTGCAGTGATACTCAGTTTGTTCCATAGGGAAGCATCCATTCCGAAGTCGGCCATCCTCGTCGTCTCCCATGTAAGGTCTTCGTTGGCAAGGCTAGTCAAAGTAACGATAGGCTTAACAACATTGGCGGCGGATATGGAACTGATTGCAAGAAGTTGGACAGTAGGATATGTCTTACCAATATTCTGGTTTCCAAGAATTCCGTAAGAGGTGCGGAACTTAAGCTCAGTCAGGGTATTCTTGATACCTTCCATGAAAGGCTCTTCGGTCACTCTCCATGCGGCGGAAACAGAAGGAAAGACTCCCCAGCGGTTGCGCTTTATGAACCTTGAAGATCCGTCATAGCGGATATTTGCTTCAAAGAGATAACGCTCCTTGTAGTTGTAATTGAACCTGCCGAAGAAGGAAGCGAGGGCAAGCTGTGAACGGGAACCTCCGTTATCCTTGAATTCATTGTCGCCGCCTGCATCGATAACCTCATATTCCGGATAATCATAATTCTGGCGATAGGCGCTAAGACTCTGCGCGTCGGTCTCCTCATATGAGGCCCCTCCCAGAAGTTTGAAATTATGGTCACCAAAGGACTTGGAAACCATCGCCGTCGCCTGATAAAGACCGCTGTAAGTCACATGGTCCGATTCGTCGAGATAGTTGTATTCGATATTGGATATCGGGGAAATACTGCCGTATGGATCCGAATGATAATTAACAATATCGTGGAAAACGTGGCTCTTTGAAAGAGAGAGCGTGGGGACAGCCTTTGTCTCAAAAGTGAGCCATTTGAATGGCTTAAAAGCAAGGGTAATGGCTCCTCTCAGAAGGGCAGACTGGCTTCTGGAGTCCCCTCCAAGTCCCTGCTCGAACATCGGGAGAGGGTTGATCGTTCCGCCTGTAAACGGAGCGTAGCTGCCGTCTGACCACTGGGCGAGCATAAGCGGGTCTTTGACATTCATGAAACTGAAGGCTCCACTCTGGCTTATGGCGGTCCTCCGGATAGAATAAGTCCCGTTGATGTCGACCTTGAGATTGAGTTTTTCGCTGAGCTTGACATCCATGTTATTCCGGATGTTATAACGCTCATAGTTAGAGAACTTGATGATTGCGTCCTGCTTGAGATAACCGATAGAAGTGAGAACACGGATATTGTCGCCACCTGCGCTCAGAGTCAGCACATGGTTGTGGGTAAACCCGTCTCCTGTAAGAAGACGCTTTTGCCAATCAATGATAGGAAAGGCATCCGGGTCGAGATAATGGTTCTTGTAGTAGTTCTCGATATACTCGTCCGTGTATATTGTCGCACTGCCGTCATTGAGAGCCGCCCGCTGAGAAAGGAGCATATATTCCTCGGCTGAAGCGACGGAAGGATAGACGACAGGCTTCTGCCAGCCCACATAGCCGCGGTAGGTTACGACGCTGCGTCCCTTGACTCCGCGCTTTGTCGTAACAAGAATAACCCCATTTGCTGCGCGGTTTCCATAAATCGCGGAAGATGCCGCATCCTTAAGGATTGATATCTGCTCGACTTGGGTTGCATCCAGACTGGAAAGGCTGCCCTCAACCCCGTCGATAAGGACAAGAGGGGCACATGACGATCCGCCGAAAGTGCCAATTCCTCGAATCTGGATATTGATGTTTTCATCACCCGGCGCGCCTCCTCCCGTCGTGACAGTGACTCCAGGGGCCAGACCTTGAAGGGCGGCACTGACCTGAGAAATAGGCCTTCGGGTAAATTCATCAGTTGAGACAGAAGAGACAGAGCCTGTCAAATTGACCTTTTTCTGGGTATCATATCCGACAACAACGACGTCGTCCAAGATATTTACATCTGTTTCCAGTACGATGACGTATTCAGCCTGGCGGGTAACGGGAACCCGCTTGTCCGAAAATCCGATGAAGGAAACAACCATCACCTGACCTTCGCGGGCCTGAAGAGTGAATCGGCCGGCAGCATCCGCAGTTGTCCCTGTCCGAGTCCCCTCAAGAATGACTGAGGCTCCAGGAAGAGGCTCATTGCTGCTGTCCACGACCGTTCCCCGGACAGTTTGCGCCGCTCCTCCTACGCAGAAGCCCACGAGGGCGATGGAAAGGCACAAAATCTTGGAAATCGATTTAATCATGGTTATTAATGTTAATGATTCGACAAAGTTATCATTCTTAAAAAAAGAACGCAAGTTTTTTATAAATTTGCATTTTGATAATTGCCTTGTCATGCCTCTCAGTCTTCCCATTGGACTAAAAGTATAAATGGATTATGAGTAACGACAGAACGCGCCTTATAAAAGAGTCTTTTGTAAAGAAGCCCGTTGCAGTGGATGACCCCTGCAAGAAAATCTCGGATTATTACGGCGACCTCGTTTTCGACAGGAGAAAAATGAAAGAATATCTCGACCCCGAGACGTTCAAATCTTTTCTCGAGTGCGTCGACAAGGGCGTTGCCCTCGATATGAAAACGGCCGACGGGGTCGCCGCAGGCATGAAAAAATGGGCAATGCAGCATGGCGTTACCCATGTTACCCACTGGTTCCAGCCCCTTACAGAAGTGACTGCCGAAAAGCATGACTGTCTGATCGATTACGATGGGAAAGGGGGAGTCATAGAGACTTTCGACGGAGGGGCTCTCGCCCAGCAGGAGCCGGATGCGTCCTCCTTCCCCAGCGGCGGAATCAGAGCCACATTCGAGGCTCGTGGATATACCGCCTGGGATCCGACCTCCCCTGTCTTCATAGAAGAGGACACCCTCTGCATCCCGACAATATTCATTTCTTATACAGGAGAAGCTCTCGACTGCAAAACCCCTCTTAAAAAGGCTCTGAAGGCTGTTTCTGACGCTGCTCTCCCCATCTGTCGCCTATTCGACCCCGATGTCTCCAAGGTCATATCCTACCTCGGATGGGAACAGGAATACTTTCTTGTCGATGAAGAGCTATATGCAGCCCGCACCGATCTGATGATTACGGGAAGAACGCTCATGGGCCATAATTCCTCAAAGAACCAGCAGCTCGGAGACCACTATTTCGGAGCGATTCCTCCAAGGGTTGCCGCCTTCATGCGCGACCTCGAAATAGCCGGTCACAAACTTGGAATCCCCCTTAAGACACGGCATAACGAAGCTGCTCCAAACCAGTTCGAGATTGCTCCGATCTTCGGAGACACCAACCTCTCCAATGACCAGAATCAGATTGTGATGAATCTGATGAACAGGATTGCCCGTAAGCATGGATTCGTCGTGCTATTCCACGAGAAGCCGTTTGCCGGGGTCAATGGTTCAGGAAAGCACAACAACTGGTCGCTCGGCACAGATACAGGGACCATGCTGATGGCCCCCGGGAAAGACCCGATGGGGAATCTCCAATTCATTACCTTCTTTGTCAATGTCATCGCCGCAGTTCAAAGGCACAACGGTCTTTTGAAAGCCTCTATCGCCAGCGCCACCAACACCCACAGGCTTGGCGCCAACGAGGCTCCTCCGGCAATAATTTCCGCTTTCCTCGGCGACACGATGACGGGGGTTCTCCGGAAGCTGCTGGAGGTCCCTTCGGATACTCCGATAGACATAGCCGGAAAGAAAGGAAGGAAAATAGGGCTAGTGGAAATCCCGGAGATTTTTATTGACAACACGGACCGCAACCGTACGTCTCCCTTCGCCTTCATAGGGAACCGTTTCGAGTTCAGGGCCGTCGGAGCCCCGGCAAACTGCGCGAGTGCAATGACCACCCTCAATGCAGCGGTTGCCGAGCAGCTTCTTGATTTCAAAGCTGCTCTCGACAAGGAACTCGAGGCTGGGAAACCTCTCCAAATTGCCGTCATGGACACCCTGAAGCCCATTATCGCGAGCGTTATCGATGTTGTCTGCTTTGACGGGAACGGCTACTCCGAGGAGTGGAAGAAAGAAGCTGGACGGCGCGGTCTCGACGTAGAGGACAGCGTTCCTGAAATGATCAGGAAATTCACCTCCAAGGAGTCCGTAGAGATGTTTACAAGAACCGGCGTCTATTCTGAAAAAGAGCTTGAAGCCCGAAATGCCGTAAAATGGGAGACCTTCTCCAAAAAAATCCAGATTGAGGCAAGCGTCTATGTCCGCATGGCCATTAATCACATCCTCCCTGCTGCAATAGAGTATAAAAATACTCTCCTGAAGGGAATTACGATGACAAATAAAGTGTTCGGCTCGCTAGACTCATGCAAGACAGAAGTCGAGCTCACTAAGGAAATATCTTGCTTGATTGAAGACATCAAGACCCGGTCGGACTCTCTGAAAGCCGGGACAAACGAGGCCGAAACCATCGTCGACATTTATGAAAAAGCCAAAGCCTATCAAAAGATAGCCAAAGCTTTTGACGAGCTTAGAAGACCTCTTGACAGGCTTGAAGAACTTGTGGACAACAGGCTATGGCCTCTGCCCAAGTACCGGGAATTGCTGTTTATAAGCTAGAATCTGACGGCGAAGGTCATCCCCGCGGTCGGCTGATAACCGGAGCCGGTCTGGACAAGATCCACCGATGGGTACATGGTAGCGGTAGCGTACCGTCCCACGAGATCCTGATTATACATATTCTTCACTTTTGCAATCTTGACTGCATCCGCGCAGGACCAGATCCTCAGTGCGAGTTGGGCGAACATTGCTCCGACAAAAATAGCCGCACCTGTCTTGACAGCACTCTGGTCTGAGACTTGGAGCTTGCCGTTATCATCCGTGACAAGCTTGCCGTTAGCATCCTTTTCTAGACCATTGTAGACCTTTTGGATACCTGTACTTCCGGCAACACCAAGGAGGACGTCGCCGCCGATAAAGGCCCAGCCACGTCCTGGCTCATGGGCGATAAGTTGACCAAGTCCAGGCTATCCTAAAGAGGTAAGGCCCATCCAGAAAGGAGAGAAGGGGTCTGTTGAAGTTTTCTGATAATTTTTGGTGTTGTAGACCTGCTTGAGTTCTTTGTAGGTCATACCGGGGCGCACCGTCTGTCCGAAAAGAGCGGTTACTGAAAGCGCCAAAGTCACAATAAGGATAAAACGTTTCATAAGTTAAACAGTATTTTTGGCCACAAATATAGCTTTTTTGCATTTATTTGCAAAGTCAGAATGAAAAAAGTAATTCTCCTCCACTTGCAATGTCAGAGTGCTTGATCGTCCAGCGACGCAGAGGCGTGTTTTCGCCCCCGTTTGTCTTTCGGCGAGCAAGATTGGGGCGTGGAGACGTGTTTTCGCCCCCGAGTGATGTTTGGCGGCACATTTCGTGACAGGGAGATAGGATTTTCTGCCAGAAGTGCCACGAAACTATCTTCTGTCGGCAGGGTTCCCATAAGCTGTCGTAGCATGTACCAATCTTCTACTACGCTGTTGGCGCAGGTGCGAAAAAATGCTGGTATGTTCCTACCCGCCGTACCACGAAACACCCTCCTGGTAGCACGGGGACATGATGAATAACCTGCTTTGCTACAAAACACCGTTATGGAAGCATAGAGTCAAGAGAACAAATGCCGTCCTCCGGAAGCCTTTCCAGCAGCATCCGGGCCACTTTTTCAGCATGGGCGAGAAAATCGGCCTCACCTGTTTCGCGGAACATCATCGTGTAGCCATACAGGACCCAGGCCTGGCCCCGCGCCCAGGCCGATTCGTCCAGGCCCAGCAGAACTATCACCTCTTCCGGGTCCAGGCCTCTTCGCCCAGCAGCACCATCGAGATTACGGTGACGGACCGTTTCGGAAACAAGTACACGGAGACGATGACCCGGCCGAAGCCGTTCACCGTGGCCGAGTATACGATCAAAGACCTCCTCTGAGATGCTTCTTTCCACCATTCTTCTCGCCTGGGCGCTGCAGATCGTAGCGCTCATTCCACAGCCCGCCCGGCAAAGTCAGAACGAAAAAAGTAATTCTCCTCCACTCGCTATGTCCGAGTGCTTGATTGCCGTCCCTTCGAGGGGTTTTCCGTTCAGAGTGACCGCTTTTGCTTTATCGGTAAGATGTTTACGATTCCTCGTCAGGATAGTAAAGGGAGCCTTCCCGGAGCGGATAACGATTTTATCAAAATGAGGAGAAAAGACCTCGTATTCGTCAGAGCCGACAAGAAGGGGATAGAGACCGGATGAAGCGAAAATATACCATGAACTCATGGCTCCGTCGTCCTCATCCATCTCCGGGGCGTATCCGTCAGGAGTATTCCTGAAGGCCCTTCCGACAAATGGCTCAGGATACTCAGCGTTACCCCCGTAGATATGGACCATCTTATCGTCCGTAAGATAAGAAATCACTACCTCCGCGGTCTTATCCGGCCGAAGGAAACGATTGAAAATGAACGGAGTATGGATATCGGGCTCGTTCCCTTGATTGTATAGTCGCCTCTCGAAAAACTCCTCGAGCTGGCTCTCAAGGCTGTCCCTTCCGACAAGGTCTATCATCTTGTCGATAAAATGCGGCGCATTCCAGCGATGCTGCCATTTTGAGCCTTGATAGAGGCCGTTATCTTTCATGAGAGTAAACTCCGGAGTTATCTCCATAAAAATCGGGATCCATGTCGCAATGAACAGAGAATCAGCTCTTTCCGAGTATTTCTTGGCATCCTCCGTCCTGCCGAGAATCTCTGCAATCTTCCCTAGGGCCCAAAGGTCGTAAGAACTCTCCAGCCTCTGGTCCGGCTTAGTCATGGGAAGGTCATTCTCGGCCTCTTTTACCATGCCTTCGTAGCCTTTTTCGAGATTAATTCCTTGGACGCCTTTAGCCACAGCATCGAGAATAGTAATTACTGAATGTTCTGTACGGACAGATGGCGCCGCCTCGTAAGGGGTTGTCCACTGGCTCTTCCCGGTCTTGAAAAGATCAATTAGAGAATTGCAAATGTCCGATGATGCATCCCTCTCCAAAAGCACCAGAAGAGGGAATTTTGTCCTGAAGGTATCCCACATGCTCCAGCTTCCATAGAAGGTGTAACCTTCGTTGTCATAGATGTTTCCATCGGTCCCTATATGTCTTCCGTCAGGGGACTGGGCGACCATGGGGCTTAGATAGAGACGATAAAGCGAAGTATAGAAAATTATGCGGTCTTCCTCTGTGCCGCCCTCAACCTCTATCTTCGAGAGTTTTTCCTCCCAGGACTTCGCCGCCATCCGGCGTATCTTGTTAAAACTCAGATTTTTCCACTGCCCGTAAGCGTCTCTTGCGCTCTTTCCGTCGACCGTCGAAGTCCCTATTCGGATCTCAACGGAGCGGGCGTTTTCAGGGAATTCGATATCAACGGCCTTCTCCTCGGTTCCGACTACTTTAAAGGGGGTGTCTGAAACAATGGTGAAATAGAGCTTGTAACTACCCCTTGCACAGACAGTAGGAGAAATCGTCCAGCCTTCGATCGTCCTGTCGTCCTTTATCGTATACCCGCTAGGCTTGATGCCGGACAAGCGCTTTATTACAGAGGACGAAAAGTCGATATGAAATACCTTCGAAGAGGTGGGACGGAAATCGTACCTCTCCAAGGCTGTATTCACTGTTGCAGTAAATGATCCCCTGGTTCCGTTCGAAAACAGGGTCTCGTAATAGCCCGGGACGGCTTTTTCTGTTCCCTTGACTATCGAAACGGGCTCGCTCTCGGGGCATGGACGGATGCGAACATCTCCCCCGGCTCCGCTGCAGCCGACCCCGGAAACCCTTGTGATCGACACTCCTGATATCTCAGGTACGGCCCAATCATAGCCGCAATGCTGTGGAGGGTCGCTGTCCGGGCACACCGAAATCATTCCGAAGGGGACCTGAGCCCCCGGAGAAACCTGTCCGTGATCTCCTGAAGTACCCATGAAAAGATTGACTTCATGGGTACTGTTACATGCGGAGATCAATAAGATCATCACTGCCGCGAGGCAATTCTTTTTCATTTACTGCTCTTTGTCTCTACTTCAATTTTACGTCTACGTATATCGGAAGGTGGTCGGAGGCCGTCTTGGCGTCGCCGTTGTAGAAACGGTTCAAAGTATGGGCCCCAAGTACCTCGACGGGGGCGGATTTCTTGTAATGGAAGACGTAGTCTATGGTGTTGCTTGCCGTTGTCAGCTCTTTGGTGTTGGAAATGATATCCCAACTGGATTCAATGGCCTGAATCGCCTCTGAGCCCGGTTTGGCATTCATGTCTCCGCAGAAGAAAACAGGAATATCGGCATTACGATACTTCGCCTGGAACCAAGAGTTGATCTCGGAAATCTGAGACTGGATATAATCCTCAGACGAATGGTCCAGATGGGTCACACCAAGGACATACTTGTCGGTCTCGATAATAATCATTCCGCGGTTCTCATACTTTGTCGTATTCTGGAAATGAAGGCGATAGACATTATGAACCTTGGTACCTGCCGGAGTCATGACACCGTTGCCATATGCTCCTCCCCTGTAGTCAAGGGTCTTACCATAATAATAATCCCACTTCCCCGCCGCCTGGGCAAGGAGCTTCAATTGGTACTGGTTGCACCTTGCATTGCAGCTGTCAAGCTCATTTAGGCCGACAAGATCGGCCTGAGCCTCATATATCATCGCCGCAACCATGTTGACATTGTCCGTCAGAACACTGATATATTTATGAAGGGCGCCAACATTATAGGACATGATACGGAACGCTCCGTCCGGTTTTGGGAAGTAAGTCTTCCCCTCTTCGATTTCGACGGGAGTAACCTCTGTCTCTTTGCCCCATTTATACGGGCCATCTTCGATGTTCTCTTTTTGGGTCTCGGAGCCACATGCAAATGCCATAGCAAGCAGGCTCCCGACTGTAACCCAAATAATAGGATAATTAATCTTCATGAGTACAAATTTAAGAAAAAAGAGGCCGGAATCAAAGATTTCCGACCTCTTTTCGTTTATTTTATTTATTTCAGTTTCGGGGCATCTCCGGAAAGATCCCAGATATCCGTCGGCCAGCCAAGTGTCTTGGCGACAGAGGATATTGTGGATCCTGCCGGTGCGGCGAGGCCATGGTAAGGATAGTAATAAGCAACCTTCGCAGCATCCTTGAGAGGTGCGCTTGCCGAGACATTAGGACTATCGAAGAGACCGAGTTCAGAACCATCGGAGAAAGTCATATCTGGACGGCGGTAGTTGTTAGTCAAGGTGTTATAGACGTTGGAAACAGCTATGACAGCGCCAGAGCCCCAAGTTGTCGGCGCGCCGGTTGGGCATGAGACCACTTTGTTCCAAGCAATCGAGCTCTCGAGGGTAAAGCCTATGTTGTCGGTCAGCGTTCCTGACTTGGCAAAAGCGAGAAGTCCACCAACGACCGAATACTCGGACTTGATCTCTCCGGAGGCATAGCACCTGCGGACAGTAACACCTGTCTTGTTCTCTATAACGCCGATGAGACCTCCTGCCATACGGCCATTGGCTGCCGTGAGAGTCACATTTCCGGTCGCATAGCAATCCTCAATGAGGGAGTCTCCTGTCGTTCTGGCCGCATTCCCGATGAGGCCTCCATTATGGTTACCGCCCTTGCATAGAACATTTCCTGTTGCATAGCAACGCTGGATTGTAGATGTTCCGTTCATGGAGCCGATAAGACCTCCGCTGTAATGGCTTCCGTCATTGACGATATCTCCACTTGCATGGCTGTCTGTAACTGTAAGCTTCGGAGCATAAGCAAGACCGACAAGGCCGCCCGCGTTCTGGCCGAGCGTGTGGATGTTCATGGAAGAAGAGCACTTCTCGACCTTGATATCCTCCGCTGTGTCGCGGATATAACCAATAATACCGCCTCCTCTTTGGTTGGCAAAAAGGGCTCCGCTTGTCTCGCACTCGGAGAAGACGCAACCGCTCCAAACGACGCCGGAGATACCCCCTTCAGAGGACGGAACCTTGGCATCGCCATCGGCGTCGATAATATCAACAGCCACTTTTACTTTGCTGAAAGTAGTGTTGTAGGCCTGTCCAACAAGGCCGCCGACACCCTCTGTCGTTCCGGTGACATTGATCTTCATGCCAGTAACGGTAACATTATTGATTTCTGCCGCCGCTCCATCGGCCGTGCCGCTCTGGGCGCCGATAAGACCGGCCTTCGAGCCGCTCACATCAATCACCGGGCTCTCAAAGGTAACATCATGGATACTTCCTACAAGAACGCCGACAAAGCTCGGAGAAGCCTCTGCATTGCAATAGAAATTGCTAATCGTATGGCCACCGCCGTCAAAGTTGATAGCCATATCGTACGGGCTTGCAGCATTCGCAGGAACCCAGTCTTCGTAACCGTTCAAGTCAACATCGGATTCCATCTTGAAGTAGGTCGTCTGACCGCTCTTCATCGCCCTCGGAACGCTGCTTAGCTCAGCCTTGTTACGGATAATGTATGGATCCGATTCGGTACCAGTCCCGAGTTCGAAACCGGAAGCCGGGAGTGCTTTGCGACGGAAAAGAATGAAGAATGTACTGTCGGCCTGACTCAGACTCGTCGGGCTGGTTCCTTCGATCTTGGTAATCGTAAGGGGCAGCAAGTGGGCCATATTGTCATCCGGCATCGCCGAGCTGTTGAGAGTCAGGACGGTTGTAGAGGAAACTTTATTGTAACGGGGAAGAATCAGCTGATCCTTCGTAAGAGAGAAAGCGTCGCCTGGAATAGCGTCGAAAGATGTCCCATGAGCACGGTTATAAGCGGCGACTTTTGTAGGGTCGGAGCCTAATGTCAGCGTCAGGATATCGTCAGCGACAGAGTTCGCAGTGACCTTGACTGTGTAGGATTTTGTCCTTGGGGACATCAGCACAACCGTGTCCTCCATAGACTCTATGGAGATGGTGAAATTGGCGGGAGTACTGATCTTCTCCTTCTTCTGATAGTCGTATTCCTGCGTACAGGCTGCTACCATAAGGGCGGACAATCCGATAATCGCTAATATTCTGTGTGTTTTCATGATTCTTTATTATTAAAACTGGAGGTCCACATAGATTGGAAGGTGATCGGAGGCCATGGTCACGTCTCCGTTATAGAACTGGGACATGACATGGGATCCAACGACCTTCACGGAAGCGGATTTCTTGTAATGGAAGATATAATCGATACAATTTTTCGCGCCCCTCGAGGGGAAGGAGTTTTCATTCGTCACGGAGAGAAGGTCCCAATTCTCCTTGATGCCGGAGATGGTCTCCGAGTCAGGATAATCGTTCATGTCTCCAAGGAAAAAGATCGGCTTGGACGAATCGCGATACCTGGAATCAACCCAGGCATTGAGGACTTCTACTTGATCGAGTCTTGCGGTAGCCGAGGTGTGGTCAAGGTGGGCAGCGCCGAAAACGTATTTTTCGGTTTCAACAACAGCTACGCTGCGCTGCTCGGCGCCGGATCCCTTAGGGAGGGTTATCGTGTACTTGCCAAGCACTTTGACATCTTTCGGAACGACAACGCCGTTACCGTAAGCACCTCCACGATAAGCCATTGCGCGGCCAAACCACCACTGCCAGTCTCCCAGAGCCTTTGCAAGATTCTTCACCTGATTCTCTCCGGGGTGGCGGGTGTTGACAGAGTCACACTCATTGAGTCCGACAGCATCTGCCCCTACCTCATTGAGCATCTTTGCAATCATTTCCGTACTTTCCGTTGTAGTCAAGTATTTGTTGAATGCCCCTACATTATAGGAAACAATTCGGAACGATCCAGTGGCTTTAGGGTAGTAAGTCGCTCCCGGATTGATAATCTCGTCCTGGTCATCCTGCTTCTCTTGCTCACCAGAGCCGACTGGTTTCCAAGTGTCCGGCTCTTTCGTGTTGTCAACAGGCACAACTCCTTGCCCGCCGCATGCAAAAAGCATCAGCGTCGCTGAGAGGACTGCGAAATATGATATCAACTTTTTCATTACCAATTAGGATTCTGTTTAAGATTGTCATTCAGACTGAGTTCGTCTGTCGGTATCGGATAGTAGTAGTCCCTCTCCTCATTCCATGAGCCTGGATCTGTAGGATTGGTCAGTACATACCCCTTGTTTCCTTCGGTCAGGAAAATATCGGTTCCAATCTTTCTGAGGATAGTCGTTGCCGGGAGTCCAGTAGGGGCAGTCCCCTCATAAAGAGCATGGTCGATGACGCCGTCGCCGTCGAGATCATAGCTTCCAGGACCGGGGAAATAAAGGCCAAGATTCTGGTGTTTGAAGGCCTGACCGTTTTTCCAGCGCATGAGATCATAATAGCGGAAGTTCTCATCGAAGAGTTCCACGCTACGCTCGCGGCGTATCTCAAGGATAACTCCTGCATTGGAGCCGGTGACATTGGGATAACCGGTCTCTTCGGCAAGAAGATATGGATCCGGATTGGCATTCGCCTGCTCAAGATTGATATTCGGCATGCCGACACGATCGCGAAGAAGACGGATGGACTTGTCAAGATCCGCCTGGGTTATGGTCCCAAGTTCAGCCCTTGCCTCCGCAAAATTGAGGAGCACCTCTGCGGTACGGAAGAGAGGTAGGTCATTGTAGGAAGCGCCATATAGGTCTACTCCAAGGTCGACGCCCTGCATGTACTTGGTAGGCTGATAACCCGTCTCCGAATCGGCAAGGCTCGGGGCTTCGGTCTTATCGGAACCTATTCTCTTATAACCAGGGATCCTTATGGATTGGCCGAGACGGGGATCTCTTCTCTTGGTCTCATCGACAAAACTCATGGTCTGCCAACCCTCCTTGTCGGTGAAACGGGTGCCGTCCGCCATCAGGTAGGTGCAGAACATCTTGCGGGTCATGCCGGGGTTGCCATAGTTGCCGAGGGTATAATATGTAGCATTATGCTTGACATTGAGGGAGAGATCATAGTCGCGGGCGAGAATGATTTCGGAGGCGATGGCATTTGTCGAAGCAAAGAGGTCGCGGTAGGGTTGAGACCCCGTTGAATAGATGGAATAACCGCTCGTCGAGATAAACTCTTCTCCGGCTTCGGCAGCCTGCTCGAGATACCACTGCCATGTATGGCCTTCGAGAGAGATATTGTGATATTTGCGGAAAGTCCCCTCGAACAGACACGCGCGGGTCTTAAGCGCAAGCGCCGTCCATTTTGTCACCTTGTAGAGCGAGTGCTGGGAAGGCAGGTGCTCAATAGCAAAATCAAGGTCCTGGACGACATTATACATGACCAGTTCACGGCTGTCTCGTGCCTTATATAGAGCCTCGTCGGCAGATCCTAGCTGGGTATCATACCACGGAACGTCTCCGAATCTTTTCACTTTCTCAAGATAGAAATAGGCGCGGAAGAAACGGGCGACGGCAACATATTCGTTTCTCACGTTTATATCTTCGCAGTTGACAGAATAATCAATCAAGGTGTTGTAGTTGCGAAGAGCAGTCCAGGTCCAGCCGTTGCCGGAGCCGGGGACGGTACGTGCGCCTCTCATTTCGTTGGTCAGACCCATCTTGATAATCATATCTGATTCTTCCTCATAGACGGATGTTCCGGGAAAATCGGAATAGAAATTATTGGCAAAAGCATCCAATTCGCTTGCCGTTGAGAAAAAGCTATCCGGCGAAAGCGAAGCAAGAGGGAACTTGTCAAGGTCACAGGCTGCGACAGTAAGGGCGGCAGCGATAAGGAGTAATATATTCTTTTTCATATAGTGTTCCTCCATTTTTTTAGAAAGTTAGGTCGATGCCGAACATATAAGACTTCTGCCAAGGGTAGATTCGGTTTGTGGAATTTAGCTTTGCCATTTCCGGATCGATATAGTCAGAGTGGATCCCAGACCACTTAGCGAGATTTTCTCCCGAGAAGTAGAAACGGATATTCTCAATTCCGACTTTACTGGTCAGTCTCTTTGGAATCGAGTATCCGACATTGAGATTCTTAAGACGGCAGTATGCGATATTCTGAAGATAACGGTCTGTCGGGACAGTAAGCTCGCGGTTGGATCCAAGGGCGACATAACCTCTTGGACGAGGATAGTAAGCATCCGGGTTGTCTTCGCTCCAAATCATCTTGTGGAAATCCTTCGGGATAAGGGAAGCGTAAGGACGGGCGTAAGGCCCCCAGAAAAGGACATTGTTGGTGGCAGGAGCCCAGTCAAGCTTGCCTATTCCCTGGAAGAAAATTGAGAAATCGAAGCCCATCCACTGGAAGGCAAGGTTGAAGCCATAGTTGTAGCGAGGCTGACTGTTACCTATAATGCGGCGGTCTCCAGGGTTGTCAACTGTGTTATCTCCAATATCAATTTTCCCATTATCATTGAGATCGCGGAACTTAATATCTCCTCCATGAATACCCCTCTCGCTACCGGCAGAAGAATTGATTGCGTTGTTGACATAAGACTGGTCGATTTGCCAGGAAGCCGCCTCGGCGTCATCCTTGAAAAGGCCATCTGTGTAGTAGCCCCAGATTTCTCCCCAAGTCATGCCCTCGTAATAGCTCTGGGACAGAGACTTGTTGGGGTTGTCATATTTAGTGATTTTCGTGAGGTAATCGCTGAAAGAGGCTGTCACGCTGTAGTTAAACGGACTGCCGGCCAGATTGAACCCGTCCCTCCAGATGAGCTGGAGCTCATAACCCTTGGTACGAAGGTCCGCCGCGTTCATCTTGGGAGAAGATGCACCATAGACTGCCGGGAGGGTCTTCCCAGAGGTAAGCATGTCCTTGGTGTCACGAATATAACCGTCTGCCGTAAATGTCAAGCGGTTTCCTAAGAATGCGAGATCGAGACCCAGGTCATGCTGGAGAGTTCTCTCCCATGTAAGGTCTGAAGCGACAGGAGCGCCTATGGTTGCGATTGAAGGCTCTGCTCCTGTGCCGAATAGATAGCTTCCTGTACTGATATTTATCTTTCGGATATAATCATAATAACCGACCTGCTGGTTGCCGAGTGCACCATATGAATAACGAATCTTGAAGTTATTGACCGTTGTCTTCAGAGGAGCAAAGAAGGCCTCTTCCGAGATTCTCCAACCGGCAGAAGCGGAAGGGAAGAAGCCCCAGCGGTGGGAAGAAGCAAAGCGGGAAGATCCGTCATAACGTCCGCTCACCTCGAAGAGATACTTCTCCTTGTAGTCATAGTTGAGACGGCCGAAGAAACCTTCCAGAGCATACTCATTCTGACCTCCGGAGACCTCCATTTTAGTGTTGCCATCCGCATCGGCACCGATAAGGTCGAGGTCTGAAAGAGTCTGGCTCATCAGGTAATAACCAATGGCCTTATTGTCCTTGAGATGCTTGGTCTCCCAGTTGAAACCACCCATGAGCTTAAGGTGGTGATCCTGCGCGAAGGTCTCAGCCCAGGTAGCATAAATGTTGGTCGAATAGTAGTTGTGGGTCTCATATGTCTCCGTCAGACGGTCTATGGAGCGGCTATTGCTAACCTGAAGCATTTCGCCAGGATACTGGGAATAGCTCGTCACAAGCGCCCTGTTGGTATACCTGTTCTGGTCAAGCGCATATGTGAAATTAGCCCTGATTTCAAGGGATTTGAGAGGCTTGAGGACGAGTTCAGTAGTCGTCCTGAAATCTGTCTTCTCGTCCTTATTGCCATAGTTGGGCTCGTCTAGAACGGTAAGGAAACCGTCCATTACGAAGTTGTTGTCTGCAAAAGAGGTGAAACCGATTGACGATCCGTCCGGGTTGTGATCCGGATAAGAGGCAAGGGCATGAACGGTCATCAGGGAGAATACCGTGTCGACTCCACTCGCTCCCGGATAACTATACTGATACTTGTAGAAAGAGGTGTTGTTTGAAACGCTCATCCACTTATTGATATCAAAAACGAGTTTCGAGCGGAAGTTGTACTTATTGAGTTTATCGGTATTTCTGCGGAAAAGGCCCTCTTCATAATTGTAGGCACCAGAAAGGAAATACTTGACATGCTCTGTCCCACCACTGAGGGACACGCTGTGCTGCATCGTAGGACGACGATCCTGGAAAAGCTCGTGCCACCAGTCGGTATTGGCATAATAAACATATGTGTCACGTCCGTTACGCTGGTCAATCATGACCCATGGGCGCTCTGGATTCTCGACCGTATCATTGACACGGGCCCAGAGCTGAGCCATATCATCATCAGTATAGGTGGTATAGTTCTTACCGTTGTAAGCGCGGAAAAAGAGATCGTTGAGATAGACAGAATAGTAACCGCGGGTCTCGAAATCTGTCGAGGTTGTCGGCTCTTCCCAGCCCATACGGCTACTCACCTGAACTCGTGCAAATCCGTCCTTGGAGGCTCCTGTCTTTGTGGTCACGAGGACAACACCGAAGGATGCACGGGCTCCGTAGATAGCGGCAGCAGATGCGTCCTTGATAACAGAAATAGATTCAACGTCAGCAGGATTGACACGGGAAAGATCTCCTTCCGAGCCATCAACAAGGACGAGCGGAGAACCTCCGGTAATCGAGTTGATACCTCGAATGTTGATAGAAGCCGAGTTTCCCGGACGTCCTGAACTTGTCGTAACGTTGAGGCCCGGGACGGATCCCTGAAGCATATGAGTCAGCGTCGGAGCAACTCTGTTTTCGAGAGTCTCCGAAGAGACCGATGCTATGGCTCCGGTCAGGTTGATTTTCTTCTGGACTCCGTAGCCAACGACAACTGTTCCTTCAAGGTTTAACGCATCCTCCTCGAGGATAACGGAGACAGATCGCTGGTCTGGACGAACAGTCACTTTTTGGGAGGTATATCCCAGCGAGGATATATCAAGGACAACCGTCCCTTCGGGAACACTGAGGGAGAAAGACCCGTCAATGCCCGTGATTGTTCCCCGGGTTGTGCCCTCTATGAGGACACCGGCTCCGACAATCGGCTCCTGCCGGCTATCGCGCACCGTACCGGTTACCGTCCTTTGCTGCGCAAACGCGCTCACTGCCCCTACAAAACACAGGAACAGCGTCAGAATGAAACATTTAAAACGCATAAGTGAACATTAAAAAATAACTTGGTACATTTTCACGCGGCCGAAAGCTGAATTTCAGACATGGAATTTGCCTTGTGGCAAGGCCCGGAAC
>ERZ842401.115-NODE-115-length-101206-cov-13.730403_pt1 | contig 101206 bp, 91 predicted proteins | sample MGYA00521270_ERZ842401 | MGnify/ENA primary metagenome ERZ842401 (study PRJEB31892, sample SAMEA3878208) | bioreactor metagenome | biome: Moose rumen | place: Sweden | collected 2011-10 | study: EMG produced TPA metagenomics assembly of the PRJEB12797 data set... | reverse complement strand
ACAATCAACGGCGGTGCAGATGACGATTATATTGAAAACTACGCCTCGAATGTGACAATCGCGGGCGGCGAAGGCAACGACAACATTACAAACACGGACTCGGCTGTTTCCATTTCGGGCGGCGCAGATAATGATGATATTTATAACAGCGGCTCCAATGTCTCAATCGCGGGTGGCGAAGGCGACGATTACATTTCCAATTACGGCTCCGAAGTTTCAATCGACGGCGGCGAAGGCGACGACACAATTAGAAATACCGCCGCGAACGTCTCAATCGCGGGCGGCGAAGGCAACGATTACATTTATAATTACGGCTCCGAAGTTTCAATCGACGGCGGCGAAGGTGGCGATTTTATTTCCAACGAAGGCGCGGATGTGACAATCAACGGCGGTGCAGATGACGATTATATTGAAAACTACGCCTCGAATGTGACAATCGCGGGCGGCGAAGGCAACGATTACATTTATAACTGGGGCGACAGCGTGACAATTAACGGCGGCGAAGGAAATGATTCAATTTCAAACACTGCCGCGAATGTTACAATCGACGGCGACGACGGGGCTGATACCATTTCAAACAGCGGCTCGGAAGTTTCAATCGGCGGCGGAGCAGGCAACGATTCAATTACAAACACTGCCGCGAAAGTAACGATTGACGGCGGCGCAGGTAACAATGATATTTACAACGAAGGTGCGAATGTTTCAATCAACGGCGGCGCAGACGATGACAACATTACAAACACAGGCGCAAATGTAACCATTTTGGGTGGAGCAGGAAATGATGAAATTGCAAATGGCGGCTCCAATGTCATAATCGACGGCGGACTTGGAGAAAATGTTATCGGAAACAGCGGCGACTCCGTCACAATCAACGGCGGCACAGACTCGGACAACATTACAAATATAGGCACAAAAACCTTGATAAACACGGGCGACGGCGCGGATTACGTTTTCAATTACGGTTCCGATAACACAATCTCGGTCGGCGACGGCGATGATTATATTCTTAACTCTCTTCAATCAGGAGACGGCACGCCCGATAAAGTTTCAATCGTCGGCGGTGCAGGAAATGATTCCGTTACCAATTTGGGTAACAGCGTGACAATCGAAGGCGGCGCGGGCGATGATGACATTTTAAATTACGGCTCCGATGTCATAATCAACGGCGGTTCGGGAGCAAATGTTATCGGCAATGGCGGCGACAGCGTGACAATCAACGGCGGCGCAGATGCTGATAACATTACCAACATGGGCAAAAATATTTCGATAAACGGTGGAGACGGCGACGATTTAATCTACAACGCGGCTCAAATCGACGATGAAGGTTATTTGACAGCGACACCCGACAATACGACAATCAACGGCGGCGACGGCGCAGATACCATTGTAAACGAATACGGCGAGGCTGTCTTGATAAACGGCGGCGCGGGTGACGACTCCATTGTAAATTACGGCGACAACGTGACCATCGACGGCGGCGAAGGTAACGATACCCTAGTTGGCGGCGAAGGCGCAGATGTTTTCGTTTACACGGCTGGAAATGACGTCATTGAAAATTATGCGGCGGGCGATAAAATTTCCGTCAACGCGGCGATAACTTCTTCTTCAATCGACGGCTCGGACGCGACATTTAAAATCGGAAAGAACACTTTGACAGTCAAAGACGGCAAGGGCAAAGAAATTGTTTTCGCAGACAAAGACGGTAACGAGCGGACAATTTTTGGCGGGGCATTCTTTGCAGACGATTCCACAAATTCTAAAATAACGCTTTCAGCCGCATGGAGAGAAATTGCCGACGCCTCCGAACGGACAAAATCAATAAAAATCGTCGGTAATGCGCAAGACAATTCCATTTTCGGCGGGAGCGGCAGAGATTATCTTCACGGCAAAGACGGCGCGGATTATCTTGTCGGAAATGCGGGAGCCGATAAACTTTACGGCGAAGCAGGAAATGATACGTTGATAGGCGGAGCAGGCAACGATACTTTCACGGGCGGCGCAGGCGACGATTTATTTGTTGTCGACGCGGGCAATGACGTTATCGCCGATTATGCGGCAGGCGATAAAATTTCTGTCACAGCCGACATTGTTTCTTCTTCCGTCAAGGGTTCGGACGCGACATTCAAAATCGGAAAGAACACTTTGACTGTCAAGAACGGCAAGAGCAAAGAAATTGTTTTCGCAGACAAAGACGGCATTGAACGGACAATTTTGGGCGGAGCATTTTTGGCTGACGATTCCACAAACTCGAAAGTAACGCTTTCAGCCGCATGGAGAGAAATTGCCGACGCATCCAACAGAACGACTTCAATTAAAATCGTGGGCAATGCCCAAAACAATTCAATTTTCGGCGGGAGCGGCAGAGATTATCTTCACGGCAAAGACGGCGATGATTTGATTCTCGGAAATGCGGGCTCCGATAAACTTTACGGCGAAGCAGGAAATGATACGCTGATTGGCGGCGCGGGCAACGATACTTTCACGGGCGGCGCAGGCGACGATTTATTTGTTGTCGACGCGGGCAATGACGTTATCGCCGATTATGCGGCAGGCGATAAAATTTCTGTCACAGCCGACATTGTTTCTTCTTCCGTCAAGGGTTCGGACGCGACATTTAAAATCGGAAAGAACACTTTGACCGTCAAGAACGGCAAGGGCAAAGAAATTGTTTTCGCAGACAAAGACGGTAACGAGCGGACAATTTTGGGCGGAGCATTTTTGGCTGACGATTCCACAAACTCGAAAGTGACGCTTTCAGCCGCATGGAGAGAAATTGCAGACGCTTCGGCTCGTACAAAATCAATTAAAATCGTGGGCAATGCGCAAGACAATTCCATTTTCGGCGGGAGCGGCAGAGATTATCTTCACGGCAAAGACGGCGCGGATTATCTTGTCGGAAATGCGGGAGCCGATAAACTTTACGGCGAAGCAGGAAATGATACGTTGATAGGCGGAGCAGGCAACGATACTTTCACGGGCGGCGCAGGCGACGATTTATTTGTTGTCGACGCGGGCAATGACGTTATCGCCGATTATGCGGCAGGCGATAAAATTTCTGTCACAGCCGACATTGTTTCTTCTTCCGTCAAGGGTTCGGACGCGACATTTAAAATCGGAAAGAACACTTTGACTGTCAAGAACGCCAAGAGCAAAGAAATTGTTTTCGTAGATTCCGAAGGTTCCGAGCGGACAATTTTGGGCGGAGCATTCTTGGCTGACGATTCCACAAATTCTAAAGTGACGCTTTCAGCCGCATGGAGAGAAATTGCCGACGCCTCAACTCGTACAAAATCAATAAAAATCGTGGGCAATGCGCAAGACAATTCCATTTTCGGCGGCAGTGCAAAAGATTATCTCTACGGCAAAGACGGCGACGATTTGATTCTGGGGAACGCGGGCTCCGATAAAATTTACGGGCAAAACGGCGACGACACTTTAATCGGCGGAGCAGGTAATGACTCGCTGTGGGGCGGCGAAGGTGCCGATACCTTTATCTACAACAGCGGCGACGGCAAAGACGTTATCAGCGGCTTCGACGATACCGACATGTTGCAAATTACGGATACCTTCTCCGGCACTTACAACAAGACTAAAAATATTGTAACTTTCAAAGTCGGCTCGACGGCAAGCGCAATTACTTTAAAAGATTTCACGGCAACAACTTTCAACGTAAACGGCGACTCTTACGCGATAAGCGGGACTAAACTTGTCAAAAAATAAAAATCTGCGCGGAGTCAACGGAATAAAAAATATCCCCTGTCGGAAATTTGACAGGGGATTTTTTGTTGAGAAAAATTTTTCAGATCGCCGCAAAACCTTCTTCAAGGTCGGCGATAATGTCATCAATATGTTCCGTGCCGATTGAAAGGCGAATCGTTGAAGGCGTGATTCCCGAAGCCAAAAGTTCTTCTTCAGTCATTTGGGAATGAGTGGTTGACGCGGGATGAATCACCAACGATTTGACATCGGCGACATTGGCAAGCAACGAGAAAATTTTAAGGTTGTCGATAAATTTCTGCGCGGCTTCGGCTCCGCCTTTTATCTCAAAAGTGAAAATCGAAATGCCGCCGTTCGGGAAATATTTTTTGTAAAGTTCATGGTCGGGATGATTTTCCAACGCGGGATGATTTACTTTGTCGACATTGGGATTTTTGGCGAGGAAGTCGACAACTTTTAAAGCGTTTTCAACATGACGTTCGACGCGCAAGGATAAAGTTTCGACGCCCTGCAAGATTATGAAGGCATTGAACGGAGAAATTGCCGCGCCGGTATCGCGAAGAAGAATTGCCCGAATGTAAGTGACGAATGCCGCCGCGCCGAGTGCTTTATAAAAACTCACGCCGTGATAGCTCGGATTGGGCTCGACAAGTTGCGGGAACTTGCCCGACTTTTCCCAGTCAAATTTTCCGGACTCGACGATAACTCCGCCGAGAGTTGTTCCGTGTCCGCCCAAAAATTTTGTCGCGCTGTGAACGACAATATCCGCGCCGTATTCAAACGGACGAATTTGATAAGGCGTGGCAAAAGTATTGTCGATAACCAGCGGGATTTTATGTTTGTGGGCAATGTCGGCGACGGCTTGAATGTCAATCAGCGTTGCGTTGGGATTGCCGACGGACTCGATAAAAATAAATTTCGTGTTGTCTTTAACCGCCGTCTCGAAAACGTCAACGCCTTTCGTCGGATCAACGAAAGTTGTTTCAATCCCATAAGCGGGCAAAGTGTGTTCAAAAAGATTGAAAGTGCCGCCGTAAATCGTGGTCGCCGCTACGATATGATCTCCTTTTTGCGCAAGAGCTTGGACTGCGTAAGTGACAGCCGCCGCGCCGCTCGCCACAGCCAATGCCGCAGAGCCGCCTTCAAGTGCCGCGACTCTTTTTTCAAGAACTTCCTGCGTCGGATTCGTCAATCGCCCGTAAATATTTCCCGCGTCGCGCAAGCCGAAACGATCTGCCGCGTGTTTGAAATTGTGGAAAACGTAAGAAGTTGTTTGATAAATCGGAACTGCGCGGGCGTCGGTTACGGGGTCTGCTTGTTCCTGTCCGACGTGCAGTTGAAGAGTTTCAAATTTATATTTGCGTTCACTCATAAGAATTCCCTCCAAAAAAAACTTCATGAAACTTTAAAGCGAATTGAATAATACTTCGCGGTTTTGTTTCTGTCAACAAAAAATCGCCGACCGAAGTCGACGACTTTTGTTTTCAGCTTTTAATTTCCTGTCGCCTCTTCTCCGAAGGCGAAATAATATCCGACTTTGAAACACTCTTCCAAAAAATTTCTGTCCTGCTCGTTCGACAAATCCGAAAGAGGATACTTGGACTTCGCGGAGTTGAAAAACTTTCCGTCCTTGAGACAAAATTTTTGATGAGTGGACGTTGTATTTCGCGGCGAAAATTTTTTGCTTATCGGAAAAATATTTTGTTCCCAAACCTGCGCGGCTTCGGAATTCTTTTTGATTTTGATTGAATACTTGTCGAGGAAATAAGGCGCGTCATTGTAAAAACCGATGAACACGAAATTTTTATCAAGCGGCACCCGCGCAGAGTCATTCGGCGCGAGTTTTTCGCCTGCAGTCAAACGCGCTTTTATTTTTTGCTCGAAAAGTTCCGCTCCTTGCCAATCGCTTTTGAGAATTGATTTTTTTTCGGTTTGAGCTGTCTTGGAGATTTTTTTTTCGGGTTTAAGCTTCGGGAGATCGTAAGCCTGCGCCGCAACGGTCGATAAGAGAAAACAAGCAGATACAAACGCCGCCGCAAATTTTTTCAACATGCGACTCACTCCTTCGGCAAAAACTCCAATTCAAAGTTTCTTTCTTCGGCTTCTTGAAGTTCCCTTTCGTTTTTTTTTGCCGAAAAGATGCTGTCAAGCAAATCCTTATTTTCAAAGCGATTGCCCAGAATCGTCATTTCCCAATCCTGCACGTCGTAGAGAGCCTGCCGCGTTTCGTTGCCGTAATTGACTACAAAACAACCGTCCAGAAAATTTATCACGCCTATTCTTCCGTCTTTGAGAGAAATAATATCGTCTTCGTAAATTTCTTTGCCGGTGCTGTCGACAAGCCCGGTGAATTGCCCGATTGTCTTTGAGTCTACGCGATAGCCCTCGTAGCCGTTCTCGTAAACAAAAATGTGCGCCTGCGGACCGGGATCGCCGTAAGTCCCGCGCTTAAGATAGAAACCGTAGATCCAAACGCTCTTCATCTCGCCGCTGAATATTTGAAAAGTTTTTAAGCCGCGATATTTGATTTCACGTTCAGCCATAAAAGGCCACCTCCGACTTTTTTAACAGATCAAAATTTCAATGCCCGCAATTATAACACCGAAAATATTTTTTCCAACATCCCTTGATAAATTTTTGTCCCAGCCGAAAAATTTTTTTGCGGGCTCAGCGAAAATTTTCGTACTTCTGTCACCTCCTCCGTAATGTGAAAAAAATCTTGCATTTATTAAGGATTTTCTAAGTTCGTGAAAAAATTCCTGCAAGCTGAAAAAAATATGCAGTAGAAAATTTTTATATACCTGTCAAGAAATTGCGCAGAGTTATCGCTTTAACGTCGCCGAAACTTTTAACGGGCTCCGCGCAGATTAAAATTCTTTCGCCTTCAGCCAAAGTGCGGAGCGGGCGCGTAATTTTCCGAACGCTGATTGAATTATCGGGCGGCAGAACTTGGATAAAAATTTTCTCTTCGCCCTTCTTCGCCGCAAAATTTATGTTCATCGCGCCGAATTTGCCGACATTGACTTCAAAGCCGCGCCGAAAAAGTTCATTGCAAACCGCATTTTCCATTAAAAATTTTTCATTAACCTCCGCAAGCGCGGAAAGTATTCCGTTGTCGAAGCAATAAAATTTCTCGCCGCCCGTCATGAACTCATTATCTTTAACGTCAAGGCGTGAAAGTTTTTTGAAAAGCCCCGCCTCCAACACGACGCCAAGATAACTTCTGACTTTGTGCAAATTGCTTTCGCCGAGACTTTTGAAATAGCCGCTGACATTAACGGGCTTGCCGACATTTTGCGCCAAAAATTTCGTCAACGTCCGAAGTAAATTCACGTCGTTCAAAGAATTTTTTTCGGCAATGTCAAATAAAATTTCGTAAGTCATTCCGCGCAGAATTTGCGGCAAAAGATTTTTATCGGCGTTGAGAGCGGCAGGCATTCCGCCGAAGCGCAGATAATTTTCAAGAGCATCTTCCGACGGAGAAATTTTTTCATACTCGGCGAAAGACAGCGGAGACATTTTCAACGCGTCGTAATTTTCGGGGAGAAGCACGGAAATTTTTTCGGCGAGATTTTCAGCGGAACCTGCCACGTAAATTTCTGCGGGCGCGCCGGCAAACAATGCGTTAATCGCTTTTTCCCATTCGTCAACGCAATCAATTTCATCGATAAGCAGGAAAAATTTTTCAAGCTCGTGCGCTTGCGAGTCAACGAATTCATAAAGCTGTTGGAAAGTTTGAAGTCGGGGATTTTCCGCGCAGTCGATAAAAATTATTTCCTCGCCGTTCGATTTTAAAATCTCGGCGAATTTTTTCAGCAAAGTCGTTTTGCCCGCGCCGCGAACGCCCGAAATTATTTTGACGGAAAAATTTTCTTTCAAGCCAAGAAGTTTATCAAGATAAAAATTTTGCTCCAAAATTATTCACCACACAAAAAATTTTTTCAGATTTTACAACAGGCTTTTGCATTTATCAAGCGGTAAAGAAATTAAAGGGCGTATTGACAAGGCGTTTGATAAGTGTAAAATAATCCCGCGAAAAATTTTTTTGAATTTCTATTAAAAGGGTTTTGAAGGTTTGCGGCGAAATTTTTCATGACAAAAGCACTTATAACAGGAGGTCAATCCATGATTAAGCTGACAAAATTTAATTCGGACTCGAAGAAGGAAGGGGAATTCATCCTCAACGCCGAGTTGATTCAAACAATCGAGTCCACACCCGACACCGTCATTACTCTGGTGAACGAGAAAAAATTCATTGTCGAAGAAGCAGCCGATGAAGTGGTGCGCCGCGTTATGAAATATCGCCGTGCATTGAAACAGCTTTAACGTTGGAGGGAAAAAATTATGCCTGATGAAGAAAAAGCTCTGGAAGGTGACGCCGTCGCAACTCCCGCCGTTCCTCCTGCAAAATCCAAAAACAAAACGATAATAATGGTCGCTGTGCTTGTGATAGTTGGCTTGGCATTGGCGGCAGGCATTTCGCTTTTTGTCGTTACAAAGGTAATGGGCGACGTTTCCGGCGGAGCCGGCGATGAAGAAGGCGTCGGGCAACGCTATCATGATCCGGGAATTTTCGTTAAGCTGGGCGATCCAAAAGAAGGAGTTTTGGTTAATGTCGGCGGTCCGCGCAGCGGAAAATTTCTCAAGGCGAGTATCATTGTCGAGTTCAATCCCGGCAAAAAAGCTGTCATAAACGAAGATACCAATTCGCTTTATCCCGATGCCGAAATTAAAGTTAATGACGTTGCAACACAATTCCTGCGCGCAACTTCGCTTGAAGACTTCGACGCCGACAAGCAGGAAGATTTCAAAAAGCAACTCAAAGACGCTTTGAATATGGCTTTGGGCAACGGCTCTGTTTATGACGTTTATATTACGAGTTTCCTCTTGCAGTGATTGGGAGGGAACAACTTGGCTGATTTACTTACACAGGAGCAGATAGACGCCTTGCTTAACGCCGCCAACGAAGATTCAAACGCTCTGGAAGAACTTAAGCAGGAAGAAACCAAAAAGAAAATTAAGGTCTACGACTTCCGTCGCCCCGATAAATTTTCCAAAGATCAAATTCGCACGCTCTACATGCTCCACGAAAGTTTTGCGCGACTCTTGAATACTTATATGAGTTCGCATCTTCGGACGCTCGTCAATGTCGACGTTGCTTCGGTTGAACAGCTGACTTATCAAGAATTTGTTCAATCGATAGCCAATCCGAGTTTCATAACGATTCTCGGCGTCCCGCCGCTCAAAGGTAACATAATTTTTGAAATCAGTTCGGAAATTGCTTTTGCCTATATCGACAGAGTTTTTGGCGGCGACGGCTCGACGGCAATGAAAATGCGCGTCTTGACAGAAATTGAAGATGCCGTCATGCGCCGCTTCGTTGATAATTCGATGGAGCGTTTCAAGGAATCATGGGCAAACGTCACGGAAATGAATCCGATTCTTGAGGCGACAGAATCCAATCCGCAATTCACGCAGATTGTCCCGCCAAATGATATGGTTGTTATCGTCACGTTGCACACGAAACTTGGCGAAGTGGAAGGTTTCATGAACATTTGCATTCCCTACCTTGTTTTGGAGCCGATTATGTCGAAATTGACAACGACTTTCTGGGTAGCGGCTTCGGTTGCCAAAGACGAACAAAAAGGACATGCAGAAATTATTCGCCAAAAACTTAACAGGACAAAAGTTCCGTTCGTTGTGGAAGTCGGGCGCGTGCAAATTACAATTCGAGAATTTCTGACGTTGGGCTTCGGCGACGTGCTCCAACTCAATACAAAAGTTAAAGAAGATTTTCCCTGCATAGTGGGTACGAATCCGAAATTTTATTGCAGACCGGGCACTTTCGGCAAAAAGTTGGCTGTGCAAATAACACAGGTCGTGCAAAAAGGAGAGGATGCGACTAATGGCGATGATGAGTGATTTATCTCAAGCCGAAATTGACGCGTTGTTGTCGGGAGCCGGCGGCGGCGATTCAAACGAAGATTCTTCGGGACAAAATCCTGGTTCCGACATTCCCGATACCGACGATCTTTTATCGCCAATGGAAAAAGATGCACTCGGAGAGATCGGAAATATTTCAATGGGCAACGCGGCAACGACTTTGTCAACTTTGCTCGGACATAAAGTCAGTATCACGACGCCTTCTGTTTCCGTAGCTCCGATGAATGTTATTCAGCAACATTATCCTTTGCCTTATCTTGTCGTCGAAGTCGCTTACACAATCGGCATTGACGGAACAAACGTTTTTGCAATTCAAGCGACGGACGCCGCCATTATCGCAGATTTAATGATGGGCGGCGACGGCACGAATCCCGATCAACAACTGACTGAACTTCACATGAGCGCGGTCGGCGAGGCAATGAATCAGATGATGGGCGCGGTTTCGACGAGCCTTTCTTCCATGTTCAAGAAAAAAATTGACATTTCGCCGCCGAAAGTTAATCTGGTTGACTTCGGCTCGGAAGAAGTTATAACGGACTTGGCGAAAGACACAGATCCTGTCGTTCGCGCCTCTTTCCGAATGGAAGTTGACGGCTTAATTGACAGCGAAATAATGCAGATGCTGACGATTGACAACGCAAAAAAAATGGTTGAAGCTTTGCTGAACGGCGGAGAAGAAGAACCTGCACCGCCGCCCCCGCCGCCGAAAGCGACATCTGCTCCGCAACCGACATCTGCGCCGGCACCCGCGCCGCAAAGACAAGCTCCGCCGCCGCAACAAAATTATCCTCCGCAAAACTATGGATATGGAGGCTCTCAAATGCAACCGAATGTAGTAACGAATATGCCCGTTTCGCCCGCGCAGTTTATGCCGCTCTCAATGGAACCCGTGCAAATCAACGAAAGCAACATTAATTTGATTTTGGACGTGCCGTTGCAAGTTACGGTTGAACTGGGGCGGACGAAAAAGACGATAAAAGAAATTCTTGATTTGGCGACGGGCTCGATAGTTGAACTTGACAAATTGGCGGGAGAACCTGTCGAAATTCAAATCAACGGGCATTATTTGGCAAAAGGCGAAGTCGTCGTTATCGATGAAAATTTTGGTGTGAGGATAACAGAAATAGCTTCTCCTGCCGAGCGCGCCGCGCATCTTTCATAAAGGAACCAGTAAATAGGAACTAGGAACCAGGAACGAGGAACTAGGGAAAAGCAGCGGTGAAAGAAGACACGGGCGCACATGGACGTGCGCCCGCCGGCAACGAAAACAGGATGTTTTCTTTGCCGGAAACGCCCCTGCGAGGTGCCCTTTCTTTTGCAACTTTTCTTTGGGCATGCAAAGAAAAGTTGATTAAAAAAATAAAATTCATGATAGAATCAATGGGAGCGACGCGCCACCGCAAAGGCAAAGGTTTTGCGAATCCACTTTAGGAAAAAGGGGACAACGTCGGCAAGCAAAGAAAAGTTGATCCTATATAAAAAATATTTTTAAGCCGAATCGAAGTGACGAGACGCCGAGATGGTTTTGCGAATCCACTTTTTGAAAAAAAGGGGACAACCCTCCATTAAACTTTTCTTTGAGTCTTGCCGATTGTTGAAATATCAGTTATAATGCTTGCCGAAAAATAATTGGTGTTGTGACTGAAATAGAAATTAAAAACTTTAAAACGGGAGAGATGAATTATGGCAGTACGAGTTTTGGTCGTCGACGACGCGGCTTTCATGAGAATGATGGTCAAGGATATTCTTTCCAAAAACGGTTATGAAGTCGTCGGCGAAGCCGAAAACGGCATGAAGGCGGTTGAGAAATTTAATGAATTGCGCCCCGACTTGGTAACAATGGACATCACAATGCCCGAAATGGACGGCATTTCCGCAGTCAAAGCAATCAAAAAAATCGACCCGAAAGCCAAAATCGTCATGTGCAGTGCAATGGGACAGCAAGCAATGGTTATAGAAGCAATACAAGCCGGCGCACGCGATTTTATCGTTAAACCTTTCCAAGCAGATCGTGTGCTCGAAGCAGTTCGCAAAGCCGTCGGCTGATGATTGAAAAAATAAAATTCTATATCCCGATTGTGTTCGTGCTTTTCTGTTTGATTTATTTTTGCGGCTCTGAGGCGGAGGCTGCGGGCGGTTACTTGGAAGGCTATGAAGAAGTTGATCCGAGACCAACCGGAGTTTCTTGGTGGTCGACGCTTGCTTATCTTTTGAGTTTGTTCGCCGTATTTGCCGTCGTGTTGGTTATGGCTTATTTTGCCGCAAGATTTATCGGCGGACGATTTAACGCGGCGCGCATGTCGGCAAGCGGCGGCAGAATTCTGGAAAATTTACCGCTGGGACCTAATCGCTCTGTCTGCACAGTTGAAATGGCCGGCAGAGTGTTTTTATTGGGCGTGACAGACCACAACATAAATCTTTTGGGCGAGATAACCGACAAAAATTTAATCGAACATCTTCACGCGCAATCGCTTAATTCGGGCGACATGTTTTCTCAAGAATTCGGGACGCTGTCGGACTTGGTAAGAAAAATCCCGCTGTTCAAGAAGAAATGAAACTCTTCAACTTTTCTTTTGTTGCCCCAAAAGAAAAGTTGCCAAAAGAAAAGGGGCTTCAACCCGCAAAAAAAACATCCTGTTTTTATTGCGGGCGGGCGCACGTCCTGTGCGCCCGGTAGTCATTCACATTTAGTCATTCACATGAATTGCAGAAAATTTTTCGTGGGAAGTGTGACGCGGCTTGAATCGAAGTTGGTTTTTAATCTGCGCGGTCGGCGTGCTTTTAATAAATTGCGTTGAGGCGGCACCGATTATTCCGAGCGTAAATGTCGAAGTCGGCACGGCGGATAATCCCGAACAAGTCGCCTCGACTTTGCAAGTCATAGGCGTTTTGACATTGGCAACAATCGCGCCGGCAATTTTGATGATGACGACTTCATTTGTGCGGATCGTCGTGATAATCGGCTTCTTGAGAAATGCGCTCGCCACTCAAAACGTCCCGCCGAATCAAGTTGTGGTTTCGCTGGCAATATTCTTGACGTTTTACATAATGGCTCCTTACTGGTCTCAAGCAAACGATAACGGCTTGCAACCTTATCTTGCGGGACAAATTTCGCAGGAAGAAGCGATAGACAACGTCCTTGAGCCGATGCGCGAATTTATGTTCAGACAAACGCGAGAATCCGATTTGGCATTGTTTGTAAATTTATCCGACGCCGAACGTCCCGAAACTCAAGAAGATGTCTCGACATTGGTTTTAATCCCGGCGTTCATGATAAGCGAACTGAAAACCGCCTTTCAAATCGGTTTTATGTTATACGTGCCTTTCATTGTCATTGATATGATCGTTGCAACTACGCTGATGTCAATGGGTATGATGATGTTGCCGCCCGTCATGATTTCCTTGCCGTTCAAAATTCTTTTGTTCGTAATGATTGACGGCTGGCACTTGCTGATTCGTTCAATCATTGTGAGTTTCCGTTAGCGGAGGTAAAAAATGTCGGGGGATTTGGTAATTCAACTTGGACAAGAAGCGTTGATGGTTGTTTTAATCGTCTCCGCGCCGATGTTGGGCTTGGGGCTGGCAGTCGGCTTGGCTGTCAGTGTCTTTCAAGCGACAACTTCAATTCAAGAGCAAACACTGGCTTTTATCCCGAAAATTATTGCGGTCTTTGTGGCGATTTTGATTTTCGGACCTTGGATGCTCCGAATTATGGTTGAATTTTTTTCGGGAATATTTATCGGTTTGCCGTCTCGAATCGGCTGAGTACAAGCTTCTTGCCGGGAGGTCGAAAGTTTGACAGAAATTGACTTTTACGACGTATTTCAAGGGCAGGTTGCAGCATTTTTACTTGTGCTCACTCGTTCGAGCGGCATTTTTTTTATTTCGCCCTTCTTCGGCAGTATGAATGTCCCCTACAGAATTCGTGCGGTTGTGGCGTTTATGTTCGCGCTGATACTTTTCCCCGTCGTCTTGAAAGAATATACAATCCACGCCCCCGCAACAATTTTAATGTTCGCCTTCACGGTTGCGAAAGAACTTTTTGTCGGCTGGCTTATCGGTTTAATCGCTTACATTACTCTGGCGGCGATAAATACGGCGGGCAAAATTATGGACATGCAAATCGGTTTCGCGGTCGTGCAAATGATGGATCCGACAACCATGCAACAAACGGGTCTCGTCGGAACTTTCCTTTACAACTTGACGATAATTTATTTCGTGATAACGAACGGGCATCACGTAATTATTTCGGCATTGGCGGAGAGTTTTCGAATTATCCCGCTCGATTCAATGGTTTGGAATACTTCGCTCCCCGAACTCATTACGGATTTGACGGCGGGAGTTTGGATGAACGGAATGAAAATCGCAATGCCCGTGACTTTTGCAATTTTAATGACGAACGTCGGGCTCGGAATATTGGCTCGGACAATGCCGCAGATGAATATTTTCGTTGTCGGCATTCCAATGCAGTTGATGATCGGCATGACGATGATCTCAATGATTTTGCCTTTTTATCTTCTCTTTTTGGACGTGATTTTTAATGAAATGTATGCAAACATTTCCGGTGCCCTTAAATCTCTTTCGCCTTGAAAATTTTTTATTTAAAACTGCGCGGACAAATGCTCTAAAAGATTTTTCCAATTTATCTTCTCTTGGACGTGATTTTTAATGGAGTTTATGCAAACATTTCCGTTGCCCTTAAAGTCCTTGCCTCTTGAAAATTTTTTATTTGATCTGCAACGCTTTGACGGAGAAAAAACCGAAGAGCCGACTTCCAAAAAGCGCGAAGACGCTCGCAAGAAAGGTCAAGTCGCTCGAAGTCAAGAGCTCAATACGGCGTTCGTCCTTTTAATCGGCTTCCTTATCCTCAGAATTCTTTGGGAATATATTTACGGCAACATTGCCGAGTACACAATTTATCTTTACTCGCACATTTCCCAGAGCATGTCGACGGAAGGAATTACGGAACTTTTCATAGGAATTATGCTTCTTTTGGCGAAAACAGTTTTGCCGGTGATGTTTGCAATTCTAATCGTCGGGCTCGGAATAAATGTTTTTCAAGTCGGGCTGGTTGTCTCAACGGAAAAATTGGAGCCGAAGTTGGAAAATCTCAATCCGATAAACGGCTTCGGAAGAATTTTTTCAAAGCGTTCGATTGTCGAATTGTGCAAATCGATTTTCAAAATAATTGTTATCGGCTATTTCCTCTACCTTTACTTGAAAGATCAAATTCCGCTCGTGCCGCAATTTATTTTCTTCGACTTGCCGCACTCACTGGCGACGGCGGCGGACGTAATTTTCACGATGGCATTTCAAGTTGTGGGCGTGATAATGATCATGGCGGCGGCGGATTACGCTTATCAACGCTGGCAGACGACACAGGATTTGATGATGTCAAAGCAGGAAGTCAAAGACGAATTTAAACAAATGGAAGGCGATCCGCAAATTAAGAGCAGAATCAAACAGAAACAACGTCAAATGGCAATGCAACGCATGATGAGTGAAGTTCCGAAGGCAGATGTCATTGTAACAAACCCGACGCATTTGGCGGTTGCGCTGAGTTATAAAAAAGGAATGATTGCGCCGCTTGTTTTGGCAAAGGGACAAGACTTGGTCGCGGAAAGAATCAAGGAAATTGCGCGGGAGCATCACATTTTGATTGTAGAAAATAAACCTGTGGCGCGAGCACTTTTTGAGGCTGTCGAAATTGGCGGCACGGTTCCCGCCGAATTGTATCAAGCCGTCGCGGAAATTCTTGCCTACGTTTACAGAATCAAACACCGCAAAATTAGTTAAAGGGGAATTGCTATGAGACTTGCAAAAATTTTCTTGGCGGTCGTGTTGACGATTTTTATCTTCGTGCCCGCGCAGGCTTCGGCGGATGCAACTACGGTTATCCTCGCCCGTCACGGCGAAACGCCCTACAATAAGGCGAAACGCTATCAAGGGCATTTGGATATCCCGCTGAACGAAGTCGGTATCAAGCAGGCGAAACTCCTTGCCAAGAGTCTTAAGGATTATCCCATTGACGTTTTCATCTCAAGCCCGCTGAGTCGCGCCTACGTGACGACCGAAACCGTCGCTAAAGCAAAGGGAATGACGATTGCTTACACCGACGACCGCCTAAAAGAAATTGATTACGGCGATTGGTCGGGCGAATTCATTTCCGATTTAAAGGAAAAATATCCCGAAGAGTTTAAGCTTTGGCAGGAGCGTCCGTGGCTTATGAACTTTCCGAACGGCGAAAATCTTCGTGACATGCAATATCGCGGGCGGACTGCTTTGGAAGACGCGGTTGCCAAATACCCCGGCAAAACTATTTTTATCGGCGCGCACAGTTTCATAAACGCTACCATTATTTGTTCGGTGCTCGGTCTCGATACCGAACATTTCAAGCAAATTCGGCAGAATAATACTTGCGTCAACGTCCTGCGCTATGAGGACGGCGTTTGGCAAGTCGTTTTGCTCAATTCCGTCGCGCATCTCGGAAGTTTAACTTTGGATACAGGCGTAATGAAATGAGATTCTCGGATGAAAATGTCGCCAAAGCTGTTGAAGACATTCAAAACTTTTTTCAACAGACAAATATATCAAAGGGCGACAAGGCAAAAATTAATTTGATTGTTGAGGAACTGTTTTTGCGTTGCCAAAAATTTTTTGGTGTGGAACATGAATTTTCCGTCCAAAAGCGCAAATGGTTCTGGACGCCGAGAGTCTTGATAAGAATCAAAGGCAAAGTTTATAATCCTTTGGAAACTGCCGAAAAAGACGATATGGCGATTTTGTCGGCGGAGATTATGAAAAATCTTTTGTTCTACGAAAGAGCCGAAGCGTCTTACCGATATAAAAACGGTTACAACGAAATTATAATCTCTTCCAAGCAAGAAATAAAAAAAATCAAAGTGCCCGGCGGCTCAATTACCGCAGCAATTCTGCTCGCGTTCGCGGCGGCTTTTATCGTCGAACAACTTCCGCAAAACTTAAAATTATTTATCTTGGACGGTTTGGCGATACCGCTACTTAATACCTTGATGCAATTAATTGTTGCCGTCACCATTCCGACAATTTTTTTCTCGGTTGTATCCGCGATTTGCGTAATGGACGATGTCTCGACGCTAAGCAATATCGGCTTGAAAATTATTCGGCGGTTCATGATTATCATGTCTCTTGTTATCCTTGTGTCAATCGTTGCCTCCGCGTATTTTTTCCCGATAGTTTCGTTTAGCGGAGAAGGTTCCGTTTTGCTCGAAGAAATTATAGCCTTGATGCTGTCCGCCATTCCCGACAATATTTTCAAGCCTTTTTTGGAAGGAAATGTTCTTCAAATCGTCATGACAGCTTTTTTGACGAGTATTTGTATCGTGATTCTGGATCAGCGCATTGCGGGTTTGAAATCTTCGATAAACGAGATAAAGGAATTGCTCTTTAAAATGATGGAACTGATTTTGAAAACGGTTCCTCTGACCATATTCCTAAGCATTTTCAAAACCGTCCTGACGACTTCTTCCGAAAATCTTTTTTCCGTTTGGAAACTCGTTGCGACAAGTTACATTACCTATTTCGTTGTAAGTTTTTCCATGCTCCTTTATCTGAAGTTGAGATACAAAATCGACCTCACAGATTTTTTCAAGAAAAATGCTCCGGTTTTTATCATATCGCTTACAATGCTTAGCGGTACCGCCTCGATGATGGTGAACTTCGACGTGTGCAAACAAAATCTGAAAATCGATCCGAATCTGTGCGACTTTTGGATACCTTTATCGCACACGTTATTTTCTCCGGGAACCGTGAATAACTTTGTGATTTGCGCATTTATGGGCGCGATAATTTCTGAAGCGAAAATTTCGGTTTCGCAACTTTTTATTATCGCCTTCCTTGCAATTCAGCTGAGTATCGTAACGCCGAAAGTTTACGGCGGGAGCATTGCGGGTTTCACGGTTTTACTTACGAATCTCGGCTTTTCAACGGAAGCTATCGGGGTAATGATGATCAACGAAGTTTTTATCATAAATGCATCTTCGCTTTTCGGAATGGTATTAAGAAATTGCGAACTGTTTGATCTTTCGCATCAAGTTATTTTTTCCAAAACAAAACCTGTATAAGTTCTGCCGTGTCAAATTTTAAAGCGATTATCAAAAGGAGAAAATTAAATGGCCGCACCCGCAGATTTATTGGAAGGCGAACCGCGAACGCTGGGCTCGCTTATCCAAAAGTACAGCGACGTTATCATTGCGGTTACGCTCGTCATGATCGTTATCATGATGATTATTCCGCTCCCCACGCCGCTTTTGGATTTGCTTATTTGTCTCAATATCACAATCGCTCTTGTCGTCATTATGAGCGCGATTTACAACGAGGAGGCTCTTGATTTATCTGTTTTCCCGTCCCTGCTCCTTGTGACGACACTTTTTCGATTGGCTCTCAACATTTCCGCAACACGACTGATTCTGATTAATGCAAATGCGGGCGAAGTCATTACGGCTTTCGGAAATTTCGTTGTCGGCGGAAATCCCGTTGTCGGTTTCATCATGTTTATCATTTTGGTTATCATCAATTTTATCGTCATAACCAAAGGCTCCGAGCGCGTCGCCGAAGTTTCCGCCCGTTTTACTTTGGACGCAATGCCCGGTAAACAGATGTCTATCGACGCGGATTTGAATCAAGGCGCGATAACCGACGAAGAAGCCAAAATTCGCCGCTCCAAAATTCAGCGCGAAGCGGATTTTTTCGGAGCAATGGACGGTGCCTCGAAGTTTGTTAAGGGCGATGCCATTGCCGCGATTGTCATCATGCTGATTAATATCGGCGGCGGTTTCGTTATCGGCATGGCGCAAAAGGACATGGACGCCGCGACTGCTCTTCAAACTTATACGCTGTTGACGGTCGGCGAAGGACTTGTAAGCCAAATTCCCGCGCTTTTAATTTCAACCGCGACAGGTATTATCGTTACCCGCGCCGCGTCGGAAGGAAATCTCGGTAACGACATTGTCAAGCAACTTTTCAACAACGAAAGAATTTTCTTCATCAATACGGGCGTTTTGCTTATGTTGTCAATCGTTCCCGGTTTGCCGGGCTTGCCTTTTGCCTCGCTGGCTTTTATCTGCGGCTTTATCGGCTACAGTCTCCACAGAAAAACTGCCGTCACGGAAGAGAGCAAGGAAGAACAGCAACAGGCGAAAGAAAAATCGGCGGCGACTCGTCCCGAAAATATTATTTCTCTCCTGCAAGTTGATCCGATGGAATTGGAAATCGGTTATTCGTTAATTCCGCTCGTCGATACGGGGCAGGGCGGCGACTTGCTCGACAGAATCGTTATGATTCGACGACAATGCGCCCTTGAACTCGGTTTGGTTGTTCCTACGATAAGAATTCGCGACAACATTCAAATCAAACCCAGCGCGTACATCATCAAGCTTAAGGGCATGGAAATTGCTCGCGGTGAATTAATGTTGGATCATTATCTTGCAATGAACTCCGGCACGGTTTTTGAAGAAATTCCCGGCATTGAAACTGTTGAGCCCGCCTTCGGACTGCCCGCGATTTGGATCCCCGAAAGTGATCGTGAACGCGCCGAATTAAACGGTTATACGGTTGTTGACGCCGTCTCCGTTTTGGCAACGCATTTGACGGAGCTTATCAAGCAACACGCCGCAGAAATTCTTGGGCGTCAAGAGGCGCAAAATCTTATCGACAACCTTGCAAAAACAAATCGTTCGCTTGTCGATGAAGTTGTTCCCGAACTTTTGGGCGTCGGCGAAATTCAAAAAGTTTTGTCCAATTTGCTCCGCGAAAGAGTTTCAATCCGCGATATGGCTACGATTATGGAAGTGCTTGCCGATTATGCCCGCGCCACAAAAGATCCCGAAATTTTGACGGAGTATGTTCGTCACGCAATGGCGCGGCAAATTACTCAACAAGTCACGCAAGGTTCAAATACTCTGGCTTGCGTCACGCTCGATCCTTCGCTGGAAAATCGAATTGTCGGAGCGGTTCAAAGAACGGATCACGGCTCTTTTGTCACACTTGATCCCGATACCATGCGCCGAATAATTACTTCCGTAACGAATGAAGTTGAAAAGCTCGGCAATCAAGGTTATCCCGCCATTGTGTTGACGAGCCCCGCCGTGCGTCTTTATTTCCGAAAACTCGTTGAACGTTCGATTCAAGGTTTGGTAATTGTTTCGCACGCCGAAATTGATCAATCGGTTGAAATTCAAATTCTCGGCGTCGTCAGAATCTGATAAAAAAATTTTTTCCCGTCGAAAAACTCGGCGGGTTTTTTTTTGTGGTAAAATCTGCGCGGAGGTGTTTTCGTTGGAAAGTTCAACGTTCATATATTTTTTGACGGCGTCGATTTTGTTGACGCTCGCGCCCGGACCCGACATTTTATATTTGCTGACAAAAAGTTTGTCGGACGGCGCGAAGAGCGGAATAATTTTGGCTTGCGGCTTGGTGAGCGGAATAGTTTTTCATACGACGCTTGTAATGATCGGCGTGGCGGCGTTGATAAAATCTTCGGCAACCGCAATGCTCCTTTTAAAAATTTTCGGCGCGGCTTATCTTTTATTTTTGGCATTCGGAGCATTTAAATCTGCGCGGAGCGGAAAGAAAATTTCGCTGTCGAGAGCGGGCGCAAAAAGTTCTTCGGCGGCACTTTATAAGCGCGGCGTCTTAATGAACGTCCTTAATCCGAAAGTTTTATTATTCTTTTTGGCGTTCCTGCCGCAATTTGTTGACTTGTCGAGCGACGGCTCAAGTTTGCAAATTTTATTTTTGGGCGTCGTGTTCGCCGCGCAGGCTCTGATAATTTTTTCATGCGTGGCACTTTTCGCGGGGCGCGTGAGAAAATTAATTCTGCACAAAAAAAATGTCGGACAAATTTTAAATTTCACGGAAGCGGCAGTCCTTGCGATAATCGCCGTCGGGCTGATTTTGTTTTGAGTATTTTTTAAAGTCGATTTGTACGGCTCAAGTTTGCAAATTTTATTTTTGGGCGTCGTGTTTGCCGCGCAGGCACTGATAATTTTTTCATGCGTGGCACTTTTCGCGGGGCGCGTGAAAAAATTAATTCTTCACAAAAAAAATGTCGGACAAATTTTAAATTTCACGGAAGCAGCAGTCCTTACCTTAATAGCCGTCGGCTTAATCCTTTTTTAGGTTGAGAAAAATCACTTACAAAAAATTTTTGGCGTGATAAAATTTGCGGAAAATATTTTGGGAGAGGATTTTTAATGGAGAATATGTTTTGCTTTCAATGTAGCGACGCGCTCGGCGGCAAAGGTTGTACAAAGGCGGGCGTCTGCGGCAAAAAGCCCGAAGTCGCTAAGGCGCAAGATTTGCTGATTTACGTTACCAAAGGGATTTCCGCCGTCACAACGCAACTCCGCGCAGAAAATAAAGTCGTCAAGCCGCGAGTCAATAACCTTGTCACGATGAATCTTTTCACGACAATTACCAATGCCAACTTCGACCGCGCAGAAATTCTTCGCCGTGTGGAGCAGACACTCAAAACGAAGGCTAAACTTTTGGCGGCAGTCGACGAAAAAAATTTGCCCGAAGCCGCCTTGTGGACGGACGAGCAAAAAAATTTCGATTCAAAAGCCGAAGTCGTCGGGATTTTGGCGACGGCGAACGAAGATATTCGCAGTCTTCGCGAACTTATCACTTACGGCTTAAAAGGCATGGCGGCTTATCTTTATCACGCCAACGCGCTCGGCTTTGACGACGAAAAAATTTCCGCGTTCATGCAAAGCACTTTGGCAAAACTCCTTGACGATTCATTAAGCGGCAAAGATTTAACCGCGCTCGCTCTTGAGACGGGGAAATTCGGCGTGGACGTAATGGCTTTGCTCGATAAGGCGAACACCGAAACTTACGGCAACCCCGAAATTACGAAAGTCAATCTCGGCGTAAGAAAAAATCCCGCGATTCTCATCAGCGGGCACGATCTTAAAGATTTGGAACAACTTTTGGAGCAAACCGAAGGCACGGGCGTTGATGTCTATACTAATGGGGAAATGTTGCCCGCGAATTATTATCCGCAGTTTAAAAAATATTCCCATCTCGTCGGCAACTACGGCAACGCTTGGCAACTGCAACAGACGGAGTTTGAGAAATTCAACGGCGCAATTTTGCTCACGACTAACTGTCTTATGCCGCCCAAAAAATCTTATGCGGACAGAGTTTTTACAACGGGCGCGGTCGGTTTCCCGAATTGCAAACACATTGAAGAAGTCGACGGCAAAAAAGATTTCTCGCCGCTGATTGAACTTGCCAAGAAATGTCCGCCGCCTGTCGAATTGGAGACGGGAGAAATTGTCGGGGGCTTTGCTCACAATCAAGTTTTCGCGCTGGCTGATAAAATTATTGACGCGGTTAAGTCGGGCGCGATTAAAAAATTTGTCGTTATGGCAGGTTGTGACGGTCGTGCCAAATCTCGCCAATATTACACCGACTTTGCAAAGGCTCTGCCAAAAGATACCGTGATTCTTACTGCCGGCTGTGCAAAATTCAAATACATAAAGCTTCCGCTCGGAGACATCGGCGGCATTCCCCGCGTGATTGATGCCGGGCAATGTAATGATTCGTATTCGCTGGCATTAATCGCGCTTAAGCTCAAAGAAGTTTTCGGGCTCGACGACGTGAACAAATTGCCGATTGTTTATAATATTCCTGCCCATGAACAAAAAGCCGTAACGGTTTTGCTCGCACTCTTATATCTCGGCGTTAAAAATATTCATCTCGGTCCGGTTTTGCCCGCATTCCTCAGCCCGAACGTCACAAAAGTTTTGGTCGAAAATTTCGGTATCGGCGGAATTTCTACGGTTGAAAAGGATATTAAACTTATGATTGGTTGAGGTGATTTTATGAAAGAAATTAAAGTTCAAGACGCGGTCGGGCAAATTTTGTGCCACGACATTACAAAAATTGTTCGCGGCGAAATTAAAGACGCCGTTTTCAGAAAAGGACACGTCATTACGGCGGAAGACATCCCCGAACTTCTGAAACTCGGCAAGGAACATATTTTCGTCTGGGAAAATGACGAGACTAAACTTCATGAAAACGACGCCGCCGAAATTCTGCGCGGGATAACTCAAGGCGAAAATCTTTCCGCAAGCGACGTTAAGGAAGGAAAAATCGAACTCAAGGCGACTTGCGACGGAGTTTTTCACGTCAACGCCAATAAACTCAACGAAATTAACTTTGTCAATGAAATTTGTATCGCCACAGTCCAAAATAATATTCCCGTCCGCAAAAATAAAGCTGTCGCCGCAATGCGCGTGATTCCGCTCGTAATTGACAAGGAAAAAATGGTTTTCGTTCAAAAAATCGCCGAAAATGCCGCTCCGATTATGAAAATCGCTCCTTACAAAAAATTTAAAGTCGGTTTGGTCGTCACGGGCTCCGAAATTTATCATGAACGAATTAAAGACACTTTTACCCCCGTTATCGAGGCGAAACTTAAAAATTTCGGCTTAAACGTCGACGAACGAAGACTTTCCGACGATTCTAAGGCTATGACGCATGAAAAAATCACTGAATTAATCGACTTGGGTTGTGAAATGATTCTTTGTACCGGCGGAATGTCGGTAGATCCTGACGACAAAACGCCCGCCGCAATTATTTCAACCGGCGCGGACGTCGTGACTTACGGTGTGCCCGTTTTGCCCGGCGCAATGTTTATGCTCGCTTATAAAGGCGAAATTCCGATTATGGGCTTGCCGGGCTGTGTAATGTTTGCTTCAAAAACCGTTTTCGATTTGGTTTTGCCGCGAGTTTTGACGGGTGAACGCCTAAATCGCGAAATTTTTACCAAAATGGGAGTTGGAGGCTTGCTTTAAGGTGGAAGGCGTAACTTTTGAACAGGCGATTGAACTTTTGACGGCAAATATCAAAGAAATTGCCGAGACGGAAGAAATTTCGCTGATAAATTCAGTCGGACGCGTGATTTCCAAAGATTATTTCGCAAAATTCGACAATCCGCCCTTCGATCGCAGTCCGCTTGACGGTTTCGCCCTTAAATCCGAAGATACTACCACCCCGCGCAGTTTAAAAGTCATCGGCGAAGAATGCGCGGGCGATTTTTTTTCGGGCGAAATTAATTCGGGCGAATGTTTGCGAATTATGACGGGCGCGGCTATGCCTAAGGGCTCCGATTGCGTAATTCGGCAAGAAGATGTCGATTTTGACGGCGAAAATATCTTTATCACGAAAAAATTGGCTCATCACGAAAATTATTGCTTTGCAGGCGAAGATATTAAGGCAAATTCCTTGCTCGTCGCCGAAAATACAAGGTTGACGGCGGCGCATGTCGCAGTTTTGGCTAGTCAAGGCGTCGCGAACGTTAAAGTTTATCGAAAACCGCGAATTGCCGTTGCCTCGACTGGCGATGAACTCATTAATCCAGATGAAAAACTCTCCGCAGGCAAAATTTATAACAGCAATTTGTTTTTAATCGCCTCTCGGCTTATCGAAATGGGCTTTGAACCGAAAATTTTAGGGAATTTGCCCGATAATGACGCCTGCGCGGACAAAATTTTTAATCTGCGCAACGAAATTGATCTTTTGATAACGACGGGAGGCGTTTCTGTAGGCAAAAAGGATATTATGCATGACGTTGTTAAGAAAATCGGCGAAAAAATCTTTTGGCGCGTGCTGATTAAGCCCGGTGCTCCTGTTATCGGCTGGAAATGCGAAAATTTCTTGGGAATAGCACTAAGCGGCAACCCTTTTGCGGCTTACGCTACCTTTGAACTGCTCGTTCGCCCCGTTTTGGCTAAAATTTCCCGCCGCGCAGATATTTTATACAAGAAAAATCGCGGAATTTTGGCAAACGATTTCCCTAAAAAGAGTTTCGGACGCAGATTTATTCGTTCGCGAGCTGAAAACGGCAAAATTTTCTTGCCAAGCCGTCATGAATCGGGCAGTTTGTATTCGGCGGTCGGCTGCAATGCGCTTGTAGACATTCCTGCGGGCTCCGATAAACTTTCGGCGGGTTCAGAGGTTGAAATTATCGAATTATGAAAGATCAATTCAATCGAGAGATAAATTACGCCCGAATTTCGGTTACCGACCGTTGCAATTTGCGTTGCCGCTATTGTATGCCCGAATGCGGCGTAAAAAAGCTTTCTCACGCCGATATTTTGACTTTGGAAGAGATTTTGAGCGTCGCAGAAATTTTTTCGCGGCTCGGAATCAAAAAAATCAGAATCACGGGCGGCGAACCGCTTTTGAGAAGAAATTTGCCCGATTTAATCAGAAAAATTAAGGATATTCGCGGCATTGAACAGGTTACACTCACAACCAATGGCGTTTTGCTTAAAAATTTCGCGCAGGAATTAATTTCGGCAGGTTTGGACGGCATTAATCTAAGTTTAGACACTCTCAACGAAAAAACTTTCTCCGATTTGACGCGCAGAAAACTTTTTCCGCAAATTTTGGAAGGTTTTCAAGATTTAATCGGCAAAATCCCTTTAAAAATTAATTGCGTGCCCCTGCGCGGAGTAAATGACGAAGAAATTTTAAAAATCGCCGCGCTCGCCGAAAATAATTCAATCAGCGTCCGATTTATTGAGTTAATGCCGATTGGTTGCGCTTTTGAATCGGGATTGCGCGGAATTCCGACGGCTGAAATTTTTTCGACGCTTGAAAAGAATTTCGGCGAACTTATTCCGATTTACAGCAAAAATTCTCTGCAAGGTCCCGCCCAATACTTCAAAATTAAAAATTTCAGCGGGCAAATCGGCTTTATCGACGCTTTGGAGCATAAATTCTGCGGAAATTGCAACCGAATCAGATTGACGGCGGAAGGTTTTCTAAAAACCTGTTTAAGTTTCGATTCGGGGCTTGATATTAAAAATTTATTGCGTTCGGGCGATAAAAATCTTGAAGAAAGAATTCGTGAGACGATTTATCGCAAGCCGAGAGAACACAGCTGGGAATTGGGCATCAGAAATGAAAAATTGGGCATGTATCGGATTGGAGGTTGAGTTATGGGGAAAATAAATGCGATTTGTATCAGCGAAAAGCGCGGAACGGCTAAAAAATTGGTCGAAACGGCGCATTTTGTCACGGAATTTGGGATTTTAGGCGACGCGCACGCGGGCGATTGGCATCGGCAGGTTAGTTTGCTCGGTCAAGCCGAAATTGACGACTTCAAAGCACGCGGCGCGAAGGTCGAGCCCGGTTCTTTCGGAGAAAATATCATCGCCGAAGGTTTTACCTTTAAAAAATTGCCGATTGGGACGCGTTTGCAATGCGGCGACGTTTTTTTTGAGATAACGCAAATCGGCAAGGAATGTCACAGCCATTGCGCGATTTATCAGCAAATCGGCGATTGTATCATGCCCCGCGAAGGCGTTTTTGCTCGTGTTTTGCACGGCGGAACAATTTCTGTCGGCGATAATTTGGATTTCGCAGAAAAAATCCCGCTCGACGCCGCAATTATCACGGTAAGCGACAGAGGTTTTTACGGTTTGCGCGAAAATGACATCAGCGGCGATAAGTGCGAAGAAATTTTGGCGACGGCGGGCTATAAAATTCATTCGCGGACGACTTTGCCCGATGTCAAACAACTTTTGACGAAAAAATTAATCGAATTGGCTGATGTCGGCGTCGGATTGATTGTCACGACGGGCGGCACGGGCTTTTCCGTCCGCGATATTACGCCCGAAGCTACGATTGAAGTTTGTACGCGCCTCGCGCCGGGAATTGCGGAGGCTATGAGAAATTTTTCCATGCAAAAAACTCCCCGCGCCATGTTGAGCCGCGCCGCCGCAGGTATTCGCAAGCGTTCTTTGATCGTCAATCTTCCCGGCAGTCCTAAAGCTGTCGACGAGTGCTTGAACTTCGTTTTGCCGCAACTTCAACACGGAATTGACATTCTGCGCGGTGAAAATTGCGACCATTGAAAATATTGAACGTGATATTCGTTTAAAGCGCGAAAGACGCCTGCGCAAGCTCAAAAATTCCAATAAGCAATAAAAAAATCGCCCCGAATCTCCTTCGGGGCTTGTTTTTTTGTAATTATTTCGCTCTCGACAAGTCATACAGGTCACAATCGCGAACTATTATCCCGATTACGCCGGAAATGTTTACGATAAACACGTTAGACGCCATCATCAAGCCGATTGAGTCCAATGAAAAGCCAAATTGCGTCAGTAAAAGCGTCATCGTCGCGATTATCCCGCCATTTTCGCCCGGTGTCGAAATTGCGAACTGCACAGACAGGAATGCAACGATTATCAGCTGAAAAATCGTCATTTCTAAGCCCGAAAACTCCGACGCGAAGAATATATAGATGATTATTCCGATTGTTGAAGGTATCGGGCACAACGCGTGCGATAATGGGATATAAAAATCGCACAAATTTTCATTTATGCCAAATTTTTTCTTGCATATCTCAATATTTTGCGGCATTGAGGCACTTCCGCTTGATGTTGTGAAGGTAATTAAGCACGCAGGATAAATTTCGCGCAGAAAATCCCGAATTTTTACGTTATGCTTAAGAGAAATCAGCAAAAGCATTGATAAAGGGATTATTGTGAATGAAATATAGTTCGCCGCAATGATTTTCCATATTGTAAACAGCTCGTCTAGCGAATAAACCAAAATCGTCTTAACGATACTCAAAAAAATTATCAGCGGAATGATTTTCATGACGACAGATACCATTTTGAAGATAATTTGCTTGCTGTCCGCAATTATTTTCTTGAATTCACTGACTCGGTCGCCCAAAATCGTTATGCAAATGCCTGTAAGTATCGCCAAAACAACAATTTGCAGGATGTTTCCCTTCAAAAACGGCTCGATGATATTTTGCGGTATCATTAACAGAATTGAATCTAAAATTTTTGATGTTTCGTCCGAGTTTGACGCTGAAATTTGTCCGAAAAAGTTTAGTTCATGTTAACCACCTCGCCGCCATCTTACTTGACGATATAAAAAAAATCAAGTAAACTTGTAACAAAATTTTATTTTAAACGTATAAAGAATTGAAAACAGAAAGGAGCCTGATAATTATGGCAGAGGAAAAATTTTTGAAGGACGAAGTGCTGAGTGACAAGGAACTTGATAACGTGGCGGGCGGCACGAGGCTTGAAACATACGCGGACGGTGACGAACTTTACAAACGCGGACTTTTGACGGAAGATCAATCATATAGCTCCGCTCCTGTGCGCGACATGTTGCACAAAATGGGTTACACCGGCTACAAAGACAACGGCGGCATAATCAACGGCAACATTTACACCGACAAAAAAGGCAACACGATTTCTCGCGAAGATTTCTGGAAGAATTTCGACGCAGAAAACAACACAAAGATTATTCGTTAAAAATTTTGCACACACAAAGTAAAAAAGCCCTTCGGCGGTTATGTCGGAGGGCTTTTTAGGGAGTTTTACGCGATGATTTTATTTGTGCTCGGATATTTTGTAATGGGGCTGTTATATCTCGTTTTTCGATTCTTTTATCATGTTTGGTCTAAAAACAATCTCATTCCTGCGCTGAAAAACGATTTCGCAGAACTTTATGATTATGACAGAGAAATAATCTTATCCAATCCTATAAAATTCAAAATTATCGTCGTGATCGTTGCGATTTTAATTATCTCGACGCTGATGCCGCTTGAAATTGAGATTATCAGTCTTTTGGATTGCGCTTTGTCCGCGATAATATATTTTCTCATGCTGATTATCTATGCGCCAAAAAAAGAGCCGTCGAATAAGGAATTTCCGGTTGAAATTTTTGGATTTATTTATTCAATCGTGATGATGTATGGCAGTGCGGGCGAATTTGTCCTTGAATTTTTTGAAACGGTCAATTCTTTCAATGAAAACATGTGGATTTACGGTTACAGCGTTATTTTGGTCTCGTATGTTATTTGCATAGCGACATTAAGCAATTTTATGGAAAGAAATTTATCGAGATTGGAAATAATTTTCGTAGGAATGATTATGATGACAGTTTTGGAGTTTATGACGTATTACGGCGTCGGTTTTTGTGGCGGAATGGAATTTTATGACCCGCAAATATTTGAAAACAGCATTTTGGAAGGAATAATGACGATAATCAATCAAGGAATATTCATAGCGTCGCAAAGTTCAATTTTGGAGCGGTCAACGAAGGAAATATGCGGCTATATCATCTTGAATGGAACGGATGTGCTGACAGTTACGGCAGTTTTGGGCTATGTACTGCAAAAATTTATGGAAAATGACAATACAACAAAGCATAAGGAATGATAAAGCGAAATTTTTTCGGTTTGTCGGAGTTTTTTTTTGACAATCCAAACATTCCTGCTAAAATTCAAACCAAAAATAAAGAAAGGCGGTTAGTTTTTATGATTAAAGATTTAACTCGAAGAGATTTTATCAAAAATTCCGCGCTGGGCTTTTTGGCAGTCAATACGGTTGGAATTTTGCCGGAAAAAGTTTTTGCGGCGGATAATTGCACGGTAAAGACTCGTTACGGCAAATTCAACGGTTTTTTGGACGAAAACGGCGTGAAAACATGGCTCGGTATCCCATTTGCCCAACCTCCGGTCGGAAAATTGCGCTGGCAAGCTCCTCAATCGTTAAAACCGTCAAATAAATCTTTCGACGCGAAAAAATTCGGCTATGCGGCTGTTCAAAACACTGATCCGACATAAGATGCCTCTGCATACGCCATGCAAAGCGAAGATTGCTTGACGCTGAACATTTGGAGACGCGGAAAAGGTAAAAATTTGCCCGTTATGGTTTTTATTCACGGCGGCGGCTTCAGCGTCGGCGGTTCAATCGAATCGACCTACAACGGAACGAATTTTGCGGCGAAAAATGATGTTGTTCTCGTCACAATTAACTATCGGCTTAATGTTTTCGGCTTTATGAACTTCGCAAGCATTGATTCTGCCTTCGCGGACACGGGTTATCTCGGAATTAAAGATCAAATCGCGGCTTTGCAGTGGATTAAGGAAAATATCAGTGAATTTGGCGGAAATCCCGATAACGTTACGATTTTTGGACAAAGTGCGGGCTCAACTTCGGTTATGTTGCTGACAATTACTCCTGCGGCTAAAAATTTGTTCCAAAAAGCAATTCCGCAGTCCGGGCATTTAGGTCTTTACAATACTCCCGAAGAATCCGCCAAAGTTGCCCAAATTTTTATGGAAATTAGCGGCGCAAAGACGATTGGCGAGCTTATGAAGAAATCTTCTGCCGAACTCATAAATATTTACGAAAAAGTTAGTCCCGGTGGTCTTGTTGAAAAGCCAAATGAGTATTTGCCGACTTGCGACGGAAAATTTTTACCGAAAAATCCTTTCAAGGCATTAAAAGACGGCGCGGCTCGCGGAATTAAACTTTTGACGGGTAATGTTGCCGATGAATGGTGTTTTTGGTTGCAGTTTGATGAAAATTTCTTTAAAACATATCGAGCCAATAACGAAAATTTTTCTCCGATTATTTCAAAGTACAAATTGCAGACAACAGAGGAAATTTATCGAGCATGGCTTGAAAATCGCCGCGACACAGAAGAAAATTTTGCAGATTTTGCAACGCAGATTGATTGGCGCGTCGGACAAGAATTGGCGGCGGAATATCAGTCAAAATTCGATGATGTGTACTGTTATCTGTTCACAGAGCGAGTAAATGATAAATTTCGGGCTTGTCATGATAGCGATTTGCCGTATGTGTTCAATATTTCCGATGAATTTTCACCGAATCAAAACCTTGTAAGGGCGATTCAAGCGGCGTGGACGAATTTTGCGGCTACCGGCAACCCCAACAATGAATTTATTCCGCACTGGGAGAAATATTCAGCCAAAAATCGCCAAACTATGGAATTGAACTCTAAAAACTGCGTCTGCCAAAAAGATTTGAACACTCAAAACCTAAATTCTTTGCGCTACGTCTACGAAAACTAAAAATCGTCTCGACAAGCTAAAAAAGCCCTTCGGTGCGAATTCTGAGGGCTTTTTTACTATAAAATTTTGATTGACAGTTCATTTTTTTTTTATAATATCCTATCCCAAAAAATCTTAAAATCGAGGTGTTTCTTATGAAAAATGTTTTGACTATGCTGTTCTCGTTGGTAATTGCGCTGTGTATTGTCGTTTTTACCGACATTTCTGAAGGCGAGACGGCGGCGCGGCACAGTAACTTCAAAAAGTTAGCGAATCAATTCTACGAAGTGACTTATGACGACTACAAAACCGATTTCGACATGAAAAAGCTGTCGGACAAAGGCTTCAGCAATGTAACTTTCTTGGGCGGGTGCTCTGCGGCTAAACAAGGACAATTTTTGGGTCGAAATCTCGACTTTATCGCGGGCGATGCGGCAGAAATGGTGGTAAGAACGACAAATAAGAACAGTCGCTACGCTACAATCGGAATGTTCGGCGGAATGTTGTGGCTCAACAGCGAAATGATGGACGCGGGACTTAAAGACGCTGATGTTATCGAGTTTATTCCGCATTTTATCGTTGACGGCATGAACGAAAAGGGAGTTGCGATTGAATTTAACGTCGTCAATACGCTCGACACAGGCGCGGGCTTTACTTTGCACACGAATAAAGGCAAAAAAGAGGTTCCGCAGTATTTTTTACCGAGATATTTGCTTGACAGAGCGGCGAGCGCGGACGAAGCCATTGAAATTTTGAAAAATATCGACGTTGTGTCTCCTAATCCAGATATTGGCGGCATTAAAGCTGATAATTATGAGTTGCACTTTCTGATTTGCGATAAAGATAAGAGTTACGTCGTAGAATTGGACAACAGCAAGCCCGAAGGCGAAAAAATGATTGTTATGCCCGGTGAAAACATCTCTACGAACTACTATTTGCACCTTGCCGACTATGAAAAAGGCATTTATCCCGATTATTCGGAGGGCGTGGAGCGTTATCGTCGTCTGAAAGACAATTTGGATACTGTTAATTCGGTAGAAACAATGAAAAAGCTGATGCAAATGGTAAAATACACGAATACGAACCGACTTGACGGCGAATTTGCGCCGGGAGCGAATTTTGACAACCCGTATACATGTTTTTCAGAGCAATTTTCAAGCGGAGACAATCCGATACACTATAATAATTACAGAGAGCACCTTCCTGAGATAACGGAGCTTATGCGCCAGAAAGAATCAATGCTTAAAAAGATTTTGAAGGATCCTAAGTTGGAAAATCCGTATAATCTTTGGGTAACGTCGCACAATACGGTTTACGACCTGAAAAATAAGAAGATGACCGTTGCGATTTATGAGCGTTTTAATAAGTATTACAATTATTCGCTGTAAATCGTCTCGTCAAGTAAAAAATCCCTTCGGCGAGTGTCGGAGGGTTTTTTCTTTGATGTAAAAAATTTTTTCAAAAGTCTCTGATAGGATTGAGTTTGGAGCGTATATCATGATAAAATAAGTTTGCAAAGGGGACAGCCGCCCCAATCTTACTTGTTTTCTAAAATTTTTGGAGGTGTATTTTCATGAAGAAAAAATTTATCCAACTGATGTTGTTCGCGCTGGTCATAATGACGGCAAGCACGGTATTTGCCGCCAAAAAGTCGCCGGAAGAGATTCGTGCAAAACTGGACGAGATGAGCGAACAAGTTTTGGAGCGCATGTACGAAAAATATCCGTCATCGGAGAAAGCAGTACAACTTTCCTATGCTTACTGCACAATCAGTGCTTCAAGTGTCAAATGGGGCTTTTATGGCGACGATCATGGGCGCGGAGTTGCCGTCAACAAGCAGACTGACGAAAGAATTTATATGAAGATGAAGGAAATGAGTCTCGGTATAAATTTTGGCGCGAAAGAATACGATTTGCTTTTCGTCATTGTTAATAAAGAGGCTTGGGACAGATTTATTTCCGGAAATATAAAATTTGGCTCGGAAGTTTCCGCGCAGGCGTCCGACGGCGTGAACGGCGACACATTTACGAACGCTGCCATTGTTGCAAACGGCGTTTGGGTTTATCAACTCGACAAAAAAGGTTTGGCAGTCGAATTTTCATTGAAAGGCGCGAGAATTTCTCCATATCGCACGCTGAACTAAAAATGTTTTATTAAAAGGTCGTGTGTTTTTATGATTAAAGATTTAACGCGCAGAGATTTTATCAAAAGTGCGGCAGTGGGATTAGTTTCAGTCAATACGATTGGAATTTTGCCTGACGAAAAAGTTTTTGCTTCCGATAATTGCACTGTTAAAACTCTTTACGGCAAATTCAACGGCTTTGTGGACGAAAAAGGAGTAAAAACGTGGCTCGGCATTCCCTATGCTCAACCGCCCGTAAAAAATTTGCGCTGGCGTGCTCCCGAACCGCTGAAACCGTCCAATAAGACTTTCGACGCGAAAAAATATGGTTTTACAGCTATGCAAACTGTTGACGAGAAAGAAACTGCCTCTTTAAATCCGCAAAGCGAAGATTGTCTGACGCTGAACATTTGGAGACGCGGCGAAAAGAAAAATTTGCCCGTAATGGTATTTATACCGGGCGGCGGCTTTCAAACAGGCGGAAACAGTGACATACGCTATCGCGGAACGAATTTTGCGGCGGCAAATAATGTTGTTCTCGTCACGATTAACTATCGGCTGAACGTTTTCGGTTTTTTGAACCTCGCCGACATTGATTATTCATTTGAAGACAGCGGTTATCTCGGAATTAAAGATCAAGTTGCGGCTTTGAAGTGGGTTAAGGAAAATATCGCGGAATTCGGCGGAAATCCCGATAACGTTACGATTTTTGGACAAAGTGCGGGCTCGACTTCAGTAATGTTGCTGACAATTACTCCTTATGCAAAAAATCTCTTCCAAAAAGCAATTCCACAGTCCGGGCATTTAGGTCTTTACAATACTCCCGAAGAATCCGCCAAAGTTGCCCAAATTTTTATGGAAATTAGCGGCGCAAAGACGATTGGCGAGCTTATGAAGAAATCTTCTGCCGAACTCATAAATATTTACGAAAAAGTTAATGGTCTTAATCCTGAAGAATCGCTCATGAATTATTTTCCAACTTGCGACGGGAAATTTTTGCCGAGAGAGCCTTTCAAGGCATTAAAAGACGGCGGTGCCCGCGAAATTAAATTTTTGACAGGCACGACTTCAGATGAATGGTGTTTTTGGCTGTTGTTCACGAGTCCTAAATTTTTTGATATTCTCCGAGCAAATTCGCGATTCGTCCTGACGAAATACACCGGAACGGCTACTCCTGAGGAAGTTTATCGCAAATGGCTTGAAAATCGCCCAGACACCGAAGAAAATTACATTAATTTTGCAAACAATGTGGATTGGCGCGTCGGACAAGAATTGGCGGCGGAATATCAATCGGAATTTAATGATGTGTACTATTATTTGTTCACCGAGCAGTCGCCGATTGAAAATTTGCGCGCTTATCACGGAATTGATTTGGTTTACACTTTTAATTTGCCTGACAAGAATTATAATCCGAATCCTGCGCCGAATCTCGTTAAGCAAGTTCAAGCGGCGTGGACGAATTTTGCGGCGACGGGCAGCCCCGACAATGAATTTATTCCGCATTGGGAAAAATATTCCGCCGAAAATCGTCGGACAATGGAATTAAACTCGAAATGCTGTATCTGCCACAAAGATTTGAACACTCAAAATCTAAATTCCTTGCGTTACATCTACGAAGATACCTAAACAGGAGATGATTTTTTTTGTCAAAAGAACCAACCCGCCGTGAATTCATCAAGACGACCTCATTGGCGGTTTTGGCGATGGGCATGGTCGAAAGCGGCACCGGATTTATCGACCTGCTCTATCTCGGCGGACACCAAGTCATTTCCAACCGGACGGTAGAAGAACTTACAGAAATCACCTGCAAGGTTAATGCGAACGGTTTGACAATGCACATGGAATCATGGAAATTGCAGTCACGGGCTTTTATCAACCTGAACATACAAAAGCTTGATGGACGGAAGAACTTATCGCTCGTGAGCAAGCCCTTCAATCTTTGACAATCAATGTCGCAAAGCAAATATTTCTTGAAAACGAACGCGGCAGTATCCGCACAGACAAATACGCGGATTTTCTCCTTGTCAACAAAGACGTATTGTCTTGTCCCGTTACGGAAATTCACACTGCAAAACCTGCGGCGACATATTTTGAAGGCAAGAAGGTTTTCTCCATGTAAAAAAAATAAGTATTGAGGTGATTTTTTAAATGAAAATATTTCCTGCCATAATTTTAGCGGCGGCATTGCTTTTTTCGGGTTGCGGCGGCGAAGAAGAACAAGAAATGAGTTTAGAAGACTTCCCGACAAGAGTTAAGGCGATTAAAGTGTTGACAACCGACGCGCCGTTGACTTTATCGTACAGCGGACAAGTCGTAGACCGCGATGAAATGAAAGTTCAATCAAAAGTCAGCGGCTCCGTTGTGGAAAAATACGTTAGAGGCGGGCAAGAAGTCGTCGAAGGGCAAATTTTATTCAAAATCGACGACCGCCAATATCAATCGGCAGTTTTGCAGGCTGAAGCCAATCTTGCGCAGTCTAAAACAAATTTATCCAAGGAACGTGTCGACCTTCAACGCTATGAAGAACTTTGGCAATCAAATGCAATCTCAGAGCAGACACTTGCAAATCAACGCGCCATAGTCGAATCGCAAGAAGAGGAAATTGCCGCTCAGGAAGCTTTGTTGCAAAAGGCAAAGGACGATTTGGCTGATACGATTGTTTATGCGCCGATGAGCGGCAGGCTCGGCATTGATGATGTACCTGTCGGGACTCTTTCAACTGCCGGAAATACACCGCTGGCGACAATCGGCATCGTTGACCCGGTGTTTGTACAATTTGCCGTCTCCGAACAAGAATATCTGCGACTTGCGCGACATGAAGAAAATCCGAACGCGCATTTTAAAATCTCTCTGACGCTCGCGGACGGTTCAAGCTATCCTTATTACGGAGAATTTGCCGAATATGATCGAACGCTCGGCAATGAAACCGGAACGCTGACAATTCGCACGATTTTTAAAAATCCCGATGCCTTGCTTGTTCCCGGCATGTATGCCCGTGTCGAAATTGACGGCTTAAGAATTCCAAACGCAATGCTCGTTCCCGAACGCGCCCTTCAACAGCTTTTGGGCGAAACTTTGGTTATCGTCGCGCAGTCTGACAATACCTCTGCCGTCCGAAAAATTACGCTCGGCGAAAAAATCGGCTCGTATTATATCGTAAAAAGCGGCTTGAAGGCTGATGATTGGGTTATCGTCGAAGGCTTGACAAATTTGCGCGACGGAATGCCTTTGGAAGTGACGCAAGTCACGGCAAAAGATATGGGATTTTCCTTCACGCCCAGCGAAAAAATTTTTGACGCCGAAAAAAACGCGACTAATTGAGGTGGCTGAAAATGGCAAAATTTTTTATTCACAGACCGATTTTCGCCATCGTCATAGCGATTATAATCAGCCTTATCGGAATAATTGCGGGACTTAATACGCCAATCGCTCAATACCCGAATATTTCTCCGCCTACAATCAATGTCACTGCCGACTACTCCGGCGCAAATGCCACAGTCGTTAATCAAGCTGTCGCGCAGGTTATAGAAAATCGTGTCAACGGCACGCAAGGCATGGACTACATGACTTCCGATTCCAATGATGACGGGAGTTATTCGCTGAATGTTTTCTTTGAAGTGGGCACGGATGGCGATATGGACTCGGTTAAAGTTCAAAATAATGTTGCCTCCGCCAATTCAAACTTGCCCGAAACTGTCATTGCCAACGGCGTGACGACTTCCAAGTCTTCGCAGGATATGGCAATGATTTTTGCTTTTTACTGCGACAACGGGCTTTATGATACGGCATTCATAAAAAATTATGCGGACATTTACATTGCGGACGATTTGAAACGCGTTAAGGGCGTCGGTAAAGTTCAAGTGTTAAGCGCGGATTATGCTTTGCGCGTGTGGATTAATCCCGAAAAGCTAGCGAACTTCGGCTTGACTGTCGCCGACGTTCAAAGCGCAATTAAAACGCAAAATGCACAGGCGGCGGCAGGTTCAATCGGCAAATTACCCGTCGCTCAAGGTCAAGAAAAAGAATACACGGGACAAATTCAAGGCAGATTGGAAACTCCCGAACAATTCGAGAATATTATTTTGAAAACAGGAGACGCGGGCGCGTTTGTGCTCCTAAAAGATGTCGCTCGTGTCGAAATCGGGCAGCTGTCGAATACTTACATAGGAAAATTCAACGGATATACTTCCGTACCGTTCATAATCAACTTAACCAGCGACGCCAATGCTCTTGAAACAATCGGCGAAGTCAAACAAATACTTAAAGCGGCAGAAAAAAATTTGCCCGAAGGAATCAAGTACGGGCAAGTTTTGGACAACACGGAATTTATCAAAGCGTCCATTAACGAAGTCGCGCACACATTTTTTGAGGCGTTGGTTTTGGTCGTTTTGGTTATTTTTATTTTCCTGCAGAGTTTTCGCGCCACAATTATTCCGCTTTTGGCTGTTCCCGTTTCATTGCTCGGAACTTTCGCGGCGTTCACAGTTCTCGGTTTCACGATTAACACGCTGACTTTGTTTGCAATGGTTTTGGCAATAGGTTTGGTCGTTGACGACGCGATTGTCGTTATCGAGAACGTCGAACAGCACATGGAACGCGGCTTAAATCCCGTCGAGGCAACTGAAGTAGCAATGGCGGAAGTTCAAGGACCTGTCGTGGCGATAGCTTTTGTTTTGTCGGCAGTTTTTATCCCGATAGCGTTTTTGGGCGGCATGACGGGCATTTTGTATCGGCAATTCGCGCTGACAATCGCTGTTTCAATGGGTTTGAGTGCTTTTGTCGCCTTAACTTTGACGCCCGCACTCTGCGCAATGATTTTAAAGCCGCACGAACACGGCAAGAAAAATTTCTTCAGTAAATTCTTCGACGCCTTCAATAACTGGTTTGAACGCACAAAAAATTCTTACGTCGGCATTGTCGCGAAAGTTATTTCGGGTACAAAGCTTGCAATCGTCTTTATGTTGATTGTCTGCGGCTTGACGGGGCTGCTTTTTAAAATTTTGCCGTCAACTTTTGTTCCCGACGAGGATCAAGGTTATTTTGTGGCGGCAGTTATGATGCCGGAAGGAACTTCGCTTAACAGAACTTCAATGACGACAGATAAAGTTGCCGCTGCCGTTCGCGAAAACGTCCCCGGCGTCAAAGATGTTATTTCGGTTGCAGGGAACGATATACTTTCGGGCGGCGCGAAGTCTTCGGCGGCTACTTTGTTCGTAAGTATGTATAATTGGGCAGACCGAAAAGAGTTTGAAAAATCGGTAACCGCCGCGATTTACAATGTCTTTATGGTAGGCAACGGCGTAGCTCCTGAAGGTTTTGTCGCGGGCTTTAATCCGCCTTCATTACCCGGTTTGGGGCAAGTCGGCGGCTTAACCATGCAACTTATCGATTTGGAAAGCCATTCCGACAGCGATTTATCCGAAATCACAGATAAAATTGTTCAAGCGGCTAATACACGCCCCGAACTTCAAGGCGTAGATACAACTTTCAGCGTGACTTCGCCCAGTTACAAGTATGAACTTGATCAGAAAAAAATTGAAATGCTAGGCGTCAATCTTGCTGACGTTTACAGCGCGTTGCAGGTTAATTTCGGCGGCATGCCCGTTGATGACTACGACAGATTCGGGCGGACTTATAAAGTTGTCATGCAGTCGGACGTTTATTTCCGCAGTGAAGTCGATATGTTGAAATTTATGTTCGTCAAAGGTTCAAACGGGCAATTTGTGCCGCTCGACACGTTAATCAGCTATAAATTGAACACGGGCACGACGCAAGTCACTCGTTTTAACGGAAAACGCTCCGTTTTAATTCAAGCTCAACCTGCGGACGGCTACTCTTCGGGGCAAGCAATGACTGCCTTAACAAATGTCGTAAATGAAATTGCTCCGACAGGTTTTGCTGTCGAATGGTCGGGACAATCTCGCGAAGAACAAAAAGCATCGGGTTCGACGGGACAAGTTATGGCGTTGGCATTGGTTTTCGTATTTTTATGTCTTGCCGCGCTCTATGAGAGTTGGAGCGTGCCTTTTTCCGTTTTGATGACGGTTCCGACGGGAATTTTCGGCGCATTGCTCTCCGAGTTCGTTTTAAATTACTACACGAACACTTTCGGCGTAGGCAATCCCGGTTTTCAGAACAGCATTTATATGCAAATCGGCGTCATAATGATCATGGGGCTCGCAGCAAAAAATGCTATCTTGATTGTCGAATTTGCCAAAGTTCGCACTGATAAGGGCATGGAAGCGGTTAAAGCGTCTCTTGAATCGGCGGGCTTGCGCCTTCGCCCGATTTTAATGACGAGTTTTGCTTTTATAATCGGTTGTCTGCCTTTGGCAACGGCTTCGGGCGCAGGCTCGGCGGCTCGTAATTCTATGGGCGTTGCGGTTGTCGGCGGGATGACCGTCGCAACCTTTCTCGGTATATTTTTAATTCCTGTCTTCTTCGTTGTCGTTCAAAATATTGTTCATAAAATCTTCGGCAAAGATAAATCCGCTCAAAATTAAAGCCGTAATAGGTTTTTCGTTGCCAAAGAAAATTTTTTCTGCTAAACTCTGTAATGAAAAGGAACTTGACGGCGTAGCGGGCGGCACAAGGCTTGAAACATACGCTGACGGCGAAGAGCTTTACAAACGCGGACTTTTGACGGAAGATCAATCATATAGCTCCGCTCCTGTGCGCGACATGTTGCACAAAATGGGTTACACCGGCTACAAAGACAACGGCGGCATAATCAACGGCAACATTTACACCGACAAAAGCGGTAACACTGTTTCTCGCGAAGATTTCCGGAAAAATTTCGATGCAGAAAACGGAACCAAAATCATTCGCTGATAATTTACAGCAATAAATGCTAAAAAAATCCCTTCGGCAACTATGTCGTAAGGGTTTTTTTGTGTTAAAATATATTCAAATTTGTATGAAGGAGGATTCTGATTTTGGATTTCAAAAATTTATCGCTGTTGATAATCGCGGGCGGAAAAAGTTCGCGTCTCGGAACCGATAAACGATTTGTCGAAGTCGGCGGCATCGGAATGTTGGAAAATATTTTGCGAAAAGCTTCCGCATTTGATTTTGCTGAAAAATTTTTATGCGTCGAAGAAAATTTACCTTCGCTGAAGATTTTGTCGGAGAAATACGGCGCGAAAATGCTAATCGACGAGATAAAAGATGCGGGCGCGTTATCGGGCATTGCAAACGGGCTAAAAAACATAAAAACAGAGTGGGCATTGGCAATTTCAGCCGACATGCCGTTTTTTGACTTTGAAATTTTAAAGCCGATGATGAAATTTTCTTCCGCGCAGGCGATAATCCCTGAAGTCGACAGGCGGCGTCAAATGTTGGCGGCATTTTACAGAAAAAATCTTGCCGAAATGTTTTTAAGCGAACTTTTAAGCGGACAGCGAAAAATTTTTTCGGCGGTAAAGAAAATTCCGCATGAGATCGTGGAAATTTCAAGTGAAGAATGCTTTTTCAACGTCAATACCCGCGCAGATTTATGTTTGGCACGCGGACGAGCCGAAAATCTCTATCGGACGCCGATAATTTCAATCGTCGCGCCTTCATCGGGCACGGGCAAGACAACTTTTATAGAAAAAATTGTCAAAATCTTTTCCGTGCAAGGAATTTCTGTCGGAGTAATAAAAAGTGACGCGCATGGGTTCAATATCGACGTTGAAGGCAAGGATTCTTGGAAATTTCAATCGGCAGGCGCAAAAAGCGTTGCGGTTGTCTCGCCGAGCGGCTATTTTTTGATAGAAAAGACAATGGAGCGCGAAAATTTCTTAAAAATCGCGGAGAAAATGAATGTCGATCTGATTTTGACGGAGAGCCGCACACACGGAACATTTCCTGCCATTTCGTTATGGCGCGGTAATGGAGAAGTGATTAGAGATGAAAAAATAGCCGCGATTTTCACGAGCGAGCCGCAAAAATCCGATGAAATTTATCAATTCGATATAAATGACATGGTTTCAGCCGAAAAAATTTGCAAATTCCTTGCGAGAATTTAAAAAGGTGGATAACTAATTATGAATAATGAAATTTTTTACAGAGAAATTCTTAGCGGAATATCAAACGGCGTGATTTATCTCCAAAAAGGTAAAATATTGTATGTAAATCCTGCGGCGACTGAAATTCTCGGCAAAAATGAATCAGAATTGGTCAATAAACCTCTTGCGGAATGTTTTTTTGAGTACAGCGAGAATGACGACTTCAATCAAATTATTTTGGAAGTTATTTACGATTCGAGCCGCAGATATGAAAAAATCGTTCAATATTTTACCGGCACGGAGATAAAACACATTCATATACTCACTTCGTCGTTGAAATTTGATAATGAACCGCTCGGAATAATCGTTTTGTTTGATGATATAACGGAATTGATGAAACTTCGCGGCGCGGCACTTGATTTGGAAAAAATAAAGGCGATAAATCTTCAACTCAGCGAATCGCGGGATTTTTACAAACGAAATTCTGAAACGGACAAACTCACGGGTCTTTTGAACAAAATAACCTTTGAAAACAGATGCAACGAATACATTCAGAGCCTTTCTGAAGGAAAAAATGCGGCAATGTTCGTGATTGACTTGGATAATTTCAAAAAAGCGAACGATACACGCGGACATCAATTCGGAGACTTAATTTTAAGGCGATTTGCGGATGAACTTCGCGAAATTTTTGATACGGACAGCATAATCGGGCGATTTGGCGGAGATGAGTTTGTTATTCTGCTTAAAAATGTTCCCGACAATGATTTTGTGACTGAAAAAGCGCGGACGGTAATAAAAGCGGCGCAAAATTTATATTCGGACAAAGATTTGAGGATTTCGGCGAGTATTGGTATTAAAATATTCAGCGGCACGGAAAAAAATTACTCAAAAATCTTTGAAACGGCGGATAAATCGGTTTACGTGGTTAAAACTCAAGGACGAAACGGATTCAGCGTTAATGAGACGGCAAAACAGAGCTAATCAGCAAAAAAAAAGTTCACGAGCGATAAAAATCAGCTTGTGAACTTTTTTTATGAGTAATTTTGAGTTAAAAACGGTTTTGAACTACTCAATGTTGCAAATTTCGCGCCCGCAATTCTCGCATTGAATTTCGCGCTTTAAAAAGTCAATGTCACGAATAAAAATCAGCCCGTCGCGCATTTCAATTACATTTTGCCGCCGCAAATCGCTTAACATGCGGTTTAAACTCTCTCTGGCGGTTGCGGAGTAGTTTGCAAGCTCCTGATTCGTCAAAGGAACGGTAATTAAAATGCCGTTATCGACTTCCTGCCCGTAACTGTTGGCAAAACGAATCAAAGTGGAGTAAATCGCGCCCTTTTTTCCGTATAAAACCAAATCGCGGAACTTTGAGTGTTGTTTTCGCATGTGAATGCTTAAAATTTTCAGCAGAGCGATGGCAAACGCGGGTTTTTTCTCCAAATAGCTGTGCAAAGTGGGAAATTCTATTGCATAAACTTCAGAATCGCTTTGAGCAATGGCGTTGAAGATATAAACGGGATTTTCTTCGTAAAGCGGGAGCTCGCCGATGATACTTCCGCGAGTCGCCAACCTTAGCGACAAAACTCGTCCGCTTTCGGCAAATTTCGTGATAAAAATTTGACCGCTCCGCACAAAGTAAAAATATTTTGCGTGATCTCCTTCGTGAAAAAGGTATTCGCCGCTTTTGAGTTCAACAATCTTGCCGGGTATCTCATAGAACTGTCGAATCATCGAATCCATTAAAATTGCGCCTCCAAAAAATTCCTACTAGTTCCTGATTCCTCATTCCTAACCGCATTTTATACCTGTGATTTTGGCAAGCAGTGTGATTCTTATCACTTACACGGGAAAAAATTTTTTTTATACTTGGGGGAAAAAATGAAGGAGTGATTTGAATGGCAGAGGATGTTTTGAAGTCGCTGGGCGAAAACCCGACGCGGAAGCAGATTTTGGCGAAATGGGATCCCGAAAACGAGGCGTTCTGGAAAAAATTTGGGGAGAAAATCGCGAAACAAAATCTTTACACGTCAACATGGGCTCTGACGCTGTCATTTGTGGTTTGGACGCTTTGGGCGACAATCGCGGCGCAGTTAAATCAAATCGGATTCAATTTTTCGCAGGCGGAAATATTTACGTTGGCATCATTGCCGGGCTTGGTCGGCGCGACGTGCAGATTATTTTATACATACATGCCGGGGCTTTTGGGCGGAAAAAATTGGACATTATTTTCGACAGCACTTTTACTTTTGCCGATAATCGGGCTCGGCACGGCGTTGCAAGACACTTCGACGACTTACGACGAACTTTTTATGTTGGTTGCGCTGATAGGAATAGCGGGCGGCAATTTTTCTTCGTCAATGGCGAATATCGGGTTCTTTTTTCCGAAAAAAAATAAAGGATTGGCGTTGGGAATCAATGCGGGCGTAGGAAATTTGGGCGTCTCGCTGATTTATTTGACGGCTCCGATATTATTGGGCATGAGTTTCGGCGGATTGTTCGGAGATCCGCTGATAAACGTAAAAACAGGCGCGGAAGTGTATATTCAATCGGTTTGCTACGCATGGGCGGTTCCGACGGTCTTAACGCTCGTTTTAATTTGGATTTTCATGGACAATTTGCCTTTACCGCGTCAAAGTCCAAAAAGTATTCTGTCGATTTTCGGCAACAAGCACACATGGCTGATGACTTGGATTTACACTTGCGGCTTCGGACAATTTATCGGATATTCGGCGGCGTTGATGTTGCTTTTGAACAATGAATTTCCAGAAGTCAGCATGGCATGGGGAGCATTTCTCGGACCGTTTATCGGCGCGGGCATGAGACCGGTTGGCGGCTGGCTTGCAGACAAATTTAACAGCGGCTCGAAGGTAACTTTTTATTCATTGCTGTTAATGCTTGCGTCAATCGGAATTGTTTTGGTCGGCTTGCAGGCGCACAGCTTTGTAATGTTCTTTGCGGCGTTTTTATTGCTGTTTTTGACGACGGGCTTTGTAAACGGCGCGTCCTTCCGCATGATTCCTTACATTTTTAACAATCCGTTCCATTCCTCGTTGGTTACGGGTTTCACGGCGGCGATTGCGGCTTACGGCGCGTTCCTTATCCCGAAAATTTTCGGCTGGTCTTACTCGAATTTTGAAATTGTCACGCCTGCTTTCTATGTTTTGATAGCTTTCACGGTCATAACGCTGATTATCACATGGATTTTCTATGCTCGTCCGAATTCGGGCATAAAATGCTGAAAAAAAATCTCTCTCGCATAAAAAAATCCCCGCCGCGATTGACGGGGAAATTTTTTTTTACTTGATGCTCATGATAAGTTGTCGGAGCTTTGAATCGTCAATGATTTTATCGAAACAAATTTTTGCGAGATAATCTGCCGTGCCCGTCGTACTCAAAACGTCGTGATACATGCGCGAAACTTTTTTATCAATCAGATTATCGGTGCGGCGGTCGTAAACGATTAACTCTGCGCGGGCTGAACTGTGCAGATAAGTTTCGCCGAAACCGGAAAAATTACTTACATGTTGGCTGTAAGTCAAAAGAACGGGGCAAACGATAATATCGGCGTCGAGATTTTCGGCGAGCGGTCTCATTGCGTCTGAAAGGCGGGCTTTTTTATTTTCGGCGCGCATTTTTTGCCAAATGTCGTTGAGAGCCTGCGCGGATTTTTCGGGCGAAAGATAATCTGCGACTTGCAGAGTTTTATTCATGGGAATGTGAACGGCTCGCGCAATTTTCATTTCAAGTTCCGCGCAGGTTTCGACATCGGGAACGGAACTTTTAAAAATTATGGGCAGGCGGGCAATTCTTACGGGATTTTTTTCTGCCGCCGCGCAGGTCGTTGTAAAAATCATTAAAATTATAAGTGCAGATAAAAATTTCTTCAAACGAAGTCACTCCTTAAAAAAATCTGTCGAGGAAAGATTTTTTCTGAGCCTTTTTGGGTTCGGCGGCGGGTTTCGGAGCACTTTTCTTTTCTTCGACGGGCGGCGGCGCGGAATTGGCGGCGGCAATATTGAAAAGTGCGGTCGCAATGTAATTAATCTTGTCAAATTCCTGCTCGACGTCCTCAATGTTATGATTTTCGCTCTTGTTGACTTCCTCAATCGCTATCGAAAAAATTTCTTTGGAAATGGCGTCGTTTTGGGCGTCATTCATGGAAGGAATTTTGCGGAAATGTTCTTTCAAGCAATCATTGCGCAATTCCTTCGTGACAATGTAGCGGCGAACTTCGCCATAAACTTTTTCGATTTGATTTTTTGCGTCGGAAAGAAGTTTTCTGGCTTGATTGAGCAAAAAATCTTCGTCCGCCTTGCCGAGTTGCAGATTTTTTAAATGTTTCTCGAACTCAATGATGGTAACGCCGATAACTTGATAACTGCTCTTCTCCGCCTTCTCCAGAAATTTAATTTTGTAAATCGAACGCTTAGTGCCTCTGCCGACAGCTTTTTCATTGACAAAATCCAAGAGCGTCCGATTTGTCGGCACGAGTTTTTCAATCGTAAGATTAATGGGCTTTAAAATACGCTTGATGTCCTTTTCTAACACGTTGTCAACTCCTTTTTAAGAAATTGTGGGGATAATTCCTTTGCCGACAGCTTTTTCATTGACAAAATACAACAGCGTCCGATTTATCGGCAAAAATTTTTCAATCGTGAGATTAACGGGCTTTAAAATGCGCTTGATGTCTTTTTCTGACACGTTGTCAACTCCTTTTTAAGAAATTGTGGGGATAATTCCTTTGCCGACAGCTTTTTCATTGACAAAATACAACAGCGTCCGATTTATCGGCAAAAATTTTTCAATCGTGAGATTAACGGGCTTTAAAATGCGCTTGATGTCTTTTTCTGACACGTTGTCAACTCCTTTTTAAGAAATTGTGGGGATAATGCCTTCGCCGGCGAGCATCCACATTAAGGGATCCAAAACTCTGTGCGGACGAACTCTGGCAAGGCGTTTATGAATATCGGGCGGTCTGCCGAAACTTGAGACGCCGAAAACTCTGACGTCCTTAAAATTTGCGTCTATTGCTCCGAGAAAAGCCGTTTCGCCCTGCCGCGTGAGCCAATCGCGAATTTCCAAATCAACCATTTTGCTGTCCGCCTCAACAAAGCCCTGATTTTTTATGTGCGGACTTTCTTTTAAAATGGCGGCGTCGGAACTGAAACCGTTAAGCATTTCGGTAAGGGCGTCGAGTTTTGTAATGACGACGGCGGCGCGGCGGTCAATCTTTTTGCCGGGCGGAATGTTGCAATTTCGTCTGATATAATTCGACAGCGAATTAACCATATTAACCATATTGGCGGGTGCGCTCGTCTGTCGTTCGGTTGCCATTGACGCGTTGAGAGTTTCAAAACGAATTTCACTGCGAACACTCGACAGCAAAAGCGGATCAAACATAATCAAGAGCATTCTCGCGCCCGAAAGATACAAACTGATTTTTGAATCAAGCGGCGTATAATCTATGTGTTCGCAGTCTTCGCCCGCGCCGTCGTAAATTGTCAGCGCGTAAGTCGGAATTTTTTCGCCTTTTTTTGAGTTATCGAGGATTGTCCAAAGTTGCGGCTTGGGAGAGATGCCCGCCTGTGTTCCTTCCAAACAATGCCGCGCCTCGTAAACATTTTGTTCATTTATCAGAGCGCGTTGCGTTGTTTCAACGTCCATTGCCTGCAAAACCCACGGCAACCCCGAATATTTTAATTCGTGAAGAAGAGTAGTCATGTAACTTGATTTGCCCGCGCCCGAAACTCCGACCGCGCAGAAACTCAAAAATTTATCGTGGAACAAAATTTGCGGCGGGAGTTTTTCTCCGCAATGTTTGCAAAATGCCTCGCGGATCGTCAAGCCGTGATTTCTGCAAAATTTTCTTCGGCAGACGGGCAGGCGATTTTTTATTTTGTCGACAAAAGATAAGTGAACTTCGTGGCGATTGTCTTCATCGGGGACGCAAAAAAATTTCAGATCTTTCAGCTTGATTTTTCTTAGGCAATGCGGACAAACGGCAATCGAATTTTGGGAATTAAACACGGACAAAAACCTCCGAATAGGAACTAGGAATCAGGAACTAGGAACTAGTGGAAAGAACGGTTGGTGAAGACACGGGCGCACAATTAGAGATGGAAAGATGGCGAGATGGAAAGATTGAAAGTAAAATAATTCGTGATGAAAAAATTTGTAGCGGGTGGCGAAGACACAGGCGCACAGGACGTGCGCCTGCCCGCAACAGAAACAGGATGTTTCTATTGCGGGGCAAACGCCCTTTTCTTTTGCTTACTTTTCTTTTGGGCGAGCAAAAGAAAAGTAAGTTCAATATACAAAAATTATTTTAAAACTCAATCGAAGTTCGCGACAGCGTTTCGGCGAACCCACACTTTCTAAAAGCGGGGGCGGCTTTTCATTTTTTGGGGACGGTCAAACTTTCGGGGCGCGACGCTTTTACTTCAAAACGTTGCTCGTCTTCTTTTGAAATAAGAAGTTTAATCATTGTTCCCGTCGAAACATCTTTCCATATTTCATTGGGCAAATCCATTTCAAGCCGCCCGCCGCCGTAACCCGTCGGATATTCGCGAACAGTGCCCAATAATTTTGTCGTCGAATCATTCAACTCGATATTCATTCTCCCATCCCGCCGACAGACCAAAAACATTTTCGGCGTCAAATGCGATTGGCTCTCCACAATCAACTTGCAATCTTTGGCGTGAATTTCTTTTTTGAAAAGCCCGCTCGTCCCCCACTCCAGATAATAAGAAATAATTTCTTTCGGGCGATTGTTCAGGACAAGAGTGCTCGGCGCGGAATATGCGGCGGTTCCGTCGCTGAATTTGTATTCGCCAATGACCGTAATAAAAATTTCTTTCGGCGGCAAATGACTTTGCGAAATGAAAGTATCCTGCGCGTATTTCGCCGCATAAATTCTGTTCATCTGCCGCGCTTTGGCAGTCTCAATCGTCGCATAAAGTTCATCGGCATCTCTTGTGTTGATTTTGTAATGAATCATGTAAAGATTTTCGGGCACCGATTTTAAAACGAGTTTCAAGCCGCCCGCATCAATTTGAGTTTTCTCCGAATCAATTTCGCAAGGCTCAACGTTCGCGCAGGTTATAATGCTGTTAATGAGTCCGAGCTCCTTTGTCGCGCTGATAACCGCAATTCTTACGGTGTCATTGTTCAAAGGAAATTCGCAAGCTTCGTCGGAGCTCTCCGCCTTTTTGAAAACAACGCCGCTCCCAAAAATTTCATCAACCTTATCCAACGCAAAACATTTTTTGTCAATCTGCGCGGACTCCTTTTTGACTTCCTTAAACCAAATGGAAAAATCGCCCGTCGATTTCCAAATAAAAGAAACTCGCCCGCTCCTTACACTGCAAATCAAATTTTCTACAAGCTTTGGCGGCTGTTCGGGCGTCAAAGTAACCGTCAAGCCGTGACTGTATTTGTAATTCCTCTCAATCTGCCAAACCTTATTGTAAATTTCTTCGCTCTGCCGCGCAAAATATTTTTCGTGATTGGCGGCGTTGTCTTCGGCGGCAACGTAAACGCATTGCAACCGATATTGATATTGCTTGCGATTTTTAACATTCCTGTCGACAAAAGAATTTTGCTCACACTCGGCAACGACGACACTTTTTCCCGCGCTGTCACTTCGCAAAATCCTAACGCCCAAACAAGTTTCGGACGGAAGCCGCCAAATAAATTTGCAAAAACCGTCCTCCGTCTTGGCGATTAATTTTTTTTCGTCAAGATCGCTGTAATGAACAACGGTCACAGATTTTGGCGCGGAAATTGTTCCGAGACGCGAAGAAAAAATCGCGTAGCCGTAAAGGACGCCGGGCTTAACGTCGTTATCGATAAACTCCAGCTTGTCGGTGTTTTCGATTAAAATTTCTCCGTCGCGATAAGTTTGCGGCTCGCCGTCGATTTTTTTTATCAGCGTGTAAGTCACGCCGAGATCATTTGCGGCTTGCCAAGAAATATTGCAAGTCAAACCGGAACTTTCGCCCGTCGCGCCCGTCGATTTCGCTTTGACGGAAATTTTCCCGATGCTCGAATTGTTGGCGGGCAAATAATTTTCTTTCAGCGTCGCAATAATCGTCGGCGGAGTGCGCGGCGGAATAAGGCGAAGTCTGTCCTGCGCGGGCTTGAAGTCTTTTATCTTCCGCAAAATTTCAATGCAGTCGCTGACGGCTTTATCGGGCGCGATTGAAAGACTCGGCAATTTTTTTTCTGCCCAAGAATAAAGTTCGCGCTTTTTAATTTCGGAAGCGGTTTTGTTGATTCGCCACTCGATTTTTTTCAGCTCGTGAGATTCGGGCTTAAGCTGTTTGGCTTTGGCAAGAAGTTTGACGATCTCCGCCGTGACGATATTAACCGATTCGTCAGCCGTGCGCGCCTGTTCGACAAGGTCGAGCATTGAATTTGCGTCGCCGATATACTTTGAAAAATTTTTGAGTTCGACAAAAGAAAAATCGCAGGCGGTACAATGATCCGCAACGGCAGGAATTTTTTTTCCGCACTTCGGACACTCGACAAAAAAATTTTCGCCGCAAATTTTGCAATGAGATCTTTCCGCATCTTCGCGAGTTCTGAAATTTTCAAAGGCTCCGCAGTTCGCGCAGGTAACACAAAAAGAATTTTCGCTCGCGTCGTCAACCGCCTCATAAGGCTCGCGCAGTAAACCCGCCGCCTTGTTGTAAAGCGCGGCACTCAATTCGTAATTTAAAAGGTTCGGGAAAGTTCGGCGAATACGATTTATGCAGTTGTCGGCAAAATAACTGTCGCGCTTGAAAAGTTCGGGCGCGGCTTTTATCTTCGCAAAAAAATCCGCCAGCGTCTCAATCTTCAACGAGTGATCATATTTAAAGCGGCTGTCGTCCGTGTTGAAAACTTGCGTTTGCGCGAGATTCAAAAGTGCTTTAATCGATTGCCATTGCGGAATGGGCGCGGAAACTTTTTTGGCTTCCTCACGAAAAATTTCCCGCAACTCGTCTGTATCGCGCCGCTTGTAAAAATCTGCCGAAGGCTCAATCTGATTTTCCAGATAAAAAGCCAACTCGTAAAGATCATGAACATTTGCCGACCACGGGAAATTTTTTTCATCGGGCACGGTTCGGAATATTGAAAAATTTTTTCTTAGCTCCTCCATAACCGAATCGGACAGAAAAAAATTGTTCAGCGTCGCCAAAATTTTTTGCGTTGTCTTGACGGGTTTTATTTCAAAGCCCTGCTCCTTGTAAGTCGCCTCGATTGTCGCAACGCTCAACCGCAATTTGTCTTTTATCTGTCGGATTTGCGATTGATTGACTTGCAAAGTGCCCTGCGTATCGCCGCGCTGAATGTCGATATAAAGTCGGAGCACTTCAACGCGCTGTTGTTTCAGTGACTCCGCCTCCCGCTGCCTGAAACGCGGATTGTCCAGCGTCAAGGAAATGTATTCATCCATCTGAAGTTCTTCGCGAATTTCGGCAAGGCGCGTCGGATCAACCGTCGTATTTTGTTCAGCCGTAAGTCGCTTTTTCCAATTTTCGTAGGCGGCGCGAATTTTTTTTACGTTGTCGGGAGGATCAAATTCCAAGCCGAGCATCTCAAAAATATTTCTTTTCGCCAAACTCAACCCTCCTTAAAAACTCACAGCGAATTATAAAATTCATCAAAATTTTTCAGTCTCTCGTATATTGTCAAGAACGCGATTTGCATTTGCTCTTCAGTCATATTTTTCGGAAAATTGTAAGCCGCCATGACTGCGCGATCATTTTCTTCGTGCGCGGCGCGTAAATCTTTCGGCATAAGGACAGGATCATACAAATCCGCAAAAGAAGCTTCGGGATATTTTCTTCGCGCCATGAGAATTTTTACCGCCGTCCGCTCCACTTCTTTCCAAAACGGCGGCCACGGGAAATTATTATAAACCACGTCCGCCGAATATCGATAATCGGATTTTAAACGCCCGCAAGTCATTCGCATCCAAACCATGTGCGGAAAGCTCGTCAAAACTCCGAAATGAAAATACTTTGCGTCGGGTACCATTTGATTTGAATCGCCGCAAATAATATTCGAGTCCATGTAACCTATCGGAATGTATTCACGGCGACTTGAAGAATGGCGCGGAACCAAAAGATAATTTGTCTTAGGCTGGCGTCTTTCGGAAAAAAGCCAAGCAGTATCGGCGCGGCGGCGGGTTTGCGCTTTTTTACTTGCCAAACGAAATTCTCGACACCTATTAACGCGCTCATAAACAAGCGGCATTTTTTTTATTTCATTCGGCGGACAATCTTCAAGCCACAGACACCAACGCGGCAATTTATGTATGAATTCTTTCGCGCCGACAAACGGACGAATCCATTTTTCGGCGGCAGGATTTTTTGCAACAAGTTCATCTTTTTCTTCGGACGATAAAAGTAAATTTCCGTCGTCAACAGGCACATTGCCGTTAATCATTTCGGGCACGGTATAAATCGGCTCTCCAAGCCATCGGACATAAGAATCCTTGCCGATTTTGGCGAAGTACTGCGGATAATCGTTTGAATAAAATTCGCTGACTTCAACCTCGATATAGCCGCTCAAATTTTCGTCGTAAAGCTTAATCATAATTTTGCTCCGTCATTCCGAGTTTTAAAGATATTATCAAAAACTTTTCACTTAAACAAGACAAATTTTAAGGGATAAGGGATAAGGGAAAAGGGAAAAGGGAAAAGTTTTTTCAGCCTTGCAAAATAAAAAGGCTGTCAACAAATTGTCGGCAGTCTTTTTTTATTCGAGATTTTATTTTCAATCGGAAGAAATTCTGAGTTGATGAACCGCGCTTTTCGCAACGTCAATATCGGATTCTGTGCGCAGGAAAGTTTCAAAAGTCTCATCGGTTTTGGTGTTGACGGCTTCGACGTGGACGCCCGACGCATCAACTTTGAAAGTAACTTTAATCGGCGTGTCGCGGCTGGTGTTCGGCGGAAGATTAACGACGAGCTCGCCCAAAAGTTTTACGTTGTGCGCGGGGTCTGTCGCTTGAGGATTTCCGTCTTCATCAACGCAAGGAATTAAAGTATCGTCTGTCGACATGTTTTCAAAGGCGCGCAAAAGAACTCGTTCCTGATTGTCTTCGAGCGGGTAATAAGTTTTGGAGAAAACGGCGGGCATTTTCTCGCCGATTTTTATAAAATTTTCCAAAACGTATTTATGTTTCGCGCCCTTTGTATCGACGACGCCCGGACCGAATGAACGCGGTGTTTGATCTTCGACCGTGAATTTTGAAGTTAATTGCTCCGCTCGCGCAGGAGTTCCTTCCGAATTTTCTTCGCCCTGCGCGGAAAGAGAATCGACTTCTTCAACCAACATGCTCGCATAAATCGCCGCGCCTTTCGCAACCGCTTGATCGGGATCGTGTTGTTGAACTTTGCCGGGGAATTTTGCCTCGACCGCGTCAATTATCATCGGCATGTAAGTTGAGCCGCCGACCAAAAGCACGGTATCAATTTCGACGCCGGGAACTTTTTCAAGTGTGGCGTCAACAAAATTCATCGTCTTTGCAACAATGTCCGAAGTCATTTGTTCAAAATCTGCCCGCGTGATTGAAATTTCCGTGCGCGAGCCGTTCACGTCGATTCTGACTTTCGCCGATTGTTTTTTGCTGAGTTTGCGTTTTGCCTCCTCAACTTTACTGCGAATGTCTTGCCGAGTCTCCGCCTCGACTTCTTCGGGCGTCAAACCGTTTTCGTCACAGCAGGCGTGCAAAATGTAATTGAACAATCTGTCGTCCCAATCCTTGCCGCCGAGTCTGTCATCGCCGCCCGTCGCCAAAACCGTAATTTTCTGGACGTCGTGCCCCGAACTGTTTTGCGCCATCGTCATTTTTACAACGGTAACATCAAAAGTTCCGCCGCCAAGATCGTAAACCAAAATCGTTCTGTCTTCCTGAAATTGTCTGGCGCAATAACTTAAAGCCGCCGCCGTCGGTTCGTTTATCAAACTCAAAACATGAAGTCCCGCCAATTCGCCCGCCTGTTTTGTCGCCGAACGTTCTTCCAAACCGAAATACGCGGGAACGGTTATAACGACATCTTCAATCGTGCCGCCTTGCGCCTCGACCAAATTTTTTAAGCGCGTCAAAATCAATGCGCTGATTTCAACGGGCGTATAAGTTTTTCCGTCAAATTCGTAAGTGCGGGTGTCGCGCTTGCCGATTTCGCGCTTGACGAATTGCACGACGCGTTCTCCGTCCGTCTCGACATTTTCTTTCGCCGCCTGCCCGACAACGACATTATTTTCATTTTCAAAAAAAACTACGCTGGCGACGGTGTTTGAATCGTCTTCGTTGTTGCGAATGACTTCGGGATTTCCGTTCGAGTCCAGCCGCGCAATGCAAGAATAAGTTGTACCGAGATCGATACCGTATGTGCTCATAAAAATTTTTCTCCTCCAATTTTTTTATTCACTGCGAGCCGCTTCAGATTTTTTTCCGCCCGCATTGCCGTCGTAAACATAAACGTCGACGAACTCGCGATAAAGCGGACGCCCGTTGCGAATCACGCCGGGTCTTCGACTGCGAGCTATCGTGTTGTGCAAATTTTTATCGTTCGTTGTGACGGTGTTGACGATTTTTGTTAAAAGCGGGCGTCTTTGTTCGCCGACTGCCGAGCTGAAAACTTCCGCATCATATTCCGACAAAATATCTTCCAATTCGTCAAACATTAAGCCGAGCGTTCGCCGAAGTCTTTTCGGAACGGCGTCGTCCGATAAAATTTTTCTATACTCAACGCAGACCGTCGCCACAGATTTTAATATCGGCGTGAATTGTTCGCCGCGTTGTTGTTCCTTCAATGTCTCAAGTTCTTTTTGCATTCCCTGCCGCACTTGATTTTGAAAATTTACGTTTTCGCGGAGAGACTGTACCAGTTGCCGCGAATTTTTATTTTGCAGCTCCAAAATTTTTTCCAGCGTCGCCGCGATTTGATTTTGCTCGGTCATTTCCTCCGCGCAGGTTTCCGTTTGTGTCTCCAATTTCCCGACCTCCTTTCAATGCAACAATGTTATCAGAAATTCTTCATTTAAACAAGACGCTTTTTTAATTAGGAATTAGGAATGAGGAATTAGGAATTAAGAATGAAAACCCTGGTTCCTGGTTCCTGGTTCCCGGTTCCTAAAGTTATTGACTTTAGCTGTGTTTTTGATTATCCTTCAACACGAGGTGAAAAATTTTGAGTTTGTCGTTGAAACTTTATCGCACTTTGACGGGTTCAACATTCAGAAATTTTGTTCGGCGCGTTGATTCTTTCTTGGCAACCAATTTGCCTGCCTTTCATGCCAAAATATTTTTGCCCGCAAAGGTTGCCGCAAAGTCAGCGTTATTAAAGTTTTCCTTTTCACGCTCCAAACACTCCGCGCAGGCTCCAAGTCATTGGAAACTTTCCGCGCAGAAAAATTTTTCGCCACTCATTTCCATCATTGTCCCGAATTTTAATCACGCGCCTTTTCTTCGGCAAAGGCTTGAAACGATTTACAATCAGACTTACAAAAATTTTGAAGTGATTCTCCTTGACGACGCCTCGACCGATAACAGCCGCGAAATTTTGAGAGATTTTTACGAACGACACAAAAATAACACGCGACTTATTTTGAACGAAAAAAATTCCGGCAGGGTTTTTTGTCAATGGCAAAAGGGCATGGCGGCGGCTCGCGGCGAGTTGATTTGGATTGCCGAGAGCGACGATTTCAGCGAAGAAAATTTTTTGTCGAATCTTGCGCCCGCCTTTGCGGATGATTCGGTTCAACTTGCCTTTTGTCGCACGGAATTTGTTCAGGACGGGCAAACGACTTTCACAACCGAACAATATCTTTCCGACTTGCTTTATTTCGATTGGACAAAAAATTTCACGGTGAGTGCCGCAAAATTTGTCGAGCTGGGTTTTGCGATTAAAAATATTATCCCGAATGTCAGCGGCGTCCTTTTCCGCAAACGAAAAATTTTTCCGAAGTTATGTTTTGAGATGAAACTTTGCAGCGATTGGGCATTTTACCTTGACATAATCAAAGGCGGTTGCGTTTTCTATTCGCCTTTCGCCACGAATTTTTATCGCATTCACAAGGAAAGTACTTCGCTTAAAATTCAGAAGGAGCCGCGATATTTTTCCGAGCACGAAAAAATTGCGGAGTTTGTCGCGGAAAATTACAATGTGCCCGCCGAGATTCACGAAATGCATTTTGAAAAGTTGGAAGAACATTTTTGGGGCTATTACGGCGGCAAGGACATTCAAGAGCTGAAAAAACTTTTTGACTTGGAAAAAATTTTGTCTGTCAAGCGCAAGCCGAATATTTTAATGGGAGTTTTTGCGTTGACGATTGGCGGCGGAGAAACTTTTCCTCTGACGCTTGCAAACGAATTGAGCAGGAAAGGTTATCCCGTTACGGTTTTGGATTTTCAAATGGCGGATGAACTTTTAGACATTCGCAGGAAATTGGACGCGACGGTTCCACTGGTTTATCTCAACGAGACGGGCGGCTTGGCGGAGATAATCGAGCAATTCAAAATCGATGTGATTCATACCCATCATGGTTTTGTGGACGAGGCGGCAAGTTACGTTGTCAAAGACAATCCCGCCGTGCTGCACGTCGTCACGCTTCACGGCATGTACGAAGAGGCGGCGCGTGATAATCCCGACAAAAATTTCTTGAAAAAAATTCTTGCGCCCGTGAAAAAATCTGTCTCGGCGTTCGTTTACATTGCCGACAAAAATTTGACGCCGTTTAAAGAAAATAATTTTGGTCGCGAAGAAATTTTTCACAAGATAGGAAACGGCTTGGAATATTTGCCGATAAAGCCCGTGCCGCGTTCGGAGCTTGACATTCCCGAAGATTCTTTTGTTGCCTGCGAAGTGAGTCGCGCCATTCCGCAAAAAGGTTGGCTGGCGGCGATTGACGCGGTGACTCTTGCCAACAAGCGCGGGCGGCGCATTGATTTAATTTTGGTCGGCGCGGGCGAAATGTACGATTTGCTGAAAGGCAATGTGCCCGATTTTGTTCACTTGGTCGGCTTCAAAAGCAATGTGCGCGATTATTTGGCGACGGCTGACATCGGGCTTTTGCCCAGCGAATATTCGGGCGAAAGTTTTCCGCTTTTCATAATCGACAGTTTTTTTGCGGGGCGTCCGGTTGTGTGTTCAAATATCGGCGAAATTCCCGCCATGATTGAGGACGCGGGAATAGTTTTTGATTTGGTTGACGGGCGGGTTCCGATTGAAGAACTTGCAAAAATTTTGCGCGAGCTTGCCGACAATCCTGCCCGTTATGAAAAACTCAACAGGCGCGTTAAAGTTGTTTCGCAAAAATTTTTGATTGAAAACGTTGCGGAAAAATATATTTCGATTTACGAGGAAAAATTTTGATGAATTTTTATCGCAGGCTCCGAAATTTTATCCGAGTTCATTTTATCGAGCGGCTGTTGGATTTTTCTGCGCCGTATCCCGCGCTGTATGAATTCGTTTTTTACAATTTGAATCATAAAACCCGACGCGAAGATTGCGGTGACGTTTTTTTTATGCAGATGAACGGCACGGAAGATTTTGTTCAACTCAAGCGCGAAAAAGATTTTGCATTGAAAATTCCGCTTGATTTTGCCGCGCCGCCTGTGAAGTTCAAAGTTGCGGCGGTCGTTCACATTTTTTATCCCGAACTTGCCGCCGAGATGAAAAATCTTTTGTTGAACATTCCCTGCGCGGTTGACCTTTTTATTTCGACGCCTTCGCCCGAAAAAAAAGTTGCGATTGAAAAAACTTTTTCCGATTTCGACAAGGGGCGCGTCACGGTAAAAATTTTCCCGAATCGCGGGCGCGACATAGCTCCCGCTTTTGTCGGTTTCAGAGACATTTACAAAAATTATGATGCCTGCGTTCACATTCACTCGAAAAAATCTCCGCACGAAAAAAATCGTCTTGCAGGTTGGCGCGAGCATCTTTATAAAAATCTTTTGGGCAGTCCCGAAATTGTCGGCGGCATTTTGCAGATTTTGGCGAACGAAAAAGTCGGAGCAATTTTTCCGCAATATTTCAATCCGATTCGCGTTTTCATAAATTGGGGCGCGAATTATTCAATCACGAAAAATTTTCTGCGCGGGCTCGGAATAGAAATTGACAATCGAAATTTAATTGAATTTCCTGCGGGCTCTATGTTTTGGTTTAAGCCGAAGGCACTTGCGCCGCTGTTGGAGAGCGATTTGACTTTTGAAGATTTTCCCGAAGAGAGCGGACAGCTTGACGGGACGATTGCCCATGCGATTGAGCGAGCTTTTTTATTTATCGTGGAGACTTCGGGCTTTATCTGGATAAAAATTGACGGCGACGGCTTAAAGTCTTCTTCGCAAAAAGAACTTGACGAAAATATTTTGAAGGCTTGGCACTCGGTCTTGAAAAAATGGCGTTGAAAAAACTTTCTTGGCGTGGTTCGCCCCCTTTTTTCCAAAAAGTGGGTTCGCAAAACCTGCTTGGCAATTCGTCACTTCGATTCTTTCAAATTTCTTTTTTGTTTTTAGGATCAACTTTTCTTTGCATGCCCAAAGAAAAGTTGCAAAAGAAAGGGCACCTCGCAGGGGCGTTTCCGGCAAAGAAAACATCCTGTTTTCGTTGCCGGCGGGCGCACGTCCTGTGCGCCCGTGTTTTCACTCAATTTTACTTTTCCCGTTTCCCTTATCCCTTTTCCCTTTGATTGGAGGAATTATTTTGAACTTGGACGGCTTTTCAATGCGTCCGCTGACTTTGGAGCTTGAAAAAATTTTGGTCGGCGGGCGCGTAGATAAAATCACGCAACAAAACAAGGCAAATTTAACTTTCACGATAAGACAGCCGGGCAAAACATTTTTATTGCGAATTTCACTTGCGCCGCAAAATCCTTCGGTGCACTTGCTGAAAAAAACTCCCGAAAATTTGCCCGAACCGCCGACATTTTGCATGGTTTTGCGTAAAAATTTGGAAGGCGGGCGCATTGCGGCAATTCGTCAACACCAACTCGACAGGATAATTTTTATCGACGTTGATTCAATCGGAGCGGGCGGCAAAATTCAAACCTTGACGCTCGCGGCGGAGCTTATCGGCAAGTACAGCAATTTGATTCTGATTCACGACGGGCAGATTATTGACGCGCTGAAAAAAATCGGTACAAACTCCAGCCGCGTCCGAACGGTTTTGCCGAATCAAATTTATCAAATGCCGCCCGCGCAGGACAAGCTCGACATTTTTTCTTGCGACGTTGAAAAAATTTTGGAGCGAATTAAAGCTGATGAATCTGCGCGGCTCGACAAGGCGATTATGAATTCTTGTCAAGGCTTCGGACCTCAAAGCGTCAAGGAGACAATTTTTTTATCGGGCTTGCCGAACGATATAAAAATTTCCGCGCTCGACGCCAAAGACTTTGACAGCTTGAAAAATTCTCTGATTGAAATTCGTGAAAATTTTTCCCCATGCATGATTCAAGACGACAATAAAAAAATTTTAGCTATCTCCGCCGTCAAGCTGAATTATCTGCGCGGGCACTTGAGAACTTTTGAAACTCTCTCTGAACTTTTGGAAGTCGCCGATGAAATTTCGGGGAGTTACGTGCCGCCCGACAAAGAAAAATTTTCAAAGCTCGTCAACAATGAATTGCGCCGCGCCACAAATAAAATTTCCGTGCTTGAAAACGAACTTGCCGCCGCTGAAGACGCTGATTTATGGCGAATCCGCGCAGATAATCTTTCGACTTACCGTTATCAGCTTAAAGACCACGCCGACGAAGAAATTACGATTGAAAACATTTACGACGGCGAAAAAATTTCCATTCCGCTCGATAAAAAGCTTACAATTTCCGCGAATATCCAAGCTTGCTATAAAAAATACGACAAGCTCAAGCGTTCAACGAAATTTATCGCCGCGCAGATTGAACTTTGTCGCGAAGAAATTTTTTATCTTGAGAGCGTTGCGCATTCTCTGGAAAATTCGACAACCCTTGCCGACATTGACGAAATAAGGACGGAGTTAATTGCGGGCGGCTATCTTAAAGACGCCAAGAAAAGAACTGCGCTAAGTAAAAAGCCTCAACCGTTGAAATTTACGGCACCCGATGGCACGGAGATTCTTGTCGGGAAAAATAATTTTCAAAACGACAGATTGACTTTCAAAATCGCCGCGCCCGATGATTTATGGTTGCACACAAAAGATATTACCGGCTCGCATGTGATTGTTCGTTCAAATAAAATCAGCGACGAAACTTTACTGCTTGCCGCCGAACTCGCCGCGCATTTTTCCAAAGCTCAAAATTCCTCAAAAGTCCCCGTCGATTATGTTCAATGCAAATTCGTCAAGAAACCTTCGGGCGCGAAGCCGGGCTTTGTGATTTTTACGAATCAGCGCACAATTTACGTCACGCCTAAAAATAATTTGCCCGCCGCGCAGGATTAAAGATTTTGGGCGCGAAGTTTACAGAAATTTTTCGGCAGGCGTTGTCTGTGGAAAATTTGTTGCGTCAACGCGAGGAACTGCTCGGCAAGCTTAAAAAAATCGCCGAAACTTGTGAAGGTCTCGAAAATGAGGAAAATTCGCGCCGCGTAACCGAATTGAACGCCAGTCAAGCCGAATTACTCGCGCAGAAAAGCAAACTCAAATCTAATTTGGCGGCTGTCGATAGTGAATTAAGGCATCAAGTGTTTTAAACTAAAAAAAGGAGTGACTTATTATGAGCATGTTTTATTGGCCTTTAGAAAATCCAGTTTACGACCAAAACAAATCTCGTTCCGAAAACTATCAGTATCTTCGTAGTCTTTTTGAACAAGATTTAGTTGATAAGTTTGCGAGATACCCGGGATGTAGTGTAGAATATACTGTTAATTGTATAAACAGGATTTTCATCGGTAGACATTATAAAGGAGCTCACACAGAAACTAATTACACTGAAGTTCTTAGAGATCTTATTGAATTAGGAGTTGTTAAAGTTCCGATTACTGATTTTGATGTAGTTTTCGTTGAATGGGAGTCGGGTAGCTTGACAAACATTAGAAGTGATCAAAAACTAGAACAAGCTTTGTTTAATTGGGATGGCGGAACTGAAGAAGATAAAAAAAGAAAATGGAAAAACGGATTGCCTTTGTCTATGAGAAAACGTGATGAACATATGGAATCTCATGTTTATGAAAACTTTCCTGAAGAGGAATTCATTTCCACTCCATTCATAATGTTGACTGCGAACTTCGATTATCGAACGATTTTGGCGAAATATGACGCGGCGGCAATCAATAAGTCCGTAATAAAATATTCGGCGGCGGTTTTGAGCGTGACGGACGAGCTGATAGAAATTTTGAGCGAATACGAAGCCGCGCAGTCGGAAACAATCGCCGAGTTTTTGAAAATCGCGCTGAAACTCAAAGTAAAATTCACCGACAACCCGAATCTCACGCCAGAAGAAAATTCACTGCTCGCCGAACGTCAAAAATTTTTGGCGAAACGTTTGGAATTGGGAACCGACGCAGTAAAAGCGCAAATTATTTCGGTCAAGGCGCAGGCAGAAAATTTATCGGCGCGAATCGACAAAATAAATCGCGGAGACAATTCGATTAGAGAACTCGCCGAACTTCAAGCCGAACCGCGAGCCGATTTTGAATTGCTTGTGGAAAATTTGGCGCAAATAATAAAATCGGCTCAACAGCGCGTCGATTTCTTCTCTCAGAATAAAAATTTGGTCGCAAGTATCGTTAATTCACAGGCGGCGTGGACGGACAGTTATAAATCTTTTAAAACGAGTTTGCGAGAAGAATTATCTGCCGCGTGCCGAGAAGATTCAGTCGATGAGGAAATTTTTTCGGCGTGGTATGAAGATTGGCAGACGAAACGTTTTGCGATTGAGCAGAGGTTTTTACCGATGGTCGAGTTCGCGCTTAAAGGCAATCTTTTTGATTCATTGGACGGCGTGCTGAAAATTTTGGGCGATTATCGTGATTCGGTCGACAAATTTTATCTTCACGAGCGGAAAAATATTTATCAGAAGTTTGCATTTCAAGCGGGCGGCGACTTGCAAGAAAAATTTGAGACGGAGAGCGAACTTTACAAGTTGGCGGAGAAATTTCAGCGCGATTTGCAGGGAATAATTTTCTCAAGCGAAAAGACGGAGGAAAGAATTTTCCTATTGCGTTGGGCGGAGCAGCTTTTAAACATTTCGATTGACGAAATCAGTAATTTTATCCGCGACAAAGAGTTGGACGCAATATCGGAGGAAGTTTTGACGCAATTTGCTGAGTTGAGACGCCAAAATTTCACGGCGTACATTGCGGACAGCAAAAGTTACAGCGAGGCAGTTCAAAAACGCGAAAATGAATTTAACAAGCTGATATATCGCATGAGAAAAGATTTGCAACGTAAATAATTTGGAGGCAATTAATGGGATTATTTGGAAGTATTATAAGCGGCATAGGAAATTTTGTAGGCGGAATTTTTGGCAGAAGTTCATCAAGCAGTTCTTCGGGCAGTTCGTCGAGCAGTTACAATTATGAGCCGGATAAAGTGCGCGTAGCCGAGATTGAACGCGATACAAAATTAAAATTGGCTGACAAAGAGTCTGAGCGGATAGAATTAATGCGCGACGCGCAAATAGAGTTATTGAAGGCGCAGGCGATAAGTCAAGCGGCGATAGAAAAAGCTCGTGTCGACGGAATGGTCGCAATGTCAAATCAAATGGTGATTTTGCAGGAAAAAATGCTTGACGTTGCGAAAAAACGAATCGCGATAATCGAGGAAGGCTCTTTGCCGATTGTCCGCGAGATAGAAAATTTTTATAACGAAGTCGGCGAAAAAATTCAATCGAACAGCGACGAATACAACACAAAGAAATTACCGCAACTGCTAAATATCTTGAGGCAATACGATAAAGATTCGCCCGAACATGAAATTTATTCCGCGCAGATTTTGCGGGACATGGATCGGCAAGGAAAATTTATCGAGCGGCAAATGGATATGGTCAGCGAGCGGCAAAATTTGGTTTTGCAAAGTTTTTTGTCGTCGAAGGAAAAAATAATCGAGCAGACGGGGCAAATCACGCAACAAATCGCCGAAAAATATTTGCCGCAATGTCAAACGTCACAAACGGCATTACCAAGCGCGGATTTAAAACAACTTCCGCCTGCCGAAAAATAAAATTTTGCAAAGGAGAGAGCTGTATGAAGTCTGAATTCACGCTTAAGCTTGAGCGGTGTAAGGGTTGCGGTATTTGCGTTTCGTTTTGCCCGAAAAAAGTCCTCGCACTCGATACGCTCGGCAAAGTTTACGTCGCGAATCACGAAAATTGCATTGCTTGCGGTCAATGTGAGCTGCGTTGCCCCGACTACGCAATTTTCATGGACAAAATCAAGAAGGAGGCGGCAAAATGAGCGCACGTTTAATGCAAGGCAACGAGGCTATCGCTGAAGGCGCACTTAAAGCGGGCGTCAGATTTTTTGGCGGCTATCCTATCACGCCGTCAACTGAAATCGCTGAAAGTTTGGCGAAAATGTTGCCCAAAGTCGGCGGAACTTTTATTCAAATGGAAGACGAAATCGCAAGCATGGGCGTTATTCTCGGCGCATCGCTCGCAGGTAAGAAAGTTTTGACTGCCTCAAGCGGTCCCGGCATTAGTTTGAAGCAAGAATTGATTGGCTACGCCTGCGCCGCCGAAATCCCCGCCGTTATCGTAAATGTTCAGCGCGTAGGTCCTTCGACGGGACAACCTACCGCTCCAAGTCAGGGCGACGTTATGCAAGCGCGTTGGGGCACTCACGGCGACCATTCTATCATCGTTTTAAGCCCGTGGAGCGTCAAAGAGGCGTTTGAAATCGCCGTTAAAGCCGTAAATTACGCCGAACGCTTCAGAACGCCCGTTATTTTGCTCACGGATGAGATTGTCGGGCATTTGCGCGAAAATGTCGAACTTCCTACCGATATTGAAGTCTATCCGCGCCGTAAACCTAAAATTTCTCGCGCTGAAGGCTATCAACCCTTCACTCCAGATCAAGATTTGGTTCCTAACGTCGCAAATTTCGGCGAAGGCTATCGAATCCACGTCACGGGACTGATTCACGACGATACAGGCTTTCCCAGCGGCTCGCCAAAGGTCACTCGCGAACAAATTAAGCGTATGCACGATAAAATTTCACGCGCTAACGACGAAATCATCGAAGTTCATCAAGAATTTATGGACGACGCCGATTTTGCAGTAATTTCTTTCGGCGGAACTGCTCGCACGGCTTATGAGGCGGTTTTAAATGCTCGTAAACGCGGAATTAAAGTCGGTTTTGTGCGTTTAATTACCATTTTCCCGTTCGCAGATAAAATTATCAGCCAAATCTCCAAAAATCTGCGCGGAATACTCGTTGCGGAATTAAATTTCGGGCAAATCGTCTACGAAGTCGAACGCGCCGCCCAATGTCCCGTTAAACTCTGCTCTAAATACGATATGACTATCTTTGAACCCGAAGAAATCGAAAAATCTATCGACGAATTGATTTTGGAGGTGAAATAACGTGCGTTCCTACGAAAATTTCTTCAGACAGAATCGTTTGCCGCATTTATGGTGCCCCGGTTGCGGAAATGGCATCGTTATGAAGGCGATTGTTCAAGCTATCGAGAAAAATCCCAATTTTACCCAAGATAATACCGTAATTGTCAGCGGAATTGGCTGTTCGAGCCGCGCAAGCGGTTATATGGACTTCGACACGCTCCATACCGCTCACGGACGCGCTATTCCCTTCGCTACCGGCGTTAAACTCGCAAATCCCGCCCTAAACGTCATTGTTATCACCGGCGACGGCGATTGTACCGCGATTGGCGGAAATCATTTCATTCACGGCTGCCGACGCAATGTTGACCTCACCGTCGTGCTTTTTAACAACAATATTTACGGAATGACTGGCGGGCAAGCCTCTCCGATGACTCCGCTCGGCAAAAAAGCTACTACTGCGCCTTATGGAAGCGTTGACAGACCTTTTGACGCCTGCAAACTCGCTGAAGCCGCCGGCGCGACTTATGTTGCGCGTTCAACCGCCTTTCACGTCCAACATTTGATTAAAACTATCGAAGACGGGCTGAATAATCGCGGATTTTCCTTTATCGAGGCTCTTGTTCAGTGTCCGACTGCTTACGGACGCCGAAATAAAATGGGCGACCCCGCTAAAATGATGGCGTGGATGCGCGATAACGCCGTAATGAAGACCGCTTGGGACAAACTCCCCGACGACAAAAAAATCGGCGATAAATTCCCGATTGGGCTGTTTTTTAAGGCTGAAAGTGAATCTTACGACGAATCTTATAAAAAAGTTCAAGAAATTGCGGGAGGCGGCAAAAAATGACACCTGCAAAAAAAGCTTCCGAGATGACCGTTCAAGAATTGGCTCGCTATATCGATCAATCTGTCTTAAAACCCGAATTTACACAGGGCGAAATCAAAAAATACACTCAAGAGGGCATTGATTTTGGTTGTGCGACGATTTGCATAAACCCTGCGTCGTTAGATTTGGTTTCAAAGATGGTTGCGGGCACGAAAACAGGAATTTGTGTTGTCTGCGACTTTCCTTTCGGACTTTCGACGACTGAATCCAAAGTTAAACAGGCTGAAGAATACTGCAGCAAATATACGATAGCGGATTTGGACATCGTTGCAAACTACGGGCAACTTCGCAGCGGCAATTTGGAATATTTTACTAATGACATTAAAGCAGTCGTTGAAATTTGCCACAAATACGGCACGCAATGCAAAGTTATAATCGAAACGGACTCACTCAACAAGCAACAGATTATTGACGGCACAAAATGCGCGGTTGCGGCAGGCGCGGACTTCATAAAATCTTCGACAGGCTTTTATACGGGCGGTGAATGCGTCGGAGCGACCGTTGAAGTCGTTCAAACGATGATGGACGCCGGCGAAGGCAAAATTAAAGTCAAAGGCAGCGGCTGTATTCGCACCCGGGAGCATTTTTTCAAGCTGATTGACATGGGAATTGACAGAATGGGCATCGGTTACCGCTCAACTCCTGTTGTACTCGGTATCAAAAAATAGAGAGGTATTTAATATGCGTAAACAACTCAGATTATCTGGTAGCGGCGGACAAGGCGGCAACGTGACGTTGCATCCAGTAAGATTGGCAGGAGGTGCAATTAAATGAGAAAACAACTCCGACTTTCCGGTTCAGGAGGGCAGGGTGTTATTACTGCGGCGATTATTTTGGCTGAAGCGGCTGTTTCCGAAGGTAAAAACGCCGTTCAATCGCAAAGTTACGGTCCCGAAGCTCGCGGAGGCGCGTCAAAGTCCGAAGTCATCATCGACGACGATAAAATTTACCATCCGCACGTTAAAACTCCAGATTTTGTCCTCGCAATGACTCAAAAAGCCGCCGATAAATACTTCCACGACCTCAATCCGAACGGAACTTTGATTCTCGACGACGATTTAGTCCCGACTTCGCCCGATTTTAAGAATATAATCCGCGTTCCGATAACAAAATTGGCAGTTGAGCGGCTCGGCAAAGCTTTATTCGCAAATATCGTGGCTCTCGGCGTGATTGTTAAGGTTACAAGGCTCGTTGACTTTGAAACGATAAAAAAATCCGTGGCGAATCGTGTCCCGCCGCACACAGTCGAACAAAATATGACTGCACTGCAACTCGGTTATGATTCCGTGCAATAAATCAGCGTTCCAAATAAAAAATAACGCCTCGAAATTGATTCGGGGCAATTTTTTTGATATAATCAATCGCGAGGTGATTTTTCATGGGAGAATACAGTTTTGAAGGTTTTGAGTTTGAATGGGATGATGAAAAGTATCAAATCAACATTAAAAAGCACGGCATAAGGTTTGAAACGGCGGCTCATGTATTCTTGGACAAAAATGCGGTAATTTACTACGATGAACTTCACAGCAACGAAGAAGACAGGATTAAAATTGTCGGAATGGTTGAAAATGTTCTGTCTGTGATTTATACTGAGCGCGGCGAAGTAAATCGTATAATTTCGGCTCGACATGCGACTAAAAATGAAAGGAATGACTATTATGGGCAGTTTGCTGTTCGTTAAGGGACAAGTTCCACCATTGACGGACGAACAAAAGGCAGAACTAGCGGCATTGAAAGACAGGAAGATTGATTTAAGCGATATTCCTGACCTTAGGGACGATGAGCGCGGAAAATTTAAGCGTCTGTATGAAAATGACGTTGTTTGGAAGAAAATCAGAGTTAGAACTATTGACAACTGATAAAAAAAGCCCTGACAAAGCGTCGGGGCTATTTTTTATCTCCGAAGAGTGAAATAAATATCTTCCTTAAAATTCGTGCCGCCCAGCCTGTCGAAATTTTCCACAAGGATTTTGGCTGTCCGCAAGCAATTTTCCGTATCAAAACCCGTTTTCATGTAAAAATCGTCGTCAATTTTAAAATCAGTCGGCTCTGTCGTGAATAAATTTTGGCGGACATTTTGCATTTGCGTTGCTCTGCGAAAAATATCTTTATCAAGGGCGTAGAGTTGGCGAACAATTTCACGCAACAAAGGATTCCAATGCGGCATTTTTATTTCCGTGCCGGAAACGGAGAGAGTTGCGGGCTTCCTGCCTTTCAAATCGGCAAAGTCAGAATCCAAGTCGAAAATTTCTCCCGCGCTCGGCAAAACGGAATTGAATTCTTCGGGCAGAATCCAAATCTTAATTGCTTCCGCCGATAATTTTTTTGCCCGCAACTGAATTTGATTTGAAGTCCAATCGGAATAATCTTTCAGAGCTCGCGTGTAGAAAAAATTCGAGCGTTGATAAATTTTTTTCTTGGTATCGAAATCGTCATTGCCGAGTTTTTCATTCTCGCCCGTGAGCGTCAAATTTCCCAATGTGTGGAGCAAAATTTCATGCGCCGAAGAATCTTCGCGAGCCGCCAAATATTTTTTCCAAGCGTCATTCAATTTTTGCGGCATGATATGTTCAATCGTGGCTTTGTCGTAAGACGGCAATTCTTGCGGGCGAATTTTGCGCTCCAACGAATACAACAAATATCTGCAGAGACTTCTTTTGGACGGATCGTAAAGATTAATGTTTGCCAAAGCCGTTTTAAAATCTTTGTCGTTCGGAAAAGAATATTTGCCCTTGCCGAAAGTGAGGGCGCGCCAAAAAATTTTTTCGTCCAAAGGATTTTTTTTATCAAGGCGAGCAAGCACATTACCCGCGAATTGCGAATTTATTCCGTTGTTCCCGCAAATTTTGGCGCGAAATGTTAAAGAAATAAGCGCGTCGACAAAATTTATAAAAGTCGCTTCGTCAAAATCTTTTTTCTCGTAACGGTCGAGCAGATACATTAAAATAATCGGCGCGTTGCCGGCTTCAAGCAGATAAATCAGCTCATAAAATTTTTTATCGAGCGGCGAAAGATTTTCAAACTTTGTATCGACATTGAAGATGGCGCGTCGGAAAAATTTCGCGTAACGCAAAATATCTTTCAAACAAATTTCGGCTTCGGAGAAATTTTTATCGAAAAATTTTTTAAAAGTGTCGTAAAGATTTTTCGAGTTAAGCCGTTGTTTTTTCGTTTCCTGTACCGAATCCGATTTTCTTTTCGTGATTAAATATTGCACCAAAAAATTTTCCACATTGTCCGACGGGCGCAAAAGATTTTCAATCTCCAGCCAATATTTTTTGTAAAGTTCTTCCTGCTCTTTGTAATCGAGCGGCATGAGCAAAAAATTTCGGATTAAATCTGCTTGCGAGAGATCAAGCCCCGTTGAGTTAAGCGACTCAAAAATTTCCTGCGGATTTTCTTCTTCGAGAAGAATGCTGACAACTGTTATTTTTCCCGTCGCGTTGAAAAAGTTTTTCGGCGTGTACTCGGAGGCAGAAATTTTTTCACGAAAGAGAGAATAATTTCTGTACAGGGCGGAAGATTTTTCATTGAGATCAAAATTATTTTCGTCGAAGTCGTCCGCCATTAGCTTTTCAAAAAGCGCATGGTCATATTCGTTCGGGCGCAATTTGCATTTACTTTTTAATTCGCCCCTTGAGTGCCTGATAAAAGTTGAGCGAATGTCATCTTTCAACTCCGCGTCGTCAGTCAAATCGAAAAGTGCTTTGGCAAATAAAATAAGGCTTGTGATTCTTTGTTGCCCGTCAATGATTATAAGTTCTCGGAATATGTCCGCGCCGGAATTTTCCTGATAGACAAATGTTCCGATAAAGTGCGGCTTTTTGTTTCGGATTATGTTTTCAAGATCGTTAAAAAGTCGTTCGCAATTTGACGCCTTCCAATCATAATTTCTTTGATAAACGGGAATGACGAACGTCCTTTTCTCCGAAATAAAATCGTGTAACCAAAATTTTTTTGCGTCCAATCGTCAACATCTCCCAAAAATTTTTCGCTGTGATTTTAAACAGTGCGGCGTCGATTGTCAAAAAGGATTGATTGTTTTCGGGAAATATGATAAAAGATTTTTTTGGAGGCGAGATTGTGGATAACTCAAGAGGATTTTATAAGCGCGGCGACGCCGCAAAAAATTTTCTAAAGGAAGAGGACTTCAAAAACAGACGCGGCGATTTTGAAAAAATTTCCGAGCCCGAAAACGAAGTCACGGCAGAAAAACTTTTTCACGAAGCAAACGCTTTGGTTTATGCGGGAGAGTTTGGCGACGCGATAAAAAAATATGATGCGGCAATAAATTTGTGTCCGAACAATGCCACGCTCCGTTACAATCGCGGAATTATTTTTCGGGAAACGGGCGAACATGCAAAGGCGGTTGACGATTTTACCGCCGCCATAAATCTTGAGCCCGGTTATATCAGCGCGTACAGTGCCCGCGCCGCAATTTACGATGACAAAATGGATTTGCCGGAATTGGCATTTGCCGATTATTCGACGATCATTGAACTCAATCCGACTCGCGCCGCAAGTTATTACGATCGCGGAATTGTTTTGGACAAATTGAAAATGCCCGAAGCCGCCGTTGCCGACTACTCCAAAGCGATTGAACTTAATCCGAATTACGAACTTGCTTATCTCAATCGCGGCGTGGCACGCGGGAAGTTGGAAAATAACGACGCCGCACTTGATGCCTTCGCCGACTTCGCCAAAGCGATTGAACTTGCGCCCGAAGATTTTAAGCCGTATTTCAATCGCGGAAAACTTTATCGGACTCTCGGTTACAAGGAGCGGGCGACAAAAGACTTTGCAAAAGCCGTTGAACTTAATCCTAATCTTATTTCAATTTTGAACTCGGAGGGCTATCGTCTTTTCGACAAAAAAAATTTTGCGGAGGCGACAGAATTATTTTCGATAGCGATTGAGATTGCCCCGAAGGATGCAACCGCTTACGTCGGGCGCGGCTGTGCTTATGACGAACTGAAAATTTCGGACGCGGCACTTGCCGACTTCGATAAAGCGATTGAACTTGCGCCCGAAGATTTTTTGACGTGGTACAATCGCGGGCTGGCTTATAAAAATACAGGGAATTACGAACGGGCGATTGAGGATTTTAATCAAGTGATTGAACTTAAGCCCGATTCTCAGCCGGCGCGAAAAAATCGCGAAATTTGTTTAAAAAAATTGCCGCCCGAAGTTGCGATTAAAATTTGTTGCAAATGCCTTGAACTTAATCCGAGCGATTATGAGCTTTACTTCCTGCGCGGAGAAATTCATTTCCAACTGAAAAATTATGAGGCGGCACTTGCCGACCGTTATGAAGCGCAGAGATGTCGTTTTGCAAAAAAATTTTTCAAGTAACAGGTTGAAAGATTAAAATTTTTTTGGCAGGTGATAACATGAAACTCAATGCGGAAAATTTGTTCGCCAAAGGTTTGATTTTTTACAAAGAGGAAAGATATTGTCGAGAGGCATTGCGAATTTTTAATGCCGTCCTTCAGCTCGACCCGAAAAATTATGACGCGCTGTATTTTCGCAGTAGATGTTATGGAAATCTTTGCAACGACAGGCAGGCACACGCTGATTTAATAAAAGCCAAAGCCCTTGACCCGAACGACGCAGATTTTTATTTCAAGCGCGGCATGAGTCTTGAAAATTATCAAGGCAATGGAATTCAGCGTTTAATTTCTTTCAGCCGAGCCATTGCTTACGAGCCTAATTTTGCCGAAGCGTATTTTCAGCGCGGGAAAACTTTTTGGAGACTTCATTATTCGGAGTATGATGTTATCGATTCGGCTTACAGCGATGTTGAGCAAGCGTTGGAACTCAAGCCGGATTGTTCCGAATTCTACGATACCTATGTCGGTCTGTGCTACGATAGCGGTAAATATAAAAAAGGAATTGAGTTTTTCAACAAGCTGATTGAGCGTGACCCGAAAAATATTGCGGCTTATGATGCGCGAACGAAACTTTATGAATATTTTCTTTCCAACGGAAGCGTCACGGATCCCGCGTTCCAAAAAATTTTCGACGACTATAAAAAAATTATTGAGACGAGCGATTTTGAAACTTCTTATGCACGCGGAGAAGCTTATTACCGTTTGGAACAATATGAGCGGGCGATTGAGGATTGTACTAAGCTTATTGAACTTAATCCGTCTAATGCCGATGCCTATGAACTGCGCGAGAAATGTTTTAAGGCTCTGGGCGACACGAAACGGGCGCGGGAAGATTTTTTCAAGTACAAAGAATTGCATTGCGAACGCGAGACAGACCCTTACTACAAACTCGTAAGATATGGCGAACTTTATCAAGAACGTGGAGATTATGAGCAGGCGATTGAAAAATTTTCTGCGGCGATAACTCTTAAACCGGAGATGCCACAAACTTACAAAAAGCGCGGGCAATGTTTTGATGCTCTGGGCAACATGAAACGGGCGCGGGAAGATTTTTCTCAAGCCGAAAAGATACGCACTGCGCCAAGAAAAAAAACTGATTGGGAACTAAGACGGGAAAAAAGGGATAAACTTTACTCGGAATATCTCAAGCTTGCCCGCGACGCCGATAAGAATCAAGACTACGCGGCGGCTGTCGAATATTACACGAATGCACTTGAAAATTCCAATTTTGATTTAGAGGATAAAGCGTACATTGAGCGTTGCGAAGTCTATTACAAAATGGGCAATGAACTTCAAGCACTCGAAGACATAAACGAAGCTGTTGATTATGAATTTTCAATAAGCAAGAATACAGGAAGATGGTTCAAGCGCAGTTTTTATTGCGATGACTTGGACGGAAATTTTAGTGAAACCGGCTGTCTTGATTGGTGGGGAACTTTCGGCGGTTTTGATGCGAACGGAAAATTTCAAGTAGACACACCGGATCCCGAATATTTGATTGACAGATACCTCGACGTAATTACTCCGCTTGCCAATGACGCCGACGCTTTGAACAGTCGCGGGCTTGCCTGCATTGAAATTGAAAAATACGACGCGGCGATTAATTGTTTCACGGCGGCGATAAAAATTTCTCCGACTCGTGTTGAGGCTTATATCCTGCGCGGCAAAGTTCATCACACTTTGAAAAATTACGTTGCGGCTCTTGAAGACTTCGACAGGGCGATTGAACTTGACGCGACCAATGCGCGAGCTTATTTCGAGCGCGGCGAATTTTATTTTAAGCTGAGATATTACGATAAGGCAATTCATGACTTCGATAAAATTATTGCGCTTGATCCTGACGACGCCGAGGCTTACGAAATGCGCGGCGAAGTTTATTTTGCGGCGGGCGATTATGAACGAGCGATTGCCGATTGTACTCAAGCCGTGAAAATTTCTCCCTATTTCATTGCGGCTTATTTTTTGCGTGCCAAAAGTTATTTCACCGTCAAAAATTTTGAACAATGCATTTCGGATTGCACATGCGCCATAAAAATTAGTGATTTTATGGATGTTTGTATCTTGCGGGCGGAAGCTTATCTTGCCGTCGGAAATTATGAGCAAGCCCTTTCCGATTTTCGCAGAGCTATTGGTTGGTGCCGTCATTCTCTTGCAAATATTGTTGGCGAAAAAATTTCTGCTCTCGAAGAAAATCTCATCCCGACTATTGACGAGGACATTTTGAATATCTTGAGCGAACCCGAATTTACGTCCGAAATTATCAAAGGCAGAAAAGATTTGTCGGAGGCGCATTGCAAAGCGGGAATTGCTCATTACAACGGCGGACGATATGCGGCGGCGGTTACTGAATTCGACAAAGCCGTTGATTATGATCCGAATTGCGTTGCGGCATATGAAAATCTTGCCATTGTCTATGACGATCTTGGCGAGTCGAAGAAGGCGCAATTCAATTTTGATAAAGCGGCGGAACTTTCCGGGCGGCAATGAATAAAAATTATTGGCGGGAGTCTTCGGGCTCCCGATTTTTTTTATTGCAAGGGTTTGATAAATGCTGTAAAATCCTTTCAAAAAATTTTCAATCAAAAATTTAAGGAGAGTTTTTAAAAATGAGAAGTGACATTGTTAAGAAGGGCGCGACTCGTTGCGCACACAGAAGTTTATTTCACGCGAACGGCTTCGGCGTCGAGGAATTGAGCCGTCCGCTGATTGGCGTTTGCAATTCTTTTAACGAAATTATTCCCGGGCATATGCATTTGAAATCGATAACCGAAGCGGCGAAATTGGGCGTTGCGGCGGCGGGCGGCACTCCGATTGAATTTCCCGCTATCGGCGTTTGCGACGGAATTGCAATGGGGCATACGGGCATGAAATATTCTTTGGCGAGCCGCGAACTTATCGCCGATTCAATCGAGGCGGTTGCAATGGCGAGCGGTTTCGACGCGCTGATTTTAATTCCGAATTGTGATAAAGTTGTTCCCGGTATGTTGATGGCGGCGGCGAGATTAAATATCCCGTCGATAATCGTCAGCGGCGGTCCGATGTTGGCGGGGCGTCTTCATGGAAAAAATATAAGTGTCAGTCAAGCATTTGAGGCGGCAGGAAAATTTGCGGCGGGCAAAATGACTCAAGAGGAAATGACAGACCTTGAGGCGCACGCCTGTCCGAGTTGTGGTTCCTGCGCGGGACTTTTCACGGCGAACACGATGAACTGTTTAAGCGAGGCACTAGGAATGGCTTTGCCCGGCAACGGCACAATTCCCGCCGCTTACACGGGCGACAGATTTATTTTGGCAAAACGCGCCGGCGCAGTCATTATGGAACTTTTGGAAAAAAATATTTGCCCGCGAGATATTTTGACGAGGAAAGCTTTTGAAAATGCGATAACGGTTGATATGGGAATCGGCGGCTCGTCGAATACGGTTTTGCATTTAACCGCAATTGCCAACGAGTGCGGAATAAACATTCCCGCGACGCTTTTTGATGAAATTTCTGCGCGGACACCTTACATTACAAAGTTAAGTCCTGCGGGAACTCATCACATGCAAGATTTGGACGAAGCGGGCGGAATAAATGCCGTCATGCATGAACTTTCCAAGAAAAATCTTCTCAACCTTGACGCCTTGACAGTTACGGGAACTTTGGGCGAAAGAATCAAAGACGCGCAAATTGAACGCCCCGATGTGATTCACACCGTCGAAAATCCTTATCGGGCGACGGGCGGCATTGCGATTTTGCAAGGAAATCTTTGTCCCGATTATGCGGTTGTCAAAGCGTCCGCCGTCAGCGAGGACATGCTTGTTTACAGAGGCTCGGCGAAATGTTTTGACTCGGAAGAGACGGCGATTAACGCGATAATGGCGGGCGAAATTCATAACGGCGACGTTGTAGTTATTCGCTACGAAGGACCCAAAGGCGGTCCCGGTATGCAGGAAATGTTGAATCCGACGGCGGCAATTACGGGCGCGGGTTTGAAAGTCGGTTTGATAACGGACGGCAGATTCAGCGGCGCAAGTCAAGGCGCGTGTATCGGTCACATTTCGCCCGAAGCAATGGAAGGCGGCACAATCGCGCTGATTAAAGACGGCGACAAAATTTTTATCGATATTCCCAACCGCAAATTGGAACTTGAAGTCAGCGAAGAAGAACTTGCCAAACGCCGCGCAGAGTGGGTTAAGCCCGAACCGAAAATCAAGACGGGTTATCTTGCCCGCTACGCCAAACTTACAACTTCCGCCTCAACAGGCGCAGTTTTGAAAAGCAATTAGGAATGTGCAATTAGTAATGAGTAATGATTTTGCTTTTTAATTACTCATTACTAATTCCTAATTCCTAATTATCAAAGGGGTCGGTTTAATGTTTTGGGAAGAATCTTTTGGAATGCAACTGGAGAAATTTTTGCGGGCGGATCAATTTATTTTTGATGCGCCGATGAGCGAGTACACGACATTTAAAATCGGCGGTACGGCTGACGTTTTAATTTTCCCGTCGAGCGCGGAAGAGGTATCAAAAATTTTCAAACTGATTGAGATGTTCAGCTTAACATGTACGGTTCTCGGCAACGGCTCCAATGTTTTGATTCGTGACAAAGGAATTCGCGGCGTTGTTGTAAAGTTCACGGAAAAATTTTTCGGCGACATGCGTTGCGAAGGAGAAAAAATTATCGCCTGCGCGGGAGCGGAATTGAAATCGGTTGCTGATTTTGCGGCGGAGAATTCTTTAACGGGCTTGGAGTTTGCTTGCGGAATTCCCGGCAGTATCGGCGGCGCGATTTTCATGAACGCCGGAGCATACGGCAGCGAGATGAAAGATATTATTTCGAGCGTCAAGGCGGTTACACGCGACGGAGAACTTGTCGAGTTTGGAAGAAGAGATTTAGATTTGAGTTATCGCCACAGCATTTTTCAGGAAAATAATTGTGCGATTTGCGAAGTGGAATTGCTTTTACGGCGCGGCAACGTCGGCGAGATAAAAAATAAAATTGCGGAGTTCACTGCTCAACGCGAGAGCAAACAGCCGCTGAATTTACCGAGTGCGGGCTCGACTTTCAAACGTCCCGAAGGAAATTTTGCGGGCACGCTGATTGACAAGGCGGGCTTGAAAGGTTTGAAAATCGGCGGCGCGATGGTTTCGGAAAAACACGCGGGCTTTGTCGTTAATGCGGGCGACGCGACGGCGCAGGACGTTTTGAATCTTATTGAGGAAGTCAAGCGGCGCGTCAATGAAACTTACGGCATTGAACTTGCGCCCGAAGTCCGCATTATCGGCGAGGAGTGATTTAATGGCGAAAAATAAAAATCGGCGACAGGAGACAAATTCGCTCGCTGTTGCCGTCACGGAAAAAATTCCGCTCGTCTCCGTGATTATCCCGATGTACAACGCGGCAAGATTCATTTCGCAGACGCTGGAAAGTTTGCTTTATCAAACAATGCAAGATTTTGAAGTTATAGTTGTTGATGATTGTTCGACAGATAACAGCGTTGAAGTTGTCGAGAGTTTCAAAGAAAAATTCGCTTCGGGGGGGGGTTATCAGTTTCATGTCGTCCGTCTCCCCGAAAACAGCGGCTCACCCGAAGTCCCGCGCAACCTTGCGATAAAGTTCAGTCGCGGAAAATATATCGCCTTCCTCGACAACGACGATCTTTTTACGAAAACTGCGCTTGAAGAGTTGTCGACGCTCGCCGAAAAATATCAAGCCGATGTCGTTCATACAGACGCATTTTTCTATTTCCCCGATGAAAAATTAAAATCTGCAACAACAGCGGAATTGCTGAATATGAATCATGCCGTTATAAAATGCAACCCGAATTCTCCGCGCTTGCAACAGGCGACCGACAAACCCGACGATCTTACCGAGCGAGTCAAAATCTGGATAAATTCGGATTTCCATTGGGCGACGTGGGCTCTGTTCTGTCGAAGAGATTTTTGGGTTGTCAATCGAATTAAATTCCCGCAAATGTCGGTATCGGGCGATACGATTGCAAATTTCGCTTGCTTGTGCTTGGCGAAAAAATTATTGCGCGTGCCGAATATCACTTACATTAACAGGTTCCGTCCCGATTCGGTTTCACATTCCAATATTGACTTAGAAAATTACTTTCACAAGTGGCTGAGCAATTTAAATCGCGGCTTTAATGAGTTTGATAAAGTCATGAAACGTTTTTCATTTTTTGAAGAGCATCCCGATTATCGATACGCAGTTTTGAATTGGTTTTTTGAGAGAGTGCTTTTGGATGCTCGTCAACTGCAGGCGGCTTATGCGCAAATTCATCCCGCCGCACTGAATCAATTTGTTCAAAAAGAATTTCAGCCCGAAGACGCGGCGTTCAGTGCTTATCTTTTCAATACGCTGAATATTTATCGGCTCCAAATCATGAGACTTCAACAAGAAATTAATGAACTGAAAGCGGGCAGGCGACCGCCCGAATAAAAATTGAGAGGAGAAATTTTATGGCAACAGAGAAAATCCCGCTTGTGTCGGTGATTGTTCCAATGTTCAACGCGGCAAAATTTATTTCGCAGGGCTTGGAGAGTTTGCTTTATCAAACCATGCAAGATTTTGAAGTTTTGGTTGTGGACGATTTTTCAACCGATAACTCCCTTGAAGTCGTCGAGAGTTTCAAAGAAAAATTCGGCGAACGACTTCGCATTATAAATCTCCCGAAAAATACCGGAATGCCCGGCTTGACAAGAAATGTCGGAATTCAATCTGCGCGGGGAAAATATATCGCCTTCCTTGACGCCAATGATCTTTTTACCAAAACCGCTCTTGAAGAACTTTCGACGCTCGCCGAAGAATCGCAAGCCGACGTTGTCCATTTGAAAGATTCGTTCAGACTTTTTAAGGGCAAAAAAATTTCTGTCGACGACCCGCGCCTTACCGACTTTGGGGCATTAACCAATCCAAAAAATTTCAGTTTTACTGAGTGGCGACGCCCCGTGCTCCCGCGCCCTAAACCTTTGGAAGCTCCTGCCCTTGAGCCCGAATATCTGGCACCGCGTTTAAATTCTTGGGTAAAGTGGAAATATCGTTTGGATGCCTGCGCTAACTTTTGCCGCCGCGAATTTTTGATCTCGAATCAAATATTTTTCCCCGAAATGCCCGAACTTGAAGCGCATGTTTTTAATTTCGCCTGCCTTTGTCTCGCGAAAAATTTTTTGTGTGCTCCAAACGTCGTTTATATCGCGAGACCGCGAATCGATTTGAATGAAGGCGATAACGTTCAAGCCGTCGAAAAATATTTTCATAAGTGGCTTGCCGTTCTCAACGTCGGCTTTAACGAGCTGGAAAAATTTATGGACAGAATAAGTTTTTTCCAAAATCAAATGAATTATCGTTATGCCGTTGTCGGATTTTTCTTCCGCTACGTTATCGATTGCGAAATTATTCGCAAGTACCCCGCCGATTATTCGCCGCTGATTTATCAAATTTCCAAAGAAGCTTTCAAGGCGGACAACGCGGCTTTGACGGCTTACCTTTTCAACATAATAAATGTTCAGCGGCTCCAACTTATGAAGGCGCAGAAAGAAAAAGATTCTGCACGGCAAGCCGAAGAACACGAATTAAAAAGAGCTCCGAGCACTTCGGAAGAAAAAATTCCGCTCGTGTCGATTGTCATCCCGATGTTCAATTCCGCAAAATTTATTTCTCAAACGTTGGAAAGTCTGCTTTATCAAACGCTGATTGATTTTGAAGTTATCGTGGTTGATGATTGTTCGACAGATAACGGCGTTGAAGTCGTCGAGAGTTTCAAGAAAAAATTCGCCGATTTTTTGGGCGTTAAACTTACGGTTATCAAACTTTCGCAAAACACCGGGACGCCGGGACTGCCGCGCAATATCGGAATTCAATTTGCTCGCGGAAAATATGTTGCCTTCCTCGACAGCGACGATCTCTTTACCAAAACTGCGCTTGAAGAACTTTCGACACTCGCAGAAAATTATTCGGCGGATGTTGTAAGGTTGCAAAAAAATTTCGTCTTGTGGGAAGGAAAATCGCGCTCCGCCGATGATCCGCTGATGACAAATTTTGAAGAACTTACCAACCCGAAAAATTTAACTGCCGTTTTGCGTTCGGATAAAATTGTTGACGCGCCGACTTTGGAGACAGAAGACATTTCAAAGCGCATAAATGAATGGCTCGGTTCCGCAACGAAAAACTTTTGGGCGGCGGGACTTTTATTTTGGCGGCGGGAGTTTCTTACCGACAACAAAATTCTTTTCTCTGATATTTACACTTGTGAAGATGCGCCTTTTGCTTTTGAAGGATTATGTTTGGCGGAAAAATTTCTTGTCGCGCCGAATTGCGTTTATATCGTCCGTCCGAGAGAAAATTCTCTTTTCCAAACGACAACCGAAGCCGCTTTGGAAAACAATTTGCACAAGAGAATCGGCTCCATGAAAAATCTTTTGGGCGAGATTGAGCGCATCACGTCAAAAATTCCTCTCTTGGCGAAAAACGCCGCTTATCGCCGCGCAGTTTCCGATTGGTTTATCAATTACGGCTTTTCTCTCACGAAAAATATTTACGAAAAACATTCGATAAGCGAGCTGAACGAAATTATCAAGCGCGAGTTCAAGCCCGCCGACGCAATTTTCGGAGCGTACATGTTCAATGCCGTAAACCTTCAACTTTCGGAGATCGCCGAATTGGAAAAGAAAGTTGCGGAGCTGGAGGAGATTGAAAAAATCAGAACAAGCACTCCGCGAAATTTGTTCTACTGAAAAAATTTGTTCATGCTATTGAAGAGGAGAAATTTTATGGCAACAAAAACAATCCCGCTTGTGTCGGTGATTATTCCAATGTTCAACGCGGCAAAATTTATTTCGCAGGGCTTGGAGAGTTTGCTCAATCAAACCATGCAAGATTTTGAAATTGTCGTTGTCGATGACGGCTCGAAAGATAATTCCGTTGAAGTCGTGGAGAGTTTCAAAGAAAAATTCGGCGAAAAACTTTACGTTATCAAGTTCCCGCAAAATACCGGGACGCCCGGACTGCCGCGCAATGCCGGAATTCAATTTGCGCACGGAAAATATATCGCCTTCCTTGACAGCGACGATCTTTACACCGAAACCGCGCTTGAGGAACTTTCGACGCTTGCGGAAAATTATCAAGCCGAAGTTGTTCATACGTTAAGCAGATTTTCTTTGTGGAAAGATGTAAATCAATCTGTCGACGATCCGAAATTTACCGACATGAATTATTTGATGAATCCCGCGAATTGGACGCGAATGCGCGAGCGAAAAGATTTGCAGATAACCGAGCCGATTTTTTTATCTGAAGAAATGACGGACAGGATTAAAGGCTTTGTGCAGGAAGATACTTTTTGGTCTGCGCAGTTTTCGATTTATCGGCGCGATTTTCTTATCGACAACCAAATTTTTTTCCCGCCGTTGCTCACGTCCGAAGATGCGTCGTTCACTTTTTCCTGCACCTGCCTTGCGAAAAAATTTTTAATCGTGCCGAATACAACTTACATTCGCCGAGCACGCTTGGATTCTGTTTCAAACGAAAATCCTTCCGCCGACGAGTTGAAAACTTATTTTCACAAAAAAATATCGGCACTCAAGGACGGCTTAAAGATTTTGGAAGACAAGATGGACAAAATGGATTTCTTCAAAGAAAATCCCGATTATCGCTACATGGTTTTGGATTTCTTCCGCAAAAAACATTTGGCTTTTTCGAGATATTTGCGTTTGAATTACGGAAAATTTTCCATGCAGCAAATCGGCGAGTTCGTCAAGCGCGAATTTCAGCCCGAAGATGCCGACTTCGCCGCGTTTCTGTTCAACAAAATGTATCTTCAGACGTTGCGAATCAATGAGTTGAAGAAGCGAATCGGCGAGCTTGAAAATGAAGGAGCGTGACTTTATGGCACAAAAAACAATCCCGCTCGTGTCGGTGATTATCCCAATGTTTAACTCGGCGAAATTTATTCCGCAGACTTTGGAGAGTTTGCTTTATCAAACCATGCAAGATTTTGAAGTTATCGTTGTCGATGATTGTTCCAAAGATAACAGCGTTGAAGTCGTCGAGAGTTTCAAAGAAAAATTCGGCGAAAAACTTCGCCTTATAAAATTTCCGCGAAACACGGGAATGCCGGGGCTCCCGCGCAATGCCGGCATTCAAATTGCTCGCGGAAAATATATCGCCTTCCTTGACAGCGACGATCTTTTTACCAAAACCGCGCTTGAAGAATTGACGGCGTTGGCTGAAGAATATCAAGCGGACGTTGTTCACATGAATGATTCTTATCGAGCTTACAAGGGGCAAATGTTGAGCGTCGAAGAACCCGAAATGACCGACTTCGATTATTTGACTGACTCCGAAAATTGGAGCGTTACGAATTGGCATTATCCTTTGACGGTGAGTCCGAAACCTTTGGAGGCTCCCGCGCTTGAGACGGAAAATTTGGCGGAGCGCGTAAAATCTTTTACCGATTGGAAATATCGTTTGGGAGTCTGCGCGAATTTTTGTCGCCGAGATTTTTTAATCGACAACAGGATATTTTTTCCTAAAGTTGCGTCGGCGGAGGATCAACTTTTCAATTTTGCGTGCCTTTGTCTTGCGAAAAATTATTTGCTTGCGCCGAATATCGTTTATATCGTTCGCCCGCGCTTCGGCTCAATCAGTCGCGAGGAAAATGACGAAAACGCCGAAAAATATTTCCGCAAATGGATAAAGATTTTTAACGGCGGTTTCAAGGCGTTGGAAAAATTTATGGCGCGAAATGAATTCTTCAACGAAAATCCCGATTATCGAAATGCCGTGACGGAATTTTTTTCAATCTGCATAATCGACCGCAACATAACAAATTTCTTTTCGGAAGAGCAGGCGGAGCCGTTTTATCGACTTCTCAAAGAAAATTTCCATACCGAAGACGCGGAACTTGCGGCGAATTTTTCCGACATGCTGAATAATCGTCATCTCAAAATAAGTGAACTCAAGGAAATGTATGAAGAGCCCGAAAAGTACAAGGCACGAAATGAAAAGGCGAAAGACGGAATCCCGCTCGTGTCGGTGATTATTCCGATGTTTAACTCGGCGAAATTTATTCCGCAGACGTTGGAGAGTTTGCTTTATCAAACGATAAATGATTTTGAAGTTGTGATTGTGGATGATTGCTCGACGGATAACAGCGTTGAAGTTGCCGAGAGTTTCACGGAAAAATTTAACAATCGCGGAATAAATCTTAAAGTCGTAAGGCTCCCGAAAAATACCGGGGCACCCGGGCTCCCGCGCAATGTCGGAATTCAATTTGCTTGCGGAAAATATATTTCTTTCCTTGACAGCGACGATCTTTATACGAAAACCGCGCTTGAGGAAATTACGAAACTCGCCGAGAAATATCAAGCGGACGTCGTTCATCTTAACGATACATTTACGACTTTCAAAGGAAAGGCATTGCCGCTTGACGACCCGCGCCTTACAAATATGAAGGAAATTACAAAGAAGGAAAATCTGATTCGCAGTAATTGGCATTGGACAATATCTCCCACTCCGCCCGAACCGTTTCCCGCTCCGATTTTCAAGCCGTATGATTTGAAAGAGCGCGTGCAGGATTGGGTTGATTGGGGCTATCGAATGAGTGTTTGCACAATTTTTTGTCGCCGCGATTTTCTTACAGCCAACCAAATCTTTTTTTCAAAACTGGTTGCCAATGAAGATCAAGTTATCGTTTTTACTTGCCTTTGTCTTGCGAAAAAATTATTGCGCGTGCCGAATATCGTTTATATCATAGTGCCGCATTGGGGCTCGCAAAGTCGCGACAGAAATCTTGACCGCAACAATGAAAAATATATTCACAAGTGGTTGAGTGCGATAAACGGCGGCTTTAACGAACTCAATAAGGTTATGGACAGATTTTCGTTTTTCGACGAGAATCCCGGCTATCGATACGCCGTTTTGAATTGGTTCTTCACTTTCAACGTGTTCATGAACAAAAATTTGTCTTACGACCAAAACAAGTCTGATATAGTTTATCCGATGATGAAAAGTTATTTTCAGCCCGACAATGCGCCGCTTACCGCTTATCTTTTGAACACGGTTAAGGAGTTTAAACTTCGCATAAACGAGTTGGAAAAGGAAAACAAAAAGCTTAAGCAGAGTCAAAAGAATTGACATACTCCGCACGAATAAATTCGGCGAATTTCGTTATCAACAACCAAAGCTTCTAATGAAGGCGAAGTCTTACTTGGTCTCCACCGCAGGACGATGTCCCACCCTGTTCTTTTTCTTCAAGCTGAAAGAAATATTCGCGTTCCTTCATTCAAAATATTTTTCGCGGCGTTTTTGTCCCTATCATGATGAGTACCGCATTTCGGGCAAGTCCATTCTCGCACGCTTAAATCTTTCGTTTCGGGATTCTTTTCTCCACATTCTGAGCAAAGCTGACTTGACGGATAGAATTTGTCTACTTGAATTATTGTCGTGCCCATGCGTCCTGACACGTATTGCAAAATTTTCAAGAACATTCCAAAACCATAATCCTGCATTTTTTTGCCATGACCGCGTTGCAAACCTTTCAAGCTCAAATCTTCCACGCAAATTAGCGCATACTCCGAACAAAGGTGTTTTGCCAATTTCCAATGAAAATCTTTGCGCCGATTCTCTGCTCGTCGATAGATTCTTGCCAATTCAAGCCGTGCTCGTTCCCGATTCTTCGACTTATCTTTTTTCTTCGATAGAGTTTTGGACGCTCGCTTTAAGGCTTTAATATTCGACAGCAAAAAACTCGGCGCGAGAATATCTTTCCCGTCGGACGCGACTAAAATTTTCTCCTTGAAGCCGAAGTCATAGCCGACGCTTTGACCTGTTCGTGCCAAAACTTCATTTTCTTCATAATCCGTCACAACGAAAATAAAAATATCTCCCACGCTGTCTCGTTTTACCGTCACAGTTTTTACTTTTCCGACGACCTCCCGCGACTTGAAATATCGATACGCCTGCTTGTTTATGATAATTGTATTATGCCATGCTTCAATCTTCCAGCCTGTCTGTTTCAAAGTGAACGATTTATACTTTTTCACCCGCTTAAATTTCGGTGGCGAACATTTTATCTTGCGCTTAAAGTTATTGAAAAACAATCTGTAAGCACGATCGATTCTGTCGGTTACGTCTTGCACTGCCTGCGCGCCGATTTCTTTCAAATATGAAAAATTTTTTAACCGCTTGAGTTTCGTCAGATGTTTTTGCAATACAGGCTTTTGTAAATATTTGCCAAAAAGCCGAAAATAGCGTTTGTGCAAAGTAAGGCAATGATTCCAAATAAGACCTGCCGCGTTTATCTGTTGATTCAACTTTTTGTTTCGCTTTGCCCTGTAGAGTTTAAAGCAGAAAGTTTTCATTGGTCGTCACCTCAATTCGTATTATACTTACTTGAATATTTACTTTCAATATTTATGCGCTTTACGCATTATTAACAGAGTTTCAAAGGAGTTTTTTCAATGATTAAAGAAGCTATCGTTAAAATCGTGAACAAGGAGGATCTCAGTTACGACGAGGCATTTGCCGTGATGAATGAGATCATGAGCGGCGAAACTTCTCCGACACAAAACGCGGCATTTTTATCTGCGCTGTCGACGAAAAGCGCGGGAGCCGAGACGACGGACGAAATTTCGGGTTGCGCGGCGGCAATGCGGGCACACGCAACAAAAGTCGAAACGGGCATGGAACTTTTTGAGATCGTCGGGACGGGCGGCGACAATTCGCAGAGCTTTAATATCTCGACGACTTCGGCTTTAATCGCGGCGGCGGGCGGAATGAAAGTTGCCAAGCACGGAAACCGCGCCGCTTCGTCAAAATGCGGTGCCGCCGATTGTCTGGAGGCTCTCGGCGTCAACATCAATCAAAGTCCCGAAAAATGCATTGAGCTCCTTAACAAGGTCGGCATTTGTTTTTTCTTCGCGCAGAAATATCACAGCTCGATGAAATATGTCGGCGCAATTCGCAGGGAGTTGGGTTTCAGAACGGTTTTTAATATTCTCGGTCCTTTGACGAATCCCGGCAAACCTTCAAGACAAATTTTGGGCGTCTACGCGGAATATCTCGTCGCGCCGCTTGCACAGGTTTTGATAAGTCTCGGCGTCAAGCGCGGCATGGTTGTTTACGGGCGCGATAAGTTGGACGAAATTTCTTTGAGTGCTCCGACTTCGATTTGCGAAATTAACGACGGCTGGATAAAAAATTTTGTCATTGCTCCCGAAGATTTCGGCTTTGCTCGTTGCACAAAAGAAGATTTGCGCGGCGGCGACCCGAAAGAAAATGCGGAAATAACTCGTGCGATTCTGCGCGGCGAGAAGGGGCATAAAAGAAATGCCGTCCTGCTGAACGCGGGCGCGGCTCTTTACGTCGGCGGCAAGGCGGAGAGTTTTAAATCGGGCGTCGAACTTGCGGCTGAACTTATCGACAGCGGCAAGGCTCTCGAAACTTTGAAAAAATTTATCGCCGTCAGTCAAGAGGCTTGATTATGACAATCTTGGATAAAATTGCGGCGCGGACAAAAATTCGCGTCGCCCAATACAAAAATAAAATTTCTCTCGCCGAAATTAAATCGCAAGCCCTTTTGTTGCCGAGAGAAAATTTTCCTTTTGAAGTCGCGCTGAAGAAGGCGGGGCTCTCTTTTATTTGCGAATGTAAAAAGGCGTCGCCGTCAAAGGGTTTAATCGCCGAAAATTTTCCTTACCTTGACATTGCAAAAGAATACGAGGCGGCAGGCGCAGATGCCGTTTCCGTTTTGACCGAGCCCGAATTTTTTTTGGGCAACGATAAATTTTTGTCCGAAATTTCCGCGCAGATTTCAATTCCCTGCTTGCGAAAAGATTTTGTCGTTGATGAGTACATGATTTGGCAGGCAAAAATTTTGGGCGCGTCTGCGGTTCTGCTAATTTGCGCGATTTTGGACGACAAGCAACTGAAAAATTTTATCGCGACTTGTGACGCGCTCGGTTTATCGGCGTTGGTTGAGGCGCATGATGAAAAAGAAATTCGGCGGGCGATTGATTGCGGCGCGAGGATTATCGGCGTGAACAATCGCAACTTAAAAGATTTTTCCGTTGACATGAATAACGCGAAAAAACTTCGGGAACTTGTGCCGCCCGAAATAATTTTTGTTTCGGAAAGCGGCGTTAAATCTGCCGAAGACATAAAAAAAATTCGCGAGCTGGGGGCGGACGCGGTTTTAATCGGAGAAATTTTGATGAGAGCCGCCGATAAGAAATTGAAACTCGACGAGTTGAAAGGCGACTTATGACTAAAATAAAATTCTGCGGCAACTTTTAAAAAGTTGACAAACAGCGGTCGCGCCGTGCCGATTAATTTAGGCGTAGGAATTTGCCGCGCCGGTACGCAACGCTGCGCATTGCTAGCTTTGAAATTTTTTGGAGTAACTTTTATGACTAAAATAAAATTCTGCGGGCTGAAAACTTTTGACGACATTTCTTTCGTCAATGAACTTTTGCCCGAATATGTCGGTTTTGTCTTCGCGCCGAAAAGCAAACGTTATGTCACGCCCGCGCAGGCAGAAAAATTTCGCGGCGCATTGTCCGAAAAAATTTGTGCGGTCGGAGTTTTCGTCAATGAAAATTTTCAAACCGTCGCCGAACTTTTGAACGCGGGAATAATCGACGCCGCGCAACTTCACGGCTCCGAAGATGACGAATACCTTAAAAATCTGCGCGGACTCACAAACAAAATTATCATTCAAGCATTTCAAACCGATAAAATTGCGGCGGTAGAGAAAAGCCTTGCCGATTTTGTTTTGATTGATTCGGGCGCAGGCGACGGAAAAGTTTTCGATTGGAATTTGGTAAAAAATTTGCGGCGCGAATATTTTTTGGCGGGCGGCTTGACTCCCGAAAATGTCGGCGACGCAATTAAAATTTTGAAACCTTTTGCAGTCGACGTTTCAAGCGGCATTGAAACCGACGGCAAAAAAGATTTTAACAAGATGGCAACCTTCGCGGAGGTTGTGCGGAGGGAAAATTTATGACGAATAAAAAAGGACGCTTCGGCATTTACGGCGGGCAATACATCCCGGAAACTTTGATGAACGCCGTAATTGAGTTGGAAGAGGCTTACAATCGTTTTAAGGACGACGAAAATTTTCAACGCGAACTTGACGATTTGCTTAAAAATTATGCGGGGCGTCCGTCAATGCTTTACTTTGCAAAAAAAATGACTGACGATTTGGGCGGCGCGAAAATTTATCTCAAGCGCGAAGATTTAAATCACACGGGCTCACACAAAATTAATAACGTTCTCGGTCAAGCTTTGCTGGCAAAAAAAATGGGCAAGACAAGATTGATTGCCGAAACGGGCGCGGGACAACACGGCGTCGCAACCGCCACAGCCGCCGCACTTTTGGGCATGGAGTGCGTTGTTTTCATGGGCGAAGAAGATACCATTCGTCAAGCTCTCAACGTCTATCGCATGAAACTTTTGGGCGCGCAGGTTATTGCCGTCAAGAGCGGCACGGGCACTCTCAAGGACGCGGTAAGCGAAACTTTTCGCGAGTGGACAAATCGAATCAGCGACACTCATTATTGTTTGGGCTCGGTTATGGGTCCGCATCCTTTTCCGATTATCGTTCGCGATTTTCAAGCCGTCATTTCCAAAGAAATTAAAGCGCAGATTTTTGAACGGGAAAAAAAATTACCCGATGCGGTTGTTGCGTGTTGCGGCGGCGGCTCAAATTCAATCGGAACTTTTTACAATTTCATTGACGATAAAAGCGTTCGGCTGATAGGTTGCGAGGCGGCGGGCAGAGGCATTGACACTTTCGAGACGGCGGCGACGATTGCAACGGGCAGAGTAGGAATTTTTCACGGCATGAAGTCTTATTTTTGCCAAGACAAATACGGGCAAATTGCTCCCGTTTATTCGATTTCTGCCGGGCTTGATTATCCCGGTATCGGTCCGGAACATTCTTGGCTCCACGACATCGGACGGGCAGAATATGTTCCGATAACCGACGCGGAAGCTGTCGAGGCTTTTGAATATCTTTCGCGCACGGAAGGAATTATTCCCGCGATTGAATCGGCGCACGCGGTTGCTCACGTCATGAAAATTGCTCCGAGCATGGACAAAGATAAAATTATCGTTATCACATTGTCGGGGCGCGGCGATAAAGATTGTGCGAGCGTCGCCCGCTACAGAGGAGAAAATATCGGCGATTAAATTTTGATTAAAAATTTTGCGGCGAAGAATTGCCGCTTTTTTTTTGCGTCCGATTGTGCTAAGCTTATAAAAATATTTTTCGGGAGAAGTTTTCAATGGAGATGATTACTAAAAAGGATTTCAATACAAGGCGAGGTTTATTCGCCGTTGCAATTTTTTTCGGCGTAAATGCCGTGACATGTCAAGCCGCCGTTTCTCAATCGGAAGTTTCCGCCGTCTTGAATAATTCAAATGCTTGGAGCCTTCATCTTGTCGACGCGGACAAAAATTTTGTGGCGGGCAATGCGCCGGATTTTTTCGTTGCCGAGAATAAAATTTATTTTGTCGGCGAAAATGTCTCACAAGTTTTGGGCAAATTGACTTTCGACGGCGTAAGCGGCATTCCCGTAAAATCTTTGAACGGCACGACTTTCGACAACATGAAAACGCTTATTCCCGGTTTCATGAGTAATTTGCCTTACAAAAATTATTCGACGTTCACGGAATTGGAGCTCGCTGTTTTGCAAGATCTCGGCTACGTTTTGGACAGAAAAAATTTTTACGGACAATCGATTTACACGAGCGGCGGATCTTTTATAAACGAAAATGATTTTTCAAGCGAAGAATCTCAAAGCATCGGCTTGCATGTCTGGGGCGCAGGAAATCTTGTCACGCAGAGCGGAAATATTTTTCAGAGCGGCGAAGACTCAATCGGCGTCCGCGTTGACGGCTTCGGAAACAAAATTACAATTCCGGCGGGCACAAAGATTGAATCGAGCGGAAAAGGGATTTTAATTTCCTACGGACGAGATCACAATCTCAATGTTGCGGGCGAAATTGCGGCGGCGGGAAATGCCGTTGAATTTAATTTCGGCTCGAACTCGCTCGGCGTCGTCGGTGAATATCGCGGCTCCTACATTCGTTATCTGCGCGGAATTGATACCGAAGGAAATATCATCTCGGCGATAAATCTTCCGCTTGAAATGTCGGACGGCGAATTTCTTTACACGACGAACGAATTGAACGGCGCGCTTGTCAACGATTTTAATTTGTCGGGAAAAATTTCGGGCAAAAATGCAATTTATATCGGGCAAAATTCTTTCGTGAAAAATATCAACGTCAACGCGGGCGCGGAAATCAGCGGCGACATTATTTCCGATTGGAAAAAATTTTCTTCGACAGACTCGCTCGGAATTCAATACGGCGAAAAAATTTTTGACGCGTCGAAATATATTCCCGACCTTGTCACGAATTTAAATATCAATGCCGATTTGGAATACGGCGGAAAAATTTCGGGCGCGGAAAATATGAAAATGCATGTCAAGGCGGGCACGTTGAAATTTTCGGGGACGGCTGATGTCGTGAGTGTTGACGTTATGAACGGCGCAAAAATTTTCGGCGGCACTTTCAAGCTGAACAATCTCGCGCTTGCCGAAGGTTTCAGCGATTCGACGGCGGGAAAATTTATAAATCACGGGACGATAGCCGCTTCTTCGCCCGATACAAATTTGATTATCAACGGCGATTTAATTTCGGACGGCGTGTTGCAAAAAGTCAGCGGCGGCTCGGCGGGCTCTATTATCGTCAAAGGCAATGCAAATGTTGAGGGCTCGACCGTCACAACCGACACGCTCCTTCCTAACGAAACTGCAACGGTTCTTGTCGCCGACTCGATAACGGGCAACATAAAAAATCCCGAAGGCAACGCCATTCCGATTTCGGCAATGCTCAGTGCTTCGGGAAAAATTGTCGACAACACTTTGACTGTCACGACTTACAAGGCGGATAATACTGAAAAAATGACTTCGCGGGAGTCCGAAACTTTTTCCGCAATGAACAGCATGTTTGAAAATCTTGAAGGCGATATTCAACAGGAAGAGATGCGCGAACTTTACAACATGGATTTTCCGGAGGCGAAAAAAACTTTAAATCAAATCGGCTCCAATGACTCCGCGCAGATTATGACTGTCGCGCAACAAAGTACCGCGATTGATAAAATGATTTCGGATCGTATAACGAAAATTTTCACGCCGAATTTCATGCCCGATTACGTTGACGTGAAAATTAATCCTTTGAATTTTGCGGAAGGCGAGGACACTTCGCCCGAAATGAAAATTAAGGTTAAAGTTCCTTCGCGGCAAGAAAATAATTTTTGGCTGAACTACATGAAAAATTGGGGCAGTTTGCGCGGCGGCACGGATTATCACGGGAGCGTTATCGTCGGCGGCTATGATCGTCCTTTCGGAAAAAAAGTTCGTGCGGGGATTTTCGCGACCTACGGGACGATTGGTTACGGCGCGGATTCTTCGCGGGCGACGGTTTACGATACTCGGCTTGGACTTTATGCGGGTTATCACAACAAGGAGAGTGATGTTTATTTTTATGTGAACGGCGGGCAGTTGCGAAATTCTTTGCACAGAGGAATTTCTTCGTTGGGCTTGGCGACGAATGCCAATTACAAAAGTCACATTGTCGAAGTCGGCGGCGAATACAAATATGATCTTTCGCCCAAAAAAACTTGGCATGTCAGCCCGTTCATAAATTTTCAGACGTCTTATCTCAAGCAGAACAGCTACAGCGAGCGCGGCGCGGGCATTTACAATCAGCATGTCGATTCGGGGAGCAATGTTTATTTTGCGGCGCAGACGGGATTTGATTTGAAGAGATATTATCGGACGGGAATGTTCGGGATGCGTTTCGGAGTCAAGCATGGTTTCACGGGCGCGGATCCCGATTTAAGAATCAGTTACGAAGGAAATTCTTCCGACAGTTACAAACTTCGTTACAAGAGAGATGAAACTCATTTTGTATGTTCTCTGCGCGGGGAAAATGAATTTGCTCGCGGCTGGTTTATGGGCGGCGAGGCTGAACTTCAGCTCGGAGAAAATGATAAAGACGTTACGGCGTCGGTTATGTTGCGGCGCACGTGGTGAAATTCTTCCCCCTTTTTTCCAAAAAGTGGGTTCGCAAAACCATTTTATTGAAAAACTTTTTCTTTGCTACGCCCAAAGAAAAAGTTACAAAAAGAAAGGGCGTTTGACCGGCAAAGAAAACATCCTGTTTTCGTTGCCGGCGGGCGCACGTCCTGTGCGCCCGTGTCTTCTCCACCCGCTACAAATTTTTTTCATTACGCATTACGCATTACGAATTACTAATTGCTTTTAGGAGGTTTTTAAATGGCAGAAAATGCAAAGATTTTTATTGTGGAAGATGAAAGACCGATTTCGCGGCTTCTTCAACTGACTTTGGAGCGCGAAGGTTTCAAGACGGCGGCAGAATTCAACGGGCGTCGCGCTTACGAAAGAATTCTTCAGGAAAAATATGATTTGGTTTTGCTCGACGTAATGTTGCCCGAAATGGACGGAATGGAAATTTGCAAGCGCGTCCGCGAAGTCAGCGACATTCCGATAATCATGTTGACGGCTCGTGATGAAATTCGCGACAAAGTCGAAGGGCTTGATCTCGGCGCGGATGATTACATGACAAAACCTTTTGCCGCAGAAGAACTTTTGGCAAGAATTCGCGGCGTTCTCCGTCGTCACAGCGAAAGAGTTCGCGCCGCCGAAGAAACTCGCTACGTTGTCAAAAACATGATTCTCTACCCCGAACGCTACGAAGTCACGGTGAACGGTACGCCCGTCGAGCTGACGCATAAGGAATACGCTCTTTTGAAATATCTTGTCGAAAACAAACGCAACGTCCTTTCACGCGACCAAATTCTTCAAACGGTTTGGGGCTACGATTTTATCGGCGATACAAATGTTGTCGACGTTTATATCAGCTATTTGCGCTCCAAGATTGATGAAAGATTCGGCGAGAAATATATTTACACGACAAGAGGCGTCGGCTATGCAATTAGGGATTGACGCGGTATCGGAAAATTTTCTTCGACAACAACGTTTTGTAAATGACGTATCACACGAATTGAGAACGCCCTTAACGATAATTCGCGGCTATGTCGACTTGCTGGAAAGTTACGGCACGTCCGACCCCGAAATTTTCAAGGAAGCCGTCACGTCGATAAAAACTTCCGCGCAGAACATGCAAAATCTTGTTGAAAGTTTGTTATTCTTAGCCCGCGCAGATCAAGGGCGTCAACCGCTTACGAAAGTTCCCGTCGATTTGGACGAGCTGTTGAAAAAATTCGTTGAGGCTTACAATTCGCCGCGTGTAAAAGTTTCAAAGTTCCCGCCCTGCAAAATTTTGGCGGACGGAGAATTTTTAAAGAAAATGTTCGCCGCCTTCTTGGACAACGCGCTTTATTACAGCACCGACGCGGTTAAAATCGAATTGACGACTTCGGGCGACGTTGCAACCTTGAAATTTATTGATAAGGGCATCGGCATTGACAAAGAAGACATGGGAAAAATTTTCGACAGATTTTATCGCACGGACAAGGCGCGTACCAAAATCGACGACAGAGAAAATGCGGTCGGGCTCGGCTTGCCCATTGCAAAGTGGATTGCCGACCGCCACGACATTAAAATCAGCGTCAAAAGCAAACTCGGCGAAGGCTCGACTTTCACGCTGACCATTCCCACAATTTAAAAATTGCCTTCCGGGTTTTCGGAGGGCAATTTTTTTCTCCCTTTCCTTTACGAAAAACATTTTTTTTTGCGTTCTTGACGGAAAAAGCTCTGCGTGTTAGAATCAGTTTGCTAAAAACAAAATCCTAAACGTGGCGCAGAGCCCTTCCGTATCATATTTTAACACGCTCGCGCCGCGCTGTCAATAAAGGGGGAAATTCTTATGGCTTACGGCATCGTTTACAAACTCACTAACAAAGAAAACCAAAAAAATTATGTCGGACAGACAACGCTAACTTTGGAAGAAAGATTGACGTATCATAAATATGGTCATCTTTACGTTGACAGCGAAATTCGCAAATACGGCATGGAAAATTTTTCGGCGGAGATTTTGGCAGTCTGCGAGACAAAAGCGGAGCTCGACGCGCAAGAAATTCGTTTCATCAAAGAATTGGATTGCATGGTACCTAACGGCTATAATTGGTCGGAAGGCGGCAACCACCATCCCGGTTCGCAGAACGGAGATGGTTGGATGATTATGTATCGTGAAGCGTTGGCTAAATTGGCTATTTCCGCGCCCAGTTTAGCATTCAGAGTATTCGCTTTGTTGGCTTCAAAACAAGTTTTTGAAAACAGCGGCATCAGTTCCACAAAGCAGGCTATTGCTGATGAAATGGGAATGTCTTATCAGCGCGTTTGGGAAGCGTTTAAGTGGCTCAAAGAAAATTTGTACATTAAAGAGATAAAAGTAAACGGTCAAACTCAATTTTTGTTGAATCCCGACGTGACAACTTGCGGCAAGAACAAAAAAAAGAAAGTGGATCTGTGGAACTCCGTCCAATGAAAAGAGACTCCGAAATTATCTCGGAGTCCTTTTTATTTTCCGTTGAAACTCATCCGCCGCAAAATTTTTCAAGACTTTGATAAATCTTCGTTCGCATGGTAAAATGCTCGCGTCATTATAATTTTTCAGATTTAATAAGGCGGTTTAATCACATGGCTATTTTCTCTCGTAAAAAAAAGATTTTAAAACTCTACCTGAACGGCGAAATAACTTCCAACACTTCAAAATTCAGCGGAGATAATTCCGTTCAAAAATTGAAAAGCGAATTGCTTGAAGTAAAACAGACGAACGAAGATAATTACAAAGGAATTCTCTTGAAAATAAATTCTCCGGGCGGAACGGCTGGCACAAGTGAGGAATTGGCAAAATTGGTTTTCAGCTTAAGGGAAAAAGTGCCCGTCGTAACTTCCATTGGCGACAGTGCTTGTTCGGGCGCGTATATGATCGCCGCCGCCTCGAATTACATTTTTGCCAACACTTTGTCTTGGACGGGCTCTATCGGCGTGATTATGATGTTGCCTAATTTTCAAGAGCTGTCGAAAAAACTCGGCGTCTCCTTCAAAACGATAAAAGCCGGCAAAATGAAAGATTTGGGCAACCCTTATCGCGAAATGACGCCCGAAGAAGAACTTTATCTTGAAAATCTCGTTAAGGCGGCGCACGAAGAATTTATCAACTTCATAAAGCTCACGCGCCCTAACGCAATTAATCTTAAAGAATTGGCGGACGGAAGAATTTTGGACGCCCGAACCGCTCTTGAAAACAATCTTATCGACAAACTCGGTACCGAAGACGACGCGCTGACATTTTTAATCACAGAAATTCTTCACGGCAACGAAAAAGATTTTTCCGTAACCGATACCGCGCCCAAGCCCGGCTTTTTGAAACGGATAATCGATATGTCCGCGCCGATTTCGATTAAATTGGAGTTGCCGAATACTTTTCGGAGATTTTAACTAAAAAATTGCCCCGACCAAGCGTCGAGGCTTTTTTTATGTGTGCAATACAGCGCAATCGCCTAAATTAACGGCTTTTCGTTAACGCCAAAATTGACAAGCACTTAGCGCAAGGGTAAAATGCAAAAGTCAATTCAGACAAAAAATTTCTTGGAGGAGATATTCATATGAAAAATTCTGTCAAAAAAGTTGCGCTGGCATATTCGGGCGGGCTGGATACTTCGGTTATCATTCCTTGGCTGAAAGAAAATTACGGTTGCGAAGTCATTGCGGTCTGCGCGGACGTCGGGCAGGGCGATGAACTTAACGTCGTTCACGATAAAGCTTTGAAGTCGGGCGCGTCGAAAGTTCATATCGCCGATCTCACAAAAGAATTCATTGAGAAATATATTTTCCCGACTCTCAAGGCGGGCGCAACTTACGAAGAAAAATATTTGCTCGGAACTTCGTTTGCCCGTCCGATTATCGCGAAAAAGTTGGTCGAAGTCGCGCTTGCCGAAGGTTGCGACGCCGTAGCTCACGGCGCAACCGGTAAAGGCAACGATCAAGTTCGTTTTGAACTCACGGTTAAAGCACTCGCGCCCGAATTGAAAATTATTGCCCCGTGGCGTGAATGGGAGCTCGACAGCCGCGAATCCGAGATTGAATACGCAAAAGCACACGACATCCCCATTGCCGCCGCAAATAAAACTTACAGCATGGACAGAAATATTTGGCACTTGTCGCACGAAGGTTCCGATTTGGAAGACCCGTGGAATGCTCCGCAAAATAAAATGTTCCTTATCAGCGTCGCGCCCGAAGATGCGCCCGATAAGCCCGAAGAAATTTCGGTTGACTTTGAACAGGGCATTCCCGTTGCCGTCAACGGCGAAAAACTCGGCGCGGTTGAACTCGTGACAAAATTAAATGAAATCGGCGCAAGAAACGGCGTCGGCATTGTGGACATCTGCGAAAATCGTCTTGTCGGCATGAAGAGCCGCGGCGTTTATGAAAATCCTGCAGGCTCGATTCTTTTCTACGCTCACCGCGAATTGGAATATCTCTGCCTTGACCGTGCAACTTTCCATTTCAAACAACATGTCGCGGTTAAATACGGCGAATTGGTTTATGACGGAATGTGGTTTGCTCCGTTGCGCGAGGCATTGGCGGCTTTCGTCGATGAAACTCAAAAGACAGTCACGGGCACAGTCAAATTGAAACTTTACAAGGGAAATATCATTTCGGCGGGCTCGAAGTCGCCTTATTCGCTTTACAGCCAAGAGTTCGTGACTTTTGAACATGACGACGTTTACAATCAAGCAGACGCGACGGGCTTTATAAATCTTTTCGGCTTGCCGCTTAAAGTTCGTGCTTTGGTGAACAAAAAATGAGTAGCGACGCCCAAAATTACGAAACTAGCAATGCGCAGCGTTGCGTACCGGCGCGGAATCAATCTCCAAATTCTAATAAGGTTGGAGCGCGACAGCCGGGTCAAGCGTCACGCTTGTGGGGCGGCAGATTTGAAAAGTCAACCGACGAAATGATTAACGAGTTCCAAGCGTCGATTAATTTTGATAAGCGCATGTATCGCGAAGATATTCAAGGCTCAATCGCCCATGCGAAGATGCTCGCCGCGCAGAAAATTATTTCGGAAGAAGATTCGGAAAAAATCTGCGCGGGCTTGGAGAAAATTTTGGAGCAGATTGACGCGGGCAAATTTAATTTCAGCGTCGCGCTCGAAGATATTCACATGAACATTGAGAAGGCGTTGACTGATTCAATCGGCGCGGCGGGCGGCAGACTTCATACCGCTCGCAGTCGAAATGATCAAGTCGCCCTCGATACTCATCTTTACATGCGCCGCCAAGTTCGCGAAGTTCAAAAATTAATTCTCAATCTGCAAAAAGAACTTGTCAAAGCCGCCGAAAAAAATTCCGACGTGATTTTCCCCGGCTATACTCATTTGCAACGCGCTCAACCGATTTTATTTGCTCATCACTTGCTGGCGTATTTCTCAATGTTGCAAAGAGATTTTGATCGTTTTGAAGGAGTTCATGCCCGCGCAGATATTATGCCGCTCGGTGCGGGAGCATTGGCGGGCACAACTTTTCCAATCGACAGAAATTTTGTCGCTCGCGAATTAAATTTTTCCGAGATTTATTCCAACAGCCTTGACGCCGTAAGCGACAGAGATTATCTGCTTGAATTTTTATCCGCCGCCTCGATTCTTATGGTTCATCTTTCCAGATTCAGCGAGGAAATTATTTTATGGTGCAGTCGCGAATTTTCTTTTATCGAATTGGACGACGCGCATTGCACGGGCTCTTCCATGATGCCGCAGAAAAAAAATCCCGACGTGCCCGAATTGGTTCGCGGAAAGGCGGGACGAGTTTTCGGACACTTAACGGCGTTGCTGACGACGGTTAAAGCTTTGCCGCTCGCTTACAACAAAGATTTGCAGGAAGACAAGGAAGGAGTTTTTGACGCTCTTGACACCGTGAAATTTTCGCTGGCAGTTTTCGCGCAGATTGTTGCGGGCATGAAAATTCGCAAGGAAAATATGCGCCGCGCCGTCGAAGAAGATTTTTCCAACGCAACCGACCTTGCAGATTATCTCGTCAAGAAAAATTTGCCCTTCCGCCAAGCGCACGAAGTCGCCGGCAAGCTCGTTCACTTTTGCATTGAGAAAAATATTTATCTCAAAGATTTGACGCTTGACGAATTTAAAATTTTTTCTCCGCTCTTTGAAGCCGACATCCACGACGCCATCCTGCCCGAAACTTGCGTTGCCGCCCGAAATTCTCAAGGCGGAACTTCTTTTCAACAAGTCGCAATTCAAATCGCGGCGGCTAAAGATTGGATTAAAAATCATGGAAACAACAATTAATAATATCGTCTTCGAGTGGGACGACGAAAAAAATCGAATCAACAAGCGCAAACATAATGTTGATTTTAACGATGCCGCAAAAGTTTTCGGCGACGAAAATCGAATTGAATGGCTTGATGAAGAACATTCGGATGAAGAAAATCGCTATATCACCATTGGCAGAGTGAAAAAATTCTGTTCGTTATCTATACCGAACGTGAAAACAAAACGCGGCTGATTTCGGCGAGGCGAGCTGATAAAGAAGAAAGGATGATGTATTATGCTGGTGACGAAAATTATTGACGTTAACGCGCCATTGACTCCGGAACAAGAAGCTCGGTTGGAAGCTTTGTCAAAAATGAGCGACGACGACATTGTTTACGACGAAGATTGTCCAAAACTTACCGAAGAACAGCTGAAACAATTCAAGCGCGTAAATCCCCGTCGCAAAGAAAAGGTTGCGGGCTGATTAAAACATTTTTTTAGGCAGGAGAAAATTTTTTTCCCGCCTAATTTTTTATAACTGACTTTATGAAATTTTATTAATCAATTGCTCTCAAAAAGATTAAAAAAGTTCCAAAACGAGAGACGAAATAAAATATTTTTAGCGTGGTGATTGCATGAAAAAAATATTGCGAAAAGAATTTTTGACAAAGCGGGCGGCAATTTCGCCCGAAGAACGCGACAGAATCAGTCACGAGCTGATAAAAAAATTTTTGGCGACAGAAATTTATCGCGAGACAAAAATTTTAATGGCATATGCTTCAATGCCCGACGAAATTCAGCTGAACGAATTATTTGCAACGTGTTTTTCGGACAAAAAAATTTTGGCGATACCGCTGATTGTCGGCAAAGGCGAAATGCGCGCCGTTGAAGTTCCGAACTTAGATTCATTGGAGATCGGAGCATTTAAAATCCCGACAGTCAAAAAAAATCTCCGACGATTCATTGAGCCCGCGCAGATTGATTGCATAATCGTTCCCGGCGCGGCTTTCGACATTGAAGGAAACAGATTGGGCTTGGGCGGCGGCTATTACGACAGATTTTTACCGCAAGCCGTCAACGCAAAAAAAATCGCGCTTGCCTTTGACTTTCAGCTTGTAAAAAAGCTTCCGACAGAGGATCACGACGCGAAAATTGATGCCGTCATTACGGAGCACACTTGACAAAAACAGATTTAGGGTTTATATTACGCCGCGTTTTGAGGTTTAACATTTTGTTTTATTTGAAAGGGGGAAAGCTGCTCCGAAGCAAAGAGGCGACTCAAGCAGTCGTCCTGCTTGGGACTCGACAAGACGTTGAGTCAGGCGGCGGAATGATGAAGCGCAAAATATTTAAGAGGCTTGGGATAATTGAAAGAAAATGTGTACTCTGTCTCATGCTGATGGGTTTCACGGCGATTAACACGGGCTTTTCCGAACAGACGGAAGAAGTTTCGTGCGAAGTGGAAGAAATCGAAGAGATTGAAGAGATTAACGCAACAGAACCGACAGCGATAGCAGTAGACGAAAACGGCAAAATAAAAATCAGTGAAGACGACGAACTGTCAAAAGCATTTTCCGAAGTGGTAGAAAATTCCCTGTCGCAAGATTTATCGGAGACGGTAGAAACTCCGTTTGAAGAAATTTCAACGGTCGAAATTGTCGAGGAAGCTCCTGTCGAGGAAGCTCCGCCCGAAAATGTCGTTGAAACTTCGCGGGGCTACGAAGCCTATTCGCAAGTAATGGGCATGGAGGCGACGGCTTATCTGCCGACGGACGGCTCGGCGGAAGGAATAACGGCGATGGGAATTCCGGCGACGTATGGAATAGTTGCGGTTGACCCGGCTATAATTCCGCTCGGCTCGCGAGTTTACATTCCCGGTTACGGCGAGGCACTTGCAGCTGATACGGGCGGCGCGATTTACGGCTACCGAATTGATCTTTGCATGGAAGATTATTATCAAGCGATGGATTTCGGGCGTCGAACGGTTACGGTTTTCGTTTTGAAATAGATTTTTACATAGACACAAAAAAATCTCCCGTCAAAATTTCTTGGCGGGAGATTTTGATTTGCATGGGCTTAGGCGAAATATTGATTGTAAACGACGAGCGCGAAGAAAATAATCGCCAAAATCATTGAGGCATAACCTGCGCGCTCAATCCACATGTCTTGAACTTCATTAAAATTGTAATGGCGGCGAGCATAAGTCGTCGAGAGCGAAATTAAAAGTGCGACATAAAGCCCGCGATTTAAGGCGGTGAAATTTTCCCAGCCGACGAGCAGAAAAACAATCGTCAGCGCGAGCACAAAGATTAGCAGATAATCCTTGCCGACTTTTTCTTTCGGCGGCTGTTTATTTTCGGTCTCAGCCTTTTTCTTGGGCTGAATTTTTTTTGCGATTTTTTTTGATTGACGCGCCATGAAGATTCTCCTTTAGAATTTTTAAGGAGTTTATCAAAGGCGGAGGGAAAATGCAATTAGGTTTTAGGTTTTAGGTTTTGGGTTTTGGGGCGGCGAAGATTTTGAAGTTGAGATTGCAGGAAAGATTTTTGCCCGAAGATTTTTCTGCGGAAAATTTTTCAAGACTCACGAGCCGCCCGCCGTCCAAAATTTCGCGAATAAAATTCATCAGCGAAATATAATCTGTTTCCAAGCTGACGTTGACGACCAGCGATTGAAGTTCTTCCGCAGAAATTATTTCGCCTGCGCGGATTGAAATTATTTTTACGTTATGAAACTCTGCCGTTCGATAAAGTTCATCGATAAATTTTTCCTGTGCGAGCGTCGGCGGCAAAAATTCCCGCGCTTCATCAAGTTGCAATTCTTTTTCTTCGACAAATGCCGCCAAATCTTCATGACGAGCTTTTAACTCCGAAATTTCTTTTTCGACTTCGCGCAGTCGCCGCGTTTCAAGTTCCATATTTAAAACTTCTCGCCGCGCAGGTTCATAAACAAATTGATACCAGCCGACCGATAAAATTATTCCCAACAAAAAAATTATCGCGGGCAAAAATTTTTTATCAAGCATTGAAGTTACCTTTTTCCTCGACAAGCAACCAAATCTTCATGACGAGCTTTTAACTCTGAAATTTCTTTTTCGACTTCGCGCAGTCGCCGCGTTTCCAATTCCATATTTAAAATTTCTCGCCGCGCAGGTTCATAAACGAATTGATACCAGCCGACCGATAAAATTATTCCCAACAAAAAAATTATCGCAGACAAAAATTTTTTATCAAGCATTGAAATTTCCCTTCAGCATTTCTTCAAGCAAAATTTGCGCTTGCGGAGTCAACAACCTGTCTTTCCGCCAAATAAAATTCAAACTCGATTTTAATTCGGGCTCAAGCGGGCGAAAACATAATTCCGCGTCGTTAATCAATTTATCAATGGAAATTGCATAGCCCAAGCCTTCGCGAGCCAAAATCGCCGCGTTGTAAAGCAAATTGTAAGTGGCGACGACATGAAATTTTTCAAAATCCTTGCCGAAAATTTTAGGATATTCTTCGCGAAAAGCCTCCCTTGATAAAATCAGCGGCAACTCTTTTAAATCCTCAACCGTGAAAAATTTTTTTGCGGCAAGCGGATCATCTCTACGCAAAATTACTCCCCAAACGTTCTGCGCGGGCAAAGGCAAGGAATTATATTTCGATGCGTCAACGCTCTGCAATGTGATATAAAAATCCAACAAGCCGTTGTCAAGCCGAAAATAAATATCTTCAAAATTTCCGCTGTACAAATTGAATCGGACGTCGGGATATTTTTTCTGAACATTTTTTGCGGCGCGGGCAAAATATTTCATCGCGTCGGATTCGGCGCAACCGATATAAATATCGCCGTAAATATTTCCTTTGGCAAATTTCGTTTCGATTTTGCGAGCGAGAGATAAAATTTCCAACGCGTCCTTAAAAAATTCCAAGCCTGCCGTCGTGAGTTTGACGGAATATTTTTCGCGCTTGAAAAGTTTTTGCCCGATTTCTTCTTCCAAAGATTGAACGGCTCTTGTCAAAGCGGGTTGCGTCATAAAAAGTTTTTCGGCAGCGCGAGTAAAATTTTCTTCTCGCGCAACCGTCACAAAATATTTCAGCGTCCTGAATTCCATAATTCCTCCGCGCAGATATAAATTTTCGGCATTAGACTAATCTGCGGCTTGATTTTATAATCGGCACAATAAAAAGTAAAGGAGACGGGCGACATGTTCAAACCTAAAAAGTCCGTAATTTTGGCGGCGATATTGGCGGGAGTGGTTTCAATGGGAAATTTCGGCGAAGTTTCTGCGGCTCCGATTAATTCCGTGACTTCAACGACGATGAAAAATTGTTCGATAAGCGATTTAAAAAACGATACGCGAGTTTTCAAGGTTGATAAGTCTATTCAGACAAAGTTTGTGACTTTCCGCAACCGTTACGGAATTGATGTCGCGGGACATCTTTATCTGCCGAAAAATTTTAGTGCAAATAAAAAATACGCCGCGATAGTTGTCAGCGGCGCGTTCGGCGCGGTTAAGGAGCAACATTCGGGGCTTTACGCGCAGGAATTTGCAAAGGCGGGCTTCGTTGCTGTGGCATTTGATCCGTCATTTACAGGCGAGAGCGGCGGCAACGTTCGCAATGTCGGTTCGCCCGAAATTTTTACGGAAGATTTTTCGGCGGCGGTTGATTTTGTAGGGAGCTTGGCTTATGTCGACAGAGAAAAAATCGGCGCGATGGGAATTTGCGGCTTAAGCGGTCCTGCGGTGACTGCGGCGATAAATGACGTGCGAATTAAAGCGGTTGCAGTCTCGGCAATGTATGATATGGTTGACAGCATCAGAAATCATTATTTGGGCGACTATTACACGCCCGCTCAGCGCGAAGTCGTGAAAAAATATTTGGCGGACATGCGTTGGGCTGAAGCGGAAAAAGGTTCGTCAATTCCCGGCTATCATGAAATTCCCGTTGTCAACGGCGAGGCTGTTCATGCAGACGAAAAACTTTTCCCCGAAAAATTGCCCGCCAACGTCGATTCGGTTACCAAAGAATTTTTCGATTACTATCGCGGCAGAGCATTTCATCCCCGCGCCATAAATTCAAATGCAATTTGGTCTTCGACGACGCCTTACGGCTTTTTCAATTTCCCGCTTGATACACACGTTGAAGAACTTTCGCCGCGTCCGATTATGTTAATCACGGGCGACAAAGCGCACTCGAAATATCATTCCGACAATCTTTACGCGCAGGCGAAGAGCCCGAAAGAAATTGTGGTAGTCAAAGGCGCGACGCATACAGATTTATACGACCAACTCGATAAAATTCCGTTCGACAAGCTGAACAAATTTTTCAAGGAAAATTTGAAATGAACTCGGCAAAAAAAATTTAAATCCCCCGTCGAAACTCGGCAGGGGATTTTTTTCGCAAAAAATTTTCCGCACAGTCGAAGCTTCCGAAAAAAAATTGCGGCTCTCAAAAGCTTTTCAAGGAAAATTTGAAATGAACTCGGCAAAAAAAATTTAAATCCCCCGTCGA